>OLPV01002602.1_pt1 | contig 11651 bp, 7 predicted proteins | sample 1671961 | NCBI WGS metagenome assembly OLPV01 (sample SAMEA3136630, study PRJEB25190) | human gut metagenome | biome: human gut; feature: human-associated habitat; material: faeces | place: Austria | collected 2013
CCGGAGAATGTGCTCAAGAGCAGCTTTGTCGTTTCCGGCGGGCAGAAGGTTGATACCTATGCCAGCAGCGAAACCGTCAGCATGGGCGACCCGAACAAGTACAGCGCGCAGGGCGGTGTGCTGACCTTCCGCGGCGGCCCGCTTCGCCAGAACGCGGCATACGGCACGGTCGAGGTGACGGAGGAGCAGCTTTCCGTCGTCCGCGGCATGCGCACCTCCAGACTGGATAACACATACACCGGCTTTGGCTTCGGCAGCCAGCCGCTGATCGTCAAGTGGTACAAGAACATCCGCGAGATGATGAACATCACGGATGAGTCGAAGAACACGACGGCGATGAAGGAGGTCATTGTTCCCGCCGACGACGGCAAGATTTACTTCTACGATTTGGACACGAAGGCGTATTCCCGCCCGGCGATTGAGATTGGTCTGCCGGTCGGCGTGACGGCCAGCGTCAATCCCTACGGTTATCCGCTGCTGTATGTCGGCCAGAATGCGGAGGCGACCTCCGCCTACACCGGCATTATCGGCATGCGCATTTACAACCTGATCAATCAGAAAATGATCGACTTTGAAACCAGCAAGGACGAGGCCGCGCTGGGCAAGGAAGACGCCGTCGCGCCGTCTTCCATCGTGGAAAGCGGCTCGGATACGCTGGTGTACACCGCCAAGAACGGTCTGCTCTACACGCTGGCGATGAATACCTCGTTCGATCTGAACAATGCGACGATCTCCGTCAACCCGGTGAAGACCGCATACGGCTATACCGGCAGCGTCAGGGATTTCAAGCAGGGGATCACCGGCGGCGTGGCCAGCTACGGCGATTATGCGTACTATGGCGACGACACGGGCATCCTCCAGTGCGTTGACATGAACACGATGCAGGCGGTTTGGGCCATTGATCTGGGCGAGAGCATGATGTGCACGCCGGCGCTGGAAACGGAAGAAGACGGCGGCGTATACCTGTACACCGGCACGGCGCTGGGCAAGACGGGGCGCAGCGCGCAGATTCGCCTGCTGAAGATCGACGCGCTGACCGGCGACATCGTTTGGGAATGCCAGAGCGCGATCAAGGGCAAGTATGCCAGCAAGGAAGCGAAGGCCGGTTCCTACGCGGGCGTGATGGCCTCTCCGCTCGTCGGCGAGGGCGAAATCAACGACCTGATTATTTTCAACGTGAACCACGTCGAGCTGGATGACAAGAGCATCTGCGCGGTCGTGTATGCGCTGGATAAGACGACCGGCGAGGAAGTATGGAATCAGCCGCTGGATGTGGATTCCAAGTCTTCCCCGATTGGGCTGTATCAGCGCGACGGCAAGAGCTACATCGTCATGGGCGACGACGGCGGCACGCTGCGCCTGATGGACGGTTTTAGCGGAACGACCCTCAGCACGCTCAATCTTGGCAGCGCGATTCAGGCTTCCCCGGCGGCTTACGGCAATGAGATTGTCGTCGGCACGACGGGCGGCATGCTGTATTTTGTTGAACTGAAGTAAGAAACGGAAGGCCTGCGCCGCCGCGGGGATGACCTGCGGCGGCGCGTTTTATACGAAAAAACGGGAGGCTTTGCGCCATGCATACCTATGTGATTGCGCTCGATCAGGGGACGACCAGCTCCCGCGCCGTTTTGTTCGACGAAAGCGCGCGGATCGTCGCCATGAAGAGCTATGAATTTGAGCAGATTTATCCGCAGCCCGGCTGGGTGGAGCACGACCCGGCGGCGATCCTCAATACGCAGGTTGACGCGCTGCGCGAGGTCGTCCGCATTTCCGGCGTTCCGCTGGACAGCATCGCGGCAATCGGCATCACCAACCAGCGCGAGACCACGCTGCTCTGGGATCGGAAAACCGGCAGGCCGCTGCACAACGCGATTGTCTGGCAATGCCGCAGAACCGCGCCGATTGTCGCCCGACTCTGCGAGGAAGGACTTGAAAAGCACATCAAATCCGTGACGGGGCTCGTGCCGGACGCTTATTTTTCCGGAAGCAAGCTGAGCTGGCTGCTGGATCGGCTTGGGCTGCACGAGCGCGCCGAGCGCGGGGAAATCTGCTTCGGCACGGTGGACAGCTTTCTGGCGTGGAACCTCGTCAGCGGGCGGCCGCATGTGACGGACGCGACCAACGCGAGCCGGACGATGCTCTTTGACATCCGCAAGAACGATTGGGACGACACGCTGCTCGACGCGTTGAACATTCCCCGCGCCGTGCTGCCGCGCGTGACGGATACATCGGGCGTGATCGGCATGCTCGATCCGTCCATCCTCGGGCGGTCCATCCCTGTTGCGGCGCTCTGCGGCGACCAGCACAGCGCGCTCTTCGGTCAGGGCTGCTTTGAGCCGGGTATGATGAAAAACACATACGGAACAGGCTGCTTTCTGCTGATGAACACGGGCGATCAGCCTGCCGTCAGCCAGAACGGGCTGGTTTCGACGATTGCGTGGCGGCTGAACGGAACATGCACCTACGCGCTGGAAGGAAGCGTATTCGTTGCCGGCGCGGCGATTCAATGGCTGCGGGACGAGATGAAGATCATCGAGCGCGCTTCCGAAACGGAGACCATCGCGCGCTCCCTGCCCGATAACGGCGGCGTGTACATGGTGCCGACCTTCACGGGGCTCGGCGCGCCGTATTGGGATATGTACAGCCGGGGCACGATCATCGGGCTTACGCGGGGGACGGGACGTGCGTATGTTGTTCGCGCGGCGCTGGAATCCATCGCGTATCAATCGGCCGATCTGGTCAGCGCGATGGCTTCCGACTGCGGGCGCAAGCCGTCGGAACTCCGCGTGGACGGCGGCGCGAGCGCGAACCAGTTCCTGATGCAGTTTCAGGCGGATGTGCTGGGCTGCAAGGTGATCCGCCCGGCGGTGATTGAAACGACGGCGCTCGGCGCGGCGCTGCTGGCCGGACTGGCTGTCGGCGTTTGGAAGGACATGGATGAAATCCGGCGCGTTTGGCAGATGGATTTGAGCCTGACGCCGCAGATGACGGAGCAGGAGCGGGAAAAGACCATGACGCTCTGGCACCGCGCCGTGAAGCGCAGTATGCGCTGGGCGGCGGAGGAAGAATAGCCCGCGAGAGCCGGAATTTGGCTCTTTGCGGGGTTTGGCGGAGGTGAAGGCGGGCTCAGCCCGCCTTTTTGCAGGAATTTTTACCCGGCTGATAGGTTTTTGCGAGTTTGTGTCGAATAATGCTTTATGTCGTTTCAGCGCGTGAAACGACAGGGAAAAGGATTAAAGAGGGTGGAAAACGCTTTTCGGCCTTTTCGGGATGCGAACGGGGCAGAAAACCCCGCCCCAAGCGATTTATTATGCCGACTTTTGACGGAATTGGATGAATATACGCATCAATCCACAAAAAAATGCATGAAGGATGCAGGAATGAGCAAGAAAACGGCGAAAAAGAGTAGGACGGTGAAGGACGATGGCCGGAAGGCTGCCTCAGGCATGGCTTGATGAGCTTCGCGACCGGGCGGATATCGTGCAGGTGGTTTCACGATATGTGCAGCTGAATCCCAAAGGCGGCCGCTATTGGGGGCTTTGTCCGTTCCACGGGGAAAAAACGCCGTCCTTTTCCGTGAATCCGCAGCGGCAGATGTATTATTGCTTCGGCTGCCACGCGGGTGGAAGCGCCATCACGTTTGTGATGGAAATGGAACATTTGGATTTTATGGAAGCGGTCAAGCTGCTGGCCGAGCAGGTGCACATGGAGGTGCCGGAGCTTACGCACAGCAGGGAGGACGCGGAAAGCAAATCACGCAAGGAGCGGCTTTACGAGGCGAACCGTCAGTGCGCGCGCTTTTTTCACGCACAGCTCTGGAAAAAGGAAAGCGCGCAGATTCTGGGATATCTGCACGGGCGGGAGCTGAGCGACAGCACCATCCGCGTCTTCGGCCTTGGCGCAACGCCGCCGCAGAGCGATGGCGCGACGCGGGCGATGCGCGAACTTGGGTTTACGGACGACGAGCTGGTGAGCGCGGGAATCTCCGTGCGGCGGGAAGGCCGCGTGTATGATATGTTCCGGCAGCGCGCCATCTTTCCCATCATCGACGCGCAGGGGCGTGTGCTCGGCTTCGGCGGGCGCGCGCTGGGCGATGTGAAGCCCAAATACCTGAACACGGGCGATACGCCGATATTCAACAAGAGGCTCGGCGTGTTTGCCGCCAATCTGCTCAAAAAGCAGCGCGGGCTCAAGCGCGTGATCCTCACGGAGGGTTACATGGACGTGATCGCGCTGGTACAGGCGGGGGTGCCCGGCGTCTGCGCGACGCTCGGCACGGCGCTCACGCTCGAACAGGCGAGGCTGCTCAAGCGCTATGCGCCGGAAATCTGGGTTTCCTACGACGGCGATGCGGCCGGGCAGCACGCCATTTTGCGCGCGCTGGATATCTTCGAGGAAGAAGGCGTTCCGGCTCGTGTGCTGGATTTTCCGGGCGGCATGGATCCCGACGAATACATCAAAACCTACGGCCCGCAGAGCGTCGAACAGCTCAGACCGACGGATGCGACCGCTTATCGCATGAAGCAGGAGGCGGCCAATCACGATCTATCCACGGAGGAAGGGCGGACGGCTTACGCAATCGCCTGCGCCAAGTATCTGGCGAAGGTGAAGGAGCCGGTCGAGCTTGAAAATTACGTTAAGCAGTTGATGGTCTCAACGGGCTTTACGCGGGAGGTTCTGCTGGCTCAGATTGGGCGGACGGAACTGATCGAGGAAAACAAACGGCCGATGTTCCGCCATGCTGCGCGGCCGCTCGAAGAGAAAAACGACGGCGTGGACACCGAAACCGCCGCTGCCGAAAAGGGGCTGCTCGTCCTGCTGGCGGAGGGCGGCATTGAGCCGGGAACGATCTCGGCGGATGACTTTATTTCGCCGCAGAGGCGGGCGCTGGCGCAGAAGCTGCTGGACGGCCTGACCCCGGCGGCCATTCTGGAAGAAATGGACGACGAGGAGGAGCGGAGCCGGACGGCGAAGCTGCTCTCGAGCGAAAGCGGTGCAGGCGAACAGGAACTGCGCATGGTTGCAGATTATCTGCGTGTGCTGGAAAAGAAGCGGAAGGAAAACGAGATCAAGGCGCTTAAAGAAAAAATGAGCACACAGCAGGGCGAGGAAAAGCGCGGTACGCTGATCAAAATACAGGAATTACTGGCTCAGGAAAACAAGACCGGGAGAAGGGAATGATCGTTAGTGGCATTGAACAAGGAACAGGCACAGCAAAAGGTGAAGGAAATCCTCGACCTTGCGCGCAATGAAAAGAAAACGCTGACCTATCAGGACGTGATGAACAAGCTCAGCGATTTGGATATTGATGCGGACGCGATTGACGCGGTGTTTGAAACGCTGGAATCCGAAGGGATCAACGTCATTAACGCGACGGAGGACGAGACCGCCGTGCTGCCCGCCGATGTGACGGGCACGGACATGGACATCTCCGTTCCGGAAGGCATCAGCATTGACGACCCCGTGCGCATGTACCTCAAGGAAATCGGCAAGGTGCCGCTGCTGACGGCGGAAGAAGAAATCGAAATCGCCAAGCAGATGGAAATGGGCGGCGAGGTGGCGGAGGCGGCGAAAAAGAAGCTCGCCGAGGCGAATCTGCGTCTGGTCGTCTCCATCGCCAAGCGCTATGTCGGCCGCGGCATGCTCTTCCTCGATCTGATTCAGGAGGGCAACCTCGGCCTGATCAAGGCGGTTGAAAAGTTCAACTATACAAAGGGCTTCAAATTCTCGACCTATGCGACGTGGTGGATTCGTCAGGCCATCACCCGCGCGATTGCCGATCAGGCGCGCACGATCCGCATCCCGGTGCACATGGTTGAAACCATCAACAAGCTGATTCGCGTCAGCCGCCAGCTGCTTCAGGAGAAGGGGCGCGAACCGCAGCCGGAGGAGGTCGCGGAAGCGATGGGCATCAGCGTTGAAAAAGTGCGCGAAATCATCAAGATTGCGCAGGAGCCGGTGTCGCTCGAAACGCCGATCGGCGAGGAAGAGGATTCGCACCTCGGCGACTTTATTCAGGATGACGATGCGCCGCCGCCCGCGGAGGCCGCTTCCTTCACGCTGATGAAGGAACAGCTCATGGGCGTGCTCGATACGCTCACCCCGCGCGAAAAGAAGGTGCTTTCCCTGCGTTTCGGCCTGGAGGACGGCCGCCAGCGCACCCTCGAAGAGGTCGGACAGGAGTTCAACGTGACGCGCGAACGCATCCGCCAGATCGAGGCCAAGGCGCTGCGCAAGCTCCGCCATCCGAGCCGGAGCAAGAAGCTTAAGGACTATCTGGAGTAAACAAAGTTTCAAAAGGGGCGCGGAAGCGCTCTTTTTTGATTGCCGCCCATTCACGCGAAATCGTATCATAACTGACGAAACATTCTAGTTTTGCACGATTATGGCGGAAAAGGTGAGAAGATTTCGCCGATTTCCTGCAAAAAAGAGCGCATTTCCGCAGGATTCGACAACGGAAGCGCTTGACATTATGTACATGTGGCGATACAATAGAACCACTACGATTCGAGGCATTTTTGCCCCAGAGTTCGCGGCAAACCGAACTTTGATGGAGGATACGACCATGTACGACATTCCTGTGACGCTCACAACCAATCCGAAAAAAAAGCCGGAGGATGAATCCAAACTCGGCTTTGGCAAGATCTTTACCGATCATATGTTCATCATGGATTACGAAAAAGGACGCGGCTGGCATGACGCCCGCGTGGTGCCCTATGGCCCGTTTGTGATGGATCCGGCTTGCACCGTGTTCCACTATGCGCAGGAAATCTTTGAAGGCATGAAGTGCTATCGCCGCAAGGACGGCGGTTTGAATCTCTTCCGTCCGCGCGACAACTTTGAGCGCATGAACCGCTCTGCCGAGCGCATGGGCATGCCGAAGATCGATGTGGAGGAGGCGCTGGCGGGTCTGACCGCGCTGCTGAAGGTCGATGCGGATTGGGTGCCGAGCGCGCCGGGCACTTCGCTGTATATCCGCCCGACGATGATCTCGACGGATGTGATGCTGGGCGTTCACGCCTCTCACACTTATCGCTTCTTCATCATCTGCTCTCCGTCCGGCGCGTATTACGCCAAGGGGCTCGCCCCGGTCGGCATCTACGTCGAGCCGGAGCTGGTTCGCGCGGTTAAGGGTGGCGTGGGCTTCACCAAGACCGGCGGCAACTACGCCGCGTCGATCCTTGCAGGCGACATCGCGGAGAAAAAGGGCTATGAGCAGGTGCTTTGGCTGGATGGCAAGGAGAACAAGTACATCGAGGAAGTCGGTTCGATGAACATGTTCTTCAAGTTCAAGGACGCGCTGGTTACGCCGCCGTTGCTCGGTTCTATTCTCGGCGGCATCACCCGCGACTCCATCATCAAGCTGGCCAAGCACAAGGGAATCCCCGTGGACGAGCGCCGCATTACGGTGCAGGACGTCTTTGACGCGGCGGATAACGGCACGTTGGAAGAGGCGTTCGGCTCCGGCACGGCGGCTGTCGTCTCTCCGGTGGGGCGCCTTGCTTGGAAGGATCGCGAGATTTCCATTTCCGGCGGCCAGATCGGCAAGCTGACGCAGGATTTCTATGATACGCTGACGGGAATCCAGTATGGCGATCGTGAAGATCCGTTCGGCTGGGTCGTCAAGATTTCTTAAAAACGAGCGATAAAGGACGAACTTTGTCCGATTCCGAAAGATAAACGGATGATAAATGGCACCCATGCAAATCACGGGTGCCATTGTCATGCGGAGAAAACGAAAACAATCGCGGAGGAATCGACAAATGTTCAGGCAGGAAGAAGTATTTCCGGGCGGCTGGCGGGATAAGACCGTGGAGGCCATGCGGAAACGGCGTTTTGAGCAGAGCATCCGCCAGATGGAGCCGCTTGACGCCAATCGCTTGGAAACGCTGCCCCCCGGCGCGTTGGCGCGCAGGCTGGAGCAGAGCTGGCAGGAGGTCAAGCGCAGGCCGATGTATCACCAGCAGCTGACGCAGGTGTGGAAGCAGGTGCTGGAAACCATCGACGCGCAGGCGGATTGCCTCTCAAACGAGGAGCACGAGCTGGTGGAGCGGGCGATCATTCTGGGCGGGACGGCGCAAATCGAGGACGCGGCGGAGCTGGAAGCGGCGCGCGCTTTGTCGCTCAGACTGTGGGCGAACATCGGGCTGATCTCCGACAAACCCTATCTGGAGCTGGAAAAAGCGATTCGCCAGCCCGTCGCGCGCGCGTTTGCCAGAGAGGAGCATGAGCGCGTTCGGGCGCGGCTGAGCTGTTTTCACGAATATCTGACAGGGACGCTGTACCGCGTCGGCGCGATGGACGACCGACAGCCGCAGAAAATGATTCTGCGCGAGGTTCTGGGCGGCGACGAGCGGGACGAGGTTCGCATGCATCTGGCGCGCCGCTATCTGTGGGCGAGCTATGACTGCATGGATTACAGCGGCGGTGTGATGCTCATTCATCCGGCGCTGGCTGAACCACAGAGCGTGATGCGGGGAAAGCGCCGCGCAGGCGGCCTGCTGATGACACCGACGGGCTCGGCGCGGTGCACGGATATCCTCCCGGAGGAAATACCGCTGCAACAGGAGATGGAACGCGCGATTGCGGGGGCGCTCCGCGACGGTCAGCGCGCGGAGGACGTCGCCACAATGCTGCGCCTTTTGTGCAAGCAGGGGGCGCCGCTCGACGCGCTGGAAGATGTTTTGCAGACGGCGCTGATCATCTACGTTTCCGACGCGATGCGCGCCGCGCTTTCCGATTTGTATTTTCAAACGCCCAAATGGGTCATATCCGCAGGCAGCGAGACGCTGCAATAACCAAAGAGGAGAATCCATATGCAATTCGACGTAACGCCCGAAAAAGACGGAATGATGCTTTCGCGCCTGCTTTTGCAGGTGGCCGATGTGCCGCAGTGGGCCGTCAGGCAGGCGATGAAGAACCGAGACGTGCGCGTGGACGGCGTTCGGGTATCGGGCGACGTGCGGGTGCGGGAAGGACAGCAGATTCGCGTCTATTGGCCGAAGGAAGTCGTCGCCTCGCAGGGGCAGAGCAAGCCCGCCCTGCCGATTGTTTTTGAGGACGAGCATATCATTCTCGTCAATAAGCCGCAGGGGATTCAGGCGCAGAATGAGGAAAATCCGCTTGCCGGGGACAGCGTGCTGACCCGCGTGATGGCGGAGAAGCAGCGACAGGGCGAAAAAACAGACCGGATTCGGCTTTGCCATCGGCTGGATGTACAGACCGGTGGTCTGATTCTGCTGACCAAGGACGACGCGGCCTATGAGGCGGCTCGAGAAGCGTTTGAACAGCGAACGATGGAAAAATTTTATACCTGCCGAACAAAGGGCTGCCCGGCCAAACGGGAAGCGGTCATGCATGCGTATCTGCGGAAAGACGCGCAGCTTTCCCGCGTTGCGGTGACGGATTATCCGGCCAGAGGGGCGCTTGAAATCGTCACCGGCTATCGGGTGCTGGAGCCGGGGGAATACGCGCGGCTTGAGGTCGAACTGATGACAGGGCGCACGCATCAGATCCGCGCGCATCTGGCGCACATCGGCCATCCGATTCTGGGCGACGACAAATACGGCGACCGCACGCTGAATCGCAGGCTGGGGCTTCGCCGTCAGCAGCTCTGGGCGACGCGGCTTGTTTTTCACGCGGGAGGCGCGCTGGCTTATTTGGACGGCAAGGCGTTTTCGGTGGATTGTCCGTTTTGATGCCGAGGAGGGAAACACATGAAACGAGTGCGGCTGATTGCGCTGGATATGGATGGAACGCTGCTGCTCAGCGACCATCAGACCGTTCCGCAGCGAAACATAGACGCCATTCGCAGGGCAGATGCGGCGGGAATTCGCGTCTGCATCTGCACGGGGCGCATGATCGAGGATGCAAGCGATTTTGTGAAGCGGCTGAATCTGCCCTGCATGTTGATTGCCTGCAACGGCACGCGAATCAGCGACGCGCCGCTTCCGGAGGGGCGTATTCTTTACAGGCGCTCGCTTGAGCCGGAGGACGCCAAACGCGCGATTGACCTTCTGATGCCGTATCGCATTATGATGAACGGCTTTGAGGACGGACGGGTGACGACAATCGCCTTTGCGCCGGGGCAGCATTATCATGTCGCAAAGCGCGCGCTGGTTGATGTCTGCTACGGCGAAGAAGCAATGTACGCGGCGGCAGAGCGCGGCATTATGAAGCTGTATCTGGCGGAGGACGGCTGTGACGGCGCGACGGACAACGCGAATATCCGGGCGGCGCGCGCGGCTGTTCGCGCGGCGCTGCCGCATTTGCAGATGACCAAATCCGCGCCGGGCAACATCGAAATTACGCCGGAGAACGCGGGGAAGGGGACGGCGCTGGCGTATCTGGCACAGTACCTCGGCCTTGAGCGGGAACAGGTCATGGCAATGGGCGACGCGGAGAACGACTTGAGCATGCTGGAATATGCGGAGCACAGCGTCGCGATGGCGAATGCGAGCGACGAGGTGAAAGCCGCGTGTCGATATCAGACGACGAGCAACGACGATTGCGGGGTTGCGGCGATGATCGACCGCGTATTGGCGGCCAAGGAGACAATCTAATAAAAAGAAGAAACCGACGGCAGGCGTACAAACCGACCGTCGGTTTCTTCTTTGAATGTGTGAAAATGCGAATAATCGCTGTGTGGATATGTTTGGCGGCGAGGTTGCCTCAACCTGCTTGTTACAGGGAGTAGGCTGTATGCTCAAACCGGCAGACGGTTTGTATATGCGTTGCGAGCTGAACCAGATATCGCTCGTCCAGTTCGTCAAAGCGCGCGGGATCAGGACTGTCGATATCCAGAACGCCGATGACGCGCCCATGATGGTGAAGCGGGATGACGATCTCGCTTCGGGATGCGCTGTCGCAGGCGATATGGCCGGGAAAGGCGTGCACATCGGCGACGCGCTGAACCTCGTCGCGTTGTGCGGCCGTGCCGCATACGCCGCGCCCCAGCGGAATCCTTGTGCAGGCGGGCAGGCCGCAGAAGGGACCGAGTGTCAGCATGCCGCCGTCCAGCAGATAAAAGCCGCACCAGTTGATCCGCGGCAAAGCGTCGGCCAGAAGCGCGGCCATGTTCGCCAGATTGGCGATGGGGTTGAGGGTTTCATCCAGCAGGGACACGGCCTGAGCCAGAACCAGCTCATAGCGCGCCGCCCGATCCTCGGGATAACAGGGCTTGGAAAACGACATGGTGGCTGTTCCTCCTTCAAGGCAAAGAGAAAAAGAGGCGCGGGACGCGCCTCCAAGCGTTTAATGGCCGGTGGTTGAGCCGAGGCCGCCGTTGCGAATGCCCTGCGCATGGTCATCTACCGTGATGCCGAACGGCAGGAAGATGCCCTGCGCAAACGCCGTGCCGGAGGGAACGATCAGCGTCTTGCCCTCGCGGCTGTCGTTGGTCATGCGCATAAAGATGTGCCCCTCGTTATCCGAACGGGCGTAATCGCTGTCGATGACGCCGACGGAATTATCCAGCTGGAAGCGATATTTGAAGCCCAGACCGCTGCGCGGGTAGATTGTCAGCACCCAGCCTTCTTCGATCAGCACCCGAAGCCCCGTCGGAATTTTGATGCCTTCGCCCGCGCCGAGTTCAAAACCGACCGGCGCAAAGAGGTCATACCCAGCGGAACCGCTTGTCGCGCGCTCCGGCA
>OLPV01002604.1_pt1 | contig 11650 bp, 10 predicted proteins | sample 1671961 | NCBI WGS metagenome assembly OLPV01 (sample SAMEA3136630, study PRJEB25190) | human gut metagenome | biome: human gut; feature: human-associated habitat; material: faeces | place: Austria | collected 2013
TGCCGCACCTCGCTCGCCGTATCGGCACTTAGAATTATGCGGTATTGCCTTAAATTTTTATATAGTAAAACACTACCTTGTTGCTTTGTCAATAGACTTTTTGAATTTTCACAAATTGCCTTTTCGGCAGGCCTCAACAGCCCCTTCTAATTGTGACAGCGCCTTTGTCAGGGTTGCGCGGGGGCAGGCAATGTTGAACCGCTGAAAGCCCTGCCCGACCTCGCCGAAAATTGCGCCACTGTCCAGCCAGAGCTTTGCCTTATTAAGGATCAGTTCCTCCAACGCTGCCGCATCCAAAGCCAATCCGCGAAAATCCACCCAGACAAGGTAGGTCCCTTCCGGCTCGATCATTTTTAGCTCCGGCAGCCGGGCCGCAACAAATTCACGCATATACGCAATGTTATCTTTCAGATACGCCTTTACCGCATCGTACCAGACCCCGCCGTCACGGTAGGCGGCCTCAGCTGCAATCAGACCTGCCGCATTCAGCTGGCTGTAGCCGCTTGCATTGTACGCCCTGCGGAACTGCTGGCGCAGTGCTTCATCCGGGATAAAGATGTTTGACACCTGCAGCCCTGCAATGTTGAAGGTCTTGCTGGGTGAGGTAGCCGTAATGGTAAAGGCTGCAAAATCCGGGTCCACAGTCGCAAACACCTGATGCTGCCTATGCCAGACAAAATCGGCATGAATCTCATCGCTGAATACGATCACGCCATGCCTGCGGCAGATACGCCCCAGCTGCTGCAGCTCCTCACGGCTCCACACACGGCCCACGGGGTTATGCGGGCTGCACAGCAGAAAGAGTCGGACCTTGTTTTCGATGATCTTCTTTTCAAAATCAGCAAAGTCTATCTGGTATCTTCCTGTTTTCTCATCCAGTACCAGATCACTGGATACCAGCCTGCGCCCATTGTCCAGAATCACCTCACTGAACGGGTAGTAGACCGGCTGCTGGATCAGCACCGCCTCCCCGGGCATGGTGCAGGCCCTGACGGCAACCGCTATGGCAAAGACGATGCCAGGCGTTTTCTGCAGCCATGCAGGCTCCACCTGCCAGCCGTGGCGGGTCAGCATCCAGTGCTGTACAGCGTCAAAATAGGCATCATCTGACTCGGTATAGCCGTAGATGGCATGCTGTGCCTGACGGATCAACGCATCCTCAATGTAGGAGGAGGTCTTGAAGTCCATATCTGCGACCCAAAGCGGCAGGACATCAGCCGGGCGGCCGCGCTGCACGGCAAAGTCATATTTCAGGCATTTTGTGCCGCGGCGGTCAATGACCGCATCAAAATCCAGATTGCGTTCGCTCATCATCGGCTCCTTTTTCTTACAGGGCGGCTTGTACGGCTGCAAACGCCTGCTCCAGATCGGTGCGCAGATCGTTTATATTCTCGATTCCCACCGACAGGCGCAGGATACGGTCGGTCAGGCCATTCGCCACCAGCACCTCCGGCGGCACATCAGCGTGGGTCTGGGTGATCGGGTAGGTCAGCAGGCTTTCGGTGCCGCCCAGACTCTCGGCAAAGCGGATAAGGCGCACCGCCTTCAGCAACACAGGTACTTCCCGTTTGTCGCGCACCTCAAAGGTCAGCATCGCGCCGAAGCCGCGCGCCTGCTGTTTCATCAGCGCATGGCCGGGATGCTCCGGCAGACCGGGGTAGATGACCCGCGTGACCTCCGGCCGGGTTTTGAGCCACTGCGCCAGCGTCATTGCATTTTCCTCGGCGCGGTCCATCCGCACCGCCAGCGTCTGGATACCCCGCAGCAGCAGCCATGCATCGAACGGTGCCAGATTCGCACCGATCGTCTTACTGATTTCCCGCAGGCGGGCGGCCAGCGCAGCGTCCTTTACCACAGCAAAGCCGGCGAGCGTATCATTGTGGCCGGACAGATACTTGGTGCCGCTGTGTACAACGATGTCTGCCCCAAGGGTCAGTGGGTTCTGCAGATAGGGCGAGAGAAAGGTATTATCCACGATAAGCAGCGCCCCATGTGCATGCGCCAGCTCGGCAGCTTTGCGGATATCAGTAACACGCATCATCGGATTGGTGGGCGTTTCGATATAAAGCGCCTTCGTTTCGGGGCGGATCGCTGCTGCCACCTGCGCGGTGCCATCGCTGAAGTTCACCGTTGTAAAGGTAATACCGCGTGGCTCGCTGACCGTGTGGAACAGCCTTGGGGTGCCGCCGTACAGGTCAGCCTCCGTCACGATATGATCCCCCGGTGCAAACAGCTCCATCACCGCCAGAATGGCAGCCATACCGGTGGAAAACGCAACGGCATCGGTGCCCTGTTCCAGTGCCGCCACCGTCTTTTCCAACTGCTGGCGGGTGGGGTTCTGCACACGGCTGTAATCATAGCCGGTGCTTTCCCCCAAAGCGGGGTGGGCAAAGGTCGCTGTCTGGTAGATAGGAAAGCTGATAACGCCGTACCGCGCTGCGGGGTCGTCCCCCTCCAGATGGATACATCGGCTCTCGATAGATAAACTCATAGTACCACTCTCCCTGTTGGGTATTCCGGGCGGTCACTCTCCCCCGCCCTGTTTGCTTTACGCTTCCGGCGTGTAGTTGACTTCCAGCACAATGTCCTCAAAGGTCACGGCACGCACCTCACCGCCACCGGTCGGGTTGGACGGCTCATACTGGATCTTATAGCCGTCCTGCTTGAATTTTTGGATGATGTGATCCAGCTCCGGCCGACTGTTCACCTTGATGCAGATATGGGCAAGCCCCGTGCGGTTGGGGTCCTTGGGGGCATCTACGATCTCAGGCTTTGTCATAAGCTCGATCCATGCCCCCTCATCCAGCTGCAGGATGTCAGAGTAGTAGTTGTTTTCCTCCTCGTTATAGGTTTTCAGCAGCGTTGCGCCGAAGTAATCCTCAAAGAATTTTCTTGCACCCGCCAAATCCTTTACAAAAATACCTACATTGCCGATTCTCATGGTTGTATCCCCCTTATATAGTCTGTTGATACATGGGTGTGGACAGATATTTCATACCGTTGTCCGGCAGAATGACTGCGATGCTTTTGCCTGCATATTCTGCGCGCTGTCCGACCTGCACGGCGGCATGCAGCGCAGCCGCCGCCGATGTGCCGAGAAACAGTCCCTCCGTATGCAGGACATCATGGGCCGTGGCGTAGGCCTCGGCTGTGCGGACATTGATGTATTCATCGCTCCAATCCGGTGTCAGATACTCCGACAGTTCTTCCTCCGGCACGCCGTAGGCCGGCAGAACACCGTCGATGATCTGCACATCCGGATGCTCCGGCGTCAGGCGGGAGTCGGGGTGGGGCTGCACCAGCACGACCCGCAGCCCGGGGTTGCGGCTGCGCAGATACCGCGCCGTGCCGCTGCCTGTACCGCCTGTGCCTGCCATGCAGACCAGCACATCCACATTGCCGCCGGCATCCTGCCAGATCTCCGGCCCTGTTGTGCGGAAATGTGCCTCCGGGTTGGCCGGGTTGGCTGCCTGATTGTTGAAATACGCCCCCGTGCGTCTGCAGTAGGCGGCGATTTCTGCCAGCGTTGCCTCGCGCTCCGGCTCCTGCCAGGGGTGGCTGCGCTCTGCTACGGGGCGCAGGCCGATTGCATCCTTATAGTCCAGCAGCCGTGCGCCGTAGGCCTGCAGAATCAATCGGCGCTCCAGCGAGGCACCGCGCTCAAGAAATATCTCCATCCTGTAGCCGCGTGCAGCGGCAAATGCCGCCAGCCCGATGCCGGTGTTTCCGCTGGTCTGCTCCACAATGGTTCCGCCCGGCTTCAGCGCTCCGCTTTGTTCGGCCGCTTGAATCATTGCCAGCGCCGCGCGGTCCTTAACGCTGCCGGTCGGGTTAAAAAATTCCAGCTTTGCGAGGATATGCGCCCCGCAGTGCTGCTGCCGTTCAAAACGGTCAAGCTCCATCAGCGGCGTATGACCCACCAACTCATCAATGGAATGTACCACCCCTGCCATACTGCCTTTCCTCCCCTGTCAGATGCTGTAATCGAAATCATCCGTGACCGTGCGCAGAAAGCGCTTGCTTGCCTCCTGCTTCGGATGCAGGAAGAACTCCTTGGCGGGGGCTTCCTCCGCCACAATGCCGTTTTCCATAAAGATGATGCGGTCGGACACATTGCGGGCAAAGCCCATCTCATGGGTGACAACCACCAGCGTAAGTCCATCGGCGGCCAGTTGGGTGATGGTATTCAACACCTCGCGGGTCAGCTCGGGGTCCAGCGCCGAGGTAGGCTCATCGAAAAGCAGTACCTCCGGCCGGAATGCGATGGCCCGGGCGATGGCCACGCGCTGCTGCTGCCCGCCGGAAAGCTGATCCGGGTAAAAATCCTTCCGGTGGAGCATCCCGACCTTTTCAAGCATCTCGTCTGCGGTCTGCTCCGCTTCGGCCCGGTCTACGCCGCGGGCGGTGATCAGCCCCTCCAGCACATTCTGCCTGACCGTCATGTTGCGGAAAAGGTTGAAGTTCTGGAACACATAGCCCATCTTCATCCGCAGGGCACGGATCTCATTATGGCGAAGCTTTGTAATATCCTTTTCAAAGTCATCAAACCGGATGGTGCCGCTGTCGGCCTTTTGCAAAAAGCTGATGCACCGCAGCAGGGTGGTCTTGCCGGACCCGCTGCTGCCCAGTATCGAGATGACCTCCCCGTTGTTGACACGAATGTCAACGCCCTTCAGCACCTGGGTCGTGCCGTAGCTGCAATGCAGATCCTTTACTTCCAACATGGGTAGGCTCCTTTTATTATCAGACCAGTTTATCCGGCGTCACGCCGAGAATATCGTTAAAATAGTTGTTGGCGATCATCATCACACCCATGGCGGTGATCACTACGATCTCCTCCTCGGTAAAGTTTGCTTTCAGCTTATCAAACAGCTCCTGCGGCACATGCTTGGGATCCTCCGCAATGGCCTGCCCGTAATCGATCAGAATCTGCTCCTTCTCGGTAAACTCGAATGTATCAAAGTCGATGCCGTTTTTCTTGAGCAGGTTGCGGAAATAGATGCTGCACACAAGGCAGCCGTTCGTCTGGGAGATGGCATATTCAAAAAAGTCTGCTGCACGCTTGCCGATCAGCCGCTGCAGCTCATCATCCAGCGCATAGGAACCTGCCTCCACGGCGTTGAACGCAGCTGCATTGTGCAGCAGCGTGCGCTTTTCTGCGGTCAGCGCGTGACCCTCGGCCAGATGGTCGGCAATAATCTTCTGAATGCTTGCGGGGGCAGTCTCGGGGTTGATCTCACTGATAATAGCCATAATTAAGCAGGCTCCTTTCCAAGCTGTGCAATTTGTTTTGGTGTATTCCACGCAAGGCGTTTTTCCAGCACGCCCTGCAGTAAGGTAAGTACGGTGTTTAAGAGCAGGTAGACAAAGGCTACCTCGCAGTAAAGCGCAAACGGCTCAAATGTGCGGGCTGCGATCTGCTGGGCGGTCTTGAACATCTCAACCACCGTGATGCTCGCCGCCAGCGAGCTGTCCTTCGTCAGGCCGATCAGCGAGCTGAACAGCGTAGGGAACGCGACCCGCGCCGCCTGCGGCAGAATGACCCGCATCATGATCTGACCGGAACTCAGGCCGATCATATACCCAGCCTCCCACTGTCCCTCCGGCACGGACTGGATCGCAGCGCGTATCGTTTCGGACATATAGGCGGCGTAATTCAGCGAGAATGCGATGACCGCTGAGGGAAACGCGTCCAGCGTGATACCCAGTGACGGCAGACCGAAGAAGATGATATACATCTGGACGATAAGCGGTGTGCCGCGGAACACCCAAACATAGACGCGGGCCAGTTGCTTGAGGATGCGGACATTCTGCACCTGGATCAGTGCCAGTGCAAACGCCAGCACAAGGCTCAGCGCGTAGATGCATACCGTCAGCGGGATGGTGGCCTTAAAGCAGTAGAGCACCAGCCGCGGGAACGAGGAGATCAGGATCTCCGCCAATCTTTCCGTCATTGTGTTTCACCTTGCCTGTAATACAGTTATTGATACGCGGACTCGGTATAGTCACCGCCCAGATACTTTTCAGAGATCTCCTTCAGCTTGCCTTCCTCGCGCAGCTCTGCAAGTGCGGCGTTGATGGCATCCAGATATTCGGTTTCCCCCTTGCGGACGGGAATGGCAATGACATCCTCGGAATCCGGGATGACGAAGGCCTCCTTCAGCTTATCCTTTGCATCGGGATGCTCATCCAGATAGGCGTTCAGCACCGGTACGCTGGTGCCGAGGAAGTCTGCGCGGCCGGAAAGCACAAGGTCGATAGCCTCAGAGCTGGTGTCGATGCCGATGATCTCTGCGCCCTGCGCCTCATACCACGGGATGAAGGCGTTCGTAGCGTTTGTGGCGATCTTCTTGCCCTTTAAGTCCTCCGGCGTCTGAATGCTGTCATCATCGGCCCGCACGACAACGCGGCGCGCTTCATAATAATAGGGGTCGGAAAAATCGTATTTTTCGGCGCGCTCATCGGTGATGCTGACGCTGTTGATAACCGTATCAAACCGGCCGGAGTCGATGCCGACGAGCAGCGAATCCCACGCAGCCTCCTGAAACTCTGCCTCGACACCAAGCTTTTCGGCCAATGCCTTGCCCAGCTCGATGTCAAGCCCCGTCAGCTCGCCGCTGTCATCGTGGTAGGTGAACGGCGGGTAGGTACCCTCGACGCCGATGACCAGCTTGCCGGCGGCCTTAACCTTTTCCAGTTCCCCGCCCTCTGCGCTCGCAGCGGAGGTGCTTTCAGCCGTTGCGTCTGCCGATGCAGCGGAGGAGGCGGTACTGCCGCACCCGGAAAAAACAGCGGCGGTCAGGGTGAAGGCCAGCAGAGCGGCGGCTGTCTTTTTAACAATGCGTTTCATACTCAATTTCTCCTTTATATCGGTTGTTTATCGTTTGTTTTTACATCAGGATACAAAAATGCCCGGCGCTTAACAGAAGCGGCCGGGCAGGTACGGTATATGGCTTCACCCGCAATGCGGGTGCCCTACATCGGTGCAGCGCGAACAGAGCGAATGCACCGCGGCCATACAGTTTGCCCGGCAACACAGCATTCGACAACACATAATGGATGCAATTTTGCTGATACGGTACATAGTGACTTCTCCCTTCGCGGTAGTTGTTTGGATTCGATGGGTGTATGATACACCTATTTACCTACTATGTCAATATGTTTATAGGAATTTATTTTGCTTTTGCTCTTATAGCCAGAATTACCGCATAATAGTAAATACATTTGTGTGATTTGTCGTATCATGTCTAATCAAATTGCTATGCACAGCACCGCACAGGTATATTTTACTTTTTCTTTACCGTATACAGATACGGCACCTACATTCTGCTCTTGAAAAATCACGGTTGTGTGCTATAATAACTCTGTTACTCTGTCTCAATATTTATCTGCCGCATACCGGGTTACACATTTTCGGTATGCGCAAAGCCCTGAATAGACCGGGCAGAATGGATACAAGTGATGAAAATCAGGAAAATTCTTGTTGCTGTGATTTCGCTTTTTATGGCAGCCGCGCTCCTTACCGGCTGCGGCACGGCAAGCAGCACCAGCGGAGCGTCTGACCTGCCTGTTATAAGGCTGGGCAGTGACAGCTACCCGCCGTACAACTATCTCGATGAGGACGGCAACCCCACCGGTATTGATGTTGCGCTTGCCACCGAGGCCTTCGCAAGGATGGGCTACCGGGTAGAGATCGTACAGATCGACTGGGAGAAAAAGAAAGAGCTCGTTGAGAGCGGTGCAATCGACTGCATCATGGGCTGCTTTTCTATGGAGGGACGGCTGGACGATTACCAGTGGGCCGGTCCGTATATAGCAAGCCGCCAGGTCGTTGCCGTAAACGAGAGCAGCGACATCTATACCCTGCAGGATCTTGCCGGGAAAAACCTTGCCGTTCAGTCCACAACTAAGCCGGAGAGCATCTTTCTGAAGCGCACTGACGAGAGAATCCCTAAACTCGGCAACCTCATCAGCCTTGGCCACAGGGAATTGATCTTCACCTTTCTGGAAAAGGGCTATGCCGATGCGGTGGGCGCACACGAGGAATCCATCGTGCAGTATATGAAGGATTACGATGCCAAATTCCGCATTTTGGAAGATCCTCTTATGACGGTCGGCATCGGCGTTGCCTTTGCAAACAACGATGACCGCGGTCTTTGCGAAGAGCTTGACCGCACATTGGAGGAAATGCGGCAGGACGGTACCTCCTTAAAAATCATCGGGAAGTATCTTGATGAGCCGGAAAAATACCTTGAGGTGGATACGCTTGAAAAAGACAACTAAATCTGCTGCCCCGGGCAAAAAATTCTGGATCTGCGGGGCGTTGCTGGGAATATGTCTGCTCTGCCTTGTCACGCTGTCGTTCTTTCAGAGCGATAAGGCCCGCGAGCAGGCCAATCTTTTGGACACCGTAAATTATGTCAAGATCCAATGCGCAACCTATACCTATTATAATGAGGCGTCTGAATCCAAAAGCCTGCTGCGCTCCATCGAGAGCACCCGTCAGGTCAGCATAAATATTGAGGCTGAGACCGCGGCCGGGCAGGAACTTACCCGTACGCTGCTGCGGGAGAGTACCGAGCAGCTGTGGCTGACGGGCATTGTCGTGCTGGACCCGGACGGAAACACCGTATGTGAATACAGCTCAGATGACCGCGCGCTGGCGAGGGTCCACGGCAATCTTAACCGGGATATTATTCTGGATACCGCCATCCATGACGAAAAGGTCTATTCGCAGCGGATCAATCATAACGACGGCTCACACATTGATATGTCTGCCTGCGCGCGCAGGGATGCGCCCGGCGTTATTGTCACCTTCTATTATACCTCCGCTGAATTTGCCAACCGCTATACCCTGACACTGCAAAGCCTGCTGAGCGGCTACCAGAAGGCCACGGATGGAACGATCATTATAACCGATGGTGGCGCGATCATTGCATCCAACGACACTGCGCTGATTGGGCAGAGTTCAAATACACACGATGCGATCCAGACCTTAAAGAAAAATGCCGACAGCAAACACCTGATGCATCTGAATGTTGACGGCGTGCGTTCCTATGGCATCATGCTGCGCCAGCGCGATCACTATATCTACGCTTATATTCCCGACACCATCACCTTCCGCACACTGCCCCAGAGTGTGGTCGTATTTGTACTTGTCTATCTGGGCGTGCTGCTGATGATCTGGCAGCTGCTGCGTAGGGACAAGCTGAAAAGCCTCCGTAAGCAGGAGGAAAAGGAGCGGGCGTACCAGAAAAGCCTGCTGGAGGAAGCTAAAAAGGCCGAGGCCGCAAACCGCGCCAAGACGGAATTTTTGCAGCGCATGAGCCACGACATCCGCACACCGATCAACGGCATCAGCGGTATGCTTGATGTTGCAGAGCATTACAGTGATGATCTGCAAAAGCAGGCGGATTGCCGTAAAAAGATTCGGGAGGCCTCCGACATTCTTTTGGAGCTTGTCAATGAAGTCCTTGACATGAGCAAGCTGGAATCGGGCGAGATTCAACTTGAAGAAAAGCCGTTTGATGTTGTAACCCTCCTTGATGAGGTCACCGGTGTGGTCGGCCGCCTTGCGGACGAGCGCAATATCACGGTGGCGCACAAGGGAAGAACCATTGAGCATCGCAATCTGATCGGCAGCCCGGTCCATCTCAAGCGGCTGCTGATGAACATCATGTCCAACGCGGTCAAGTACAACCGGGATCACGGTCATATTTATCTGTACACCCGCGAGCTGCCCTCGGCTGACAGCAGCATAGCAACGCTGCAGTTCGTCTGTGAGGACAACGGCATCGGTATGAGTGAGGAATTCCAGCAGCGCATCTTCGAGCCCTTTACGCAGGAGCAGAAGGGCGGTGCGTCCAAATTCGGCGGCACCGGTCTTGGCATGTCTATCGCCAAGAGCCTTGCCGAAAAAATGGGCGGCACCATAAGCTTTGAAAGCACGCAGGGCGTAGGCACGACCTTTGTAATCACGATTCCCTTTAAGATCGACACACAGGCCGCCAGCCATACGCCCGAGCCATCCGCCCCTGCGGGGTCCATCCGCGGGCTGCACATCCTGCTGGTCGAGGATAATGAGCTGAACATGGAAATTGCCGAGTTCCTGATCCAAAACGAAGGTGCCACGGTCACGAAGGCGTGGGACGGCCAGCAGGCCGTCACCCTTTTTGCAAAAAGTGCGCCCGGCGAATTTGACGCCATCCTTATGGATGTCCTGATGCCGGTCATGAATGGCTATGAAGCCACGCGGCAAATTCGCTCCCTTGACCGGGCGGACGCAAAAACGATCCCCATTATCGCCATGACGGCAAACGCCTTCACCGAGGATCGGCTGAAATCTAAAGAAGCCGGTATGGATGAGCATATCACAAAGCCGATCGACAGCAAGCTGCTTGTAAAGGTCCTTGCTGCGCTGACCGGAAAAAGCGCCCAGCACCCGAAATAGCACATATACAAAAACGCGGCTGTATCTTACGATACAGCCGCAACAGCTTGCAGAAAAAGCCCTTTTTCGGGTAGTAATGTAGGGCGCGTGTCTCGACCGCGCCGTACCGCTGGCCGCGCGCAGCGCATTCAATCGCGCCGAATGGCGCGCGGTTTTCTCGTAATGTCGTGCTTTTGGCACGGCGGCACGGAACGGTCAAGACCGTTCCCTACAAACCCGCCGAAAGTTCGCAATCGTTCCGTTAGGTTTATCGACAGCCTGAGCTTCCCCCCAGTGGGGGAAGCCTCGGCTAAAAGCCTTCCCCCCTTGGGGGAAGGTGGCCCGCAGGGCCGGATGAGGGCAGACCTTCCGTCGTTGCCCGGTAAATGGGCGGCCACGGCAAGCCCGCCCCTCATCAGTCACCTTCGGTGACAGCTTCCCCCAGTGGGGGAAGCCTTTCTCTGCTTAGTATGTCTCAATCGCAATTCTTTCTACCGGCCCGCCGGCGTACTCGCCTAAGAACATCTGCTCCAGCTCGGCAAAGTTGTCGGGCGTGTCGCTGACATAGTAGTGGGCGGTGCCACCGTCCGTTTTGCCGTTCAAAAGCCCCAGATCCGCCAGCGCGGCGGCGGTGGCCTGCGCGGTCACCTTGCCGGAATCCACCAGCCGCACCGCATCGCCCATAAAATCGCCGATCATCTTTTTCAGCAGCGGGTAGTGGGTGCAACCCAAAATCAGCGTGTCAACACCGGCGTCCTTCAGCTCCTGCAGATACTCGGCAATGATGAGTTTGGTCACGGGGTTGCCGTCATTGAAATAGCCGTTCTCGACCAGCGGCACAAACATCGGGCAGGCGCGCGCAAAGATCTGCACATCGGGCAGCATATCGCGGATGACCGCCGCGTAGGAGCCGCTGCGCACCGTGGCGGCCGTGCCGATGATGCCGATGCGGTGGTTGCGGGTTGCGTCCACGGCGGCGCGGGCGGTGGCACCCACCACGCCGGTGTAGGGCACCGGCAGCCGGGCGGCCTCCTCCGGCGGATAGGTCGAGGACACGGTCCCGCAGGCGGCGATGATGAACTTGACATCCCGGCTGAGCAGAAAGCGTATATCCTGCCGCGCATACTGCACGATGATGTCCCGCCCGCGGCTGCCGTAAGGCACGCGGCCGGTATCGCCGAAATAGACGATATCCTCCCGGGCAGCACGCGGCGCAGCTGG
>OLPV01002607.1_pt1 | contig 11625 bp, 10 predicted proteins | sample 1671961 | NCBI WGS metagenome assembly OLPV01 (sample SAMEA3136630, study PRJEB25190) | human gut metagenome | biome: human gut; feature: human-associated habitat; material: faeces | place: Austria | collected 2013
TTGTAAAACAGCACAAAGAGATTCAGCTGGTCGAGGAATATATCGACGATGGATATAGTGGAACGAACTTTGACCGTCCGGCATTTCAAAGGATGCTTGAGGATGTTAAAAGAAAGAAGATTAACTGTATTATCGTAAAAGATTTATCCAGATTAGGAAGAAACTACATTGAAACAGGAAGGTATTTGGAAAAAATCTTTCCATTTATGGGTGTACGTTTTATCGCAATCACAGACCACTATGACAGTGCAGCAGAAACGGATGATGCAGATCAGATCATTGTTCCATTTAAGAATCTTATTAATGATGCTTATTGTAGGGACATCTCAATTAAAATCCGAAGTCAGTTAGATGTAAAAAGAAAAAACGGGCAGTTTATTGGCAGCTTTGCAGCCTATGGATATTTAAAAGATCCAGAAGATAAAAACCATCTCATTGTTGATGAATATGCGGCAGATATTGTGCGGCTTATTTTTAATCTGAAAATAGATGGGTATAGTTCGCAAAGAATAGCATCCCAGTTAAATGAAATGGGAGTTTTGCCGCCATTGGAGTATAAGAGAAGCCGAGGGATGAATTATAACAGTGGATTCCGTTCGGGTTCTAATCCTAAATGGGCAGTCACGTCCATTAACCGTATTCTGAAAAATGAACTTTACACAGGCACAATGGTTCAAGGCAAAAACCGAAAGATTAATTATAAGGTGAAGAAAAGTTCTCCTATCTCAAGAGAAAACTGGATTCGTGTAGAAAATACACATGAAGCAATTATTCCAGAAGAGAATTTTCAATATGTACAAAGTCTGTTGGAAATAGATACCCGGATTGCTCCGAAAAGAAAATTCGTTTATTTATTTTCTGGATTTATACGTTGTGGGGATTGCGGCGAGAACATGGTTATGAGAAGCACAACGAAGAAAGGGAAAAAATATTGTTACTATCATTGTTCCACTTATAAGAATAAAGAAGGATGCAGTTCCCATCTAATCAGTGAGAAAATTATTTACGATGTCGTTCTGGATTCTGTAAAAAGACAGATTGCGTTATTAGTTGAAGCAGAAAAAATTATACAAAAAAATGGAATGGATACTTACAAGAAAGTGGAGAGCCGGTCATTAGAACAACAGTTAATGGCACTTTATGAGGAAGTAGAAAGATACAAAGACTTAAAGGCAAGACTGTATCAGGATATGGTAGATGGTATTGTCAGCAGAGAAGAGTACCATGAATATAATCAGAGATTCACAGAGAAAATGCAGAAAGCAGAAAAGGCAAAACAGGAAACGGAAAAGAAGAAGAAAAAATTATCTGCGAAAGAAAAACAGATGCATCCATGGATAGAGGATTTCAAAAAATATAAAAATATCCAGAGTCTTGACCGAAAAGCAGTTGTTACTCTGATAGAGCGGATTGTTGTATACAGCAAGGATCAGATTGAAATTCAGTTCAAGTATAGTGATGAGATGCAGGAAATGATGGAGACAGTGCAGATCATACGTGAGCGACAGGAACGGAAAGGAGAATTTGTATGCGGTGCGTAAGTTATACCAGAACGACTTCTTGCAAGGAGGACGGCAAGATTCCGGTGGATATTATAAAACAGCAGGATCAGCATATAGAGGAATACTTGAAGAAACAGGGCTGGACATTATCTGCAAAGTATTGTGATAGAAAAAAAGATACGGAAGAGAACGCTGTCTTTGAAGAAATGACACAAGATGGAATCAACCGTAAATTTGACATGGTAGTTGTAGACAGTATTGACAGATGTGGCAGGACAATATCTTGTGCAGATGATGTATTGGTAAAGACATTTGTCCCGGCAGGAATACATTTTGCAGTAGTACAGGATGAGTTTATCAGTATCGGGAAAACGAAAGAAGAACTATATGAGTATATAAAGAAAGCCAGATATGAAGCTGTTCAGTTAAAGGGCATGAGAGAGTATGCGGTCAGAGAACAGCTGGAAGGTCTGTATACAGTGCATGATGAAAAATATGGATATGTTCTTTCTGATGACCGCAAAGAATTACTTATTGATGAAGAGGCGGCAGTTGTTGTGCGGGAGATTTTTCAGATGGTATTGGATGGGATGCTAGTTGCAAATATTGTAAAAATCTTAAATGACAGTGGAATAGAATCTCCGATGGTACATAATGCACGAGTCGGTCATAAGGTATGGCCGACATATGAAAATAAATGGTTATTTTGTTCTGTAAAGAGAATCCTTAGATGTACAGCATATGCTGGTTACTGGCAAAAGACGATCAACAAAAAAATCTGTACACTTCCAATCGCTCCAATATTGGAAGAAGGCGTATTTGAAAAAGTGCAGGAGATTCTTGATAAGAGAAAAAAGCCAAGAAAAGTGCGACCAAGTAAAAATGGATTATTTATAAAAAAGATATTTGATGCGGAGACGGGAAGAAAAATATCACAGAGGAATTTTAAAACCGGAGAAAGTGTCTTCCTTTTTGCTAGTTGGGCAAATAAGCTTCCTAAAGATGAAAGTACCTACATTTCTTTTGAAACGGTGATTGCCGAGGTAAGAAAAACCATACAAAAAGAAATGGCACTGGCAGAAAAGATAAAAAAGAAATTAGCAACGAAAGTAGCTAAGTCAGAAAAATATAAATGGCTGAATCAGTATTCACAAAGAGCGTGGATAATTTTTCAAGAGATGGAACAGATTGAAAAAGAGCGTATTCCTTTATATCAGGATTATCAGGTTGGAAAAATCAATGAAGAAGAATATCTAGAAAAAAAAGAAGAAATACGGGATCAGCTTAGTATGTATGATGTGGATTTCAGTGAACTTACGAAAGAAGTATCCGTTATAGAAAAAGCATATAGCAATAAAAATGAATGGTTAGAGACTTTTAAGAAGGAAAATCTTCCGGGAGAATTACAGCCAGAGCATATCAATAAATGGATTGAGAAAGTATTGATAAGAAATTTTGAAGAAGTACAGGTATGTTTATCTAAACAGGAATGGAAAAAATATTTTCCAGCAGAATGGATGGAGGAATAGGGATGGCAAGAAAGAGTAGAAAAAACAGAAATATAGAATCCAATATACAAACAGTTGTCAAAAAAGAAAATTTACTGGATACGGCTGCTTATATTCGTCTGTCTGTTGAAAATGGAGGAAATGAAACGGATGAAACATTAGTTGTGCAGCAGATGCTTGTAGAAAAATTTATAGAAGAGCATCCTGATCTGAGATTGGAAGCGGTATATATTGATAATGGATTTACAGGGACAAATTTTGAACGTCCAGGATTTATGAGTTTAATGGAAGATGTTCGTTCTGGAAAAATTCAATGTATTGTTGTAAAAGATTTATCCCGATTTGGCAGAGACTATCTGGAGACAGGATATTATCTGGAAACGATATTGCCAAAGTTAAATGTACGATTTATTGCTATTACTGATGATTACGACAGCTCCAGAAAAGAGGATAGGGAAAATATAAGTGTTCCAATCAAAAACATGGTAAATGCCATGTATGCAAAGGATATGTCTAAAAAAATCCTGGCGGCAAAGGAAGCACAAAAGCGGAACGGAAATATCACGTTATCTAAGGTCGCATTTGGCTATGTCCGTTCTGAGGATAAAACAAGACAGGTCGTAGATGAAACGGTTGCCCCTGTTGTGCGTATGATATTCCAATGGACATTGCTGGGAGTCAGTAAAAGAGAAATTGCTGACAGGCTGAACCTGTTGGGAGTTGCGACACCTGGACAGAAAGAAAATAGAAAGATAGCAAGAGTGCCACTTGAGGAGACAAAGTGGAATGGAGGAACTGTTAGAAAAATATTAGAAAATCCAACCTATACAGGAGATATTGTCACAGGAAAATTGAAACAGTCTTTGTACAAAGGAGTGAAACAGTATCGTACAGTACCAGAAGAGTGGGATGTGCAGAAAGATATGCATACTCCACTGGTTGCGAGGGATGATTATAAGGAATTGCAGGAAAGCAGAGAAGAGATTCATAAGATAACGAAGAAACGCCAGTCCAGATGTATGAAGGACAGAGAAAAGTATCAGGATAATTTTCCCGGTATGGTCCGTTGTGGCGAGTGTGGAAACACTATGTATTTCAGACGATATACGCATAATTATACAACAAATGAAAAAATGGGAAGCGGCTACTATTGTGGGAACGAACAATGTTCTGGACAAGTGATAGAAGGAAACTTACTAAAGATTCTTGTAATGGATCAGATTCAAAATTTAATAGAGAGTATGTGTGACAGGAAATTTCTTTTGCAGAAAATGAAAAGTGTAACGAAGGAAAAGAATATTTTTTATAAAGCTGCGGCAAAGGTGAGAGCATTGGAGCGTAAGATTGCACAGATGGAAGAACGTAATATGAGACTATATGAAGATTATGTGGAAGGTATTGTGGAAAAAGATGATTTTGATATGATGAAGGAACGTTATATACGAGAACTTCAAGATTTAAGGGAAGAACTTCAGGTGGAAGAACAGAATCAAAGAATATTGGAAAAGAAAGCTAATAGATATATGGATATGGTCAATCACTTGGAGAAATATCTGGATAAAAGAGAATATAATGAGACACTTGTACAGGAACTGGTGGAATATGTAGAAGTATATGTAGATGGGAGTATCCATGTGTGCTTCAAATGTAATGATGAGTTTCAGCAGATAGCAGAAGAAATGGAAGGTGTTCAGATTGGCTAATGGCTTGTATTTAAGACTCTCTATAGCAGATGGAGATTTAGGAAAAGAAAATAAAGATGAAAGTAACAGTATTGATAATCAGCGTTCGCTTCTTATTAATTTTATTACTGACAGAGAAGATATGAGTGATGAATACATAGAATATGTAGATGATGGGTATTCAGGAACGAATTTTGAACGTCCAGCATTTAAGAAGATGATCGAAGATGCCAAGACAGGAAAGATAGATACAATCATTGTAAAAGATTTTTCTCGATTTGGAAGAGATTATATTGGAGTTGGAGATTATCTGGAGCAGGTATTTCCTCTTCTTGGAATCCGTTTTATTTCGTTAAACAATAATTATGACAGTAGAGATTACATAGGAAAAACAATGGGATTAGATATGGCGATTCATAACCTTGTGAATAATCTTTACAGCAAGGATATATCCAAAAAGTTAAAAAGTGCATTAAAAGTGAAATGGAAAAATGGAAAATGGACAGGCTCGAAACCTCCATTTGGTTATCTAAAAGATGAGGAGAATGGATGTTGGAAAATTGATCCGGTAGCAGGCAAATATGTCCGTATGATTTTTGATAAAGCGATTGAGGGCTGTAATACTTCTCAGATCTGTTATTACATGAACGAGCAGAAAATACCGACACCTGGAAAATATAATCAGATGAACGGATTGTTGCGACAGGGAAATTATAAAATGCCAGATAAGGAAGTGGTATGGGATACCGGAATGATTCGTACAATTCTTGGAAGGTTTGAGTACACAGGTGCTTTAGTTATGGGAAAGCGGCATACAGTAGCGGTTGGAAGTAAAATAACAAGAAAGACAGCGGAACGAGATGTGATTATCCAAAAGAATATTAATCCAGCGATTGTTTCAGAGGAAGAATATGAGGTCGCAAGTGCATCTATTATGTTTATGGCAAAACCAGAGTATCGTGGTGCGAAAGACTTTCTGCTTAAGGGGAAAGTGCGGTGTGGGAACTGTCATAGGGCATTAGCTTATACAGATAATGGTATTCATCCGAAAATATATTGCCCTCACAAAAGTCAGGCTGGAAGATATTCTCACTGTTCTGAAGATATGTATCCGGTATCTGTGATAGAAGGGCATATTTGGTATTCCTTAAAAAAGATATTAAGGATATTGGATTCGGTACAAAGAGAATCTAAAGAGATATATATGGGAAGCAATTTAGCAGGAAAAAGACAACAGAGAATGTTGGAAACTGAATTGGAAAAATTAAAGAATGAACGTATCCATCAGTATGAAGCTTATGCAGAAGGTGTGCTTACCAGAGAAAAATACATAACAGTGAAGAACCAGCTGACAGAGAAAATTGAAAAAATACAATCCGAACAAAAAGAACTTGCGAGTATGATTATTGAAGAAGAAAGATACAGAAGCCAGATAAAAACGGCCGCCCAACAATTAGATGAACAGATAGAAAGAGGAAAGCTGACAAAAGAGATTGTGGATACAATGATTGATACCGTGTATGTGTACGATAAAAAGCGGATTGAAGTAGTTTTAAGATTTGATGATGTTTTACAAAAGGTGATTTCAGAATATATGGAAGGAGCAAAAGAAGCATGACATTTAGAAACTTTATGTATAAAGGGGTATTGGTAATAGCAGGGTTAGCATTGATTGGATGGCTTGGAAAGTATCTATATATGGTGGATGGAGAAATTGACTGGTTCCGATTGATGTTGGTATATGGTGTTCCGATAGGAATCCCCCATATGTTTTTTATGGTTCCGTGGCACTGGGATTTATCAGGAATACTTGGAATGATGGCATTGTGTGTGATTGTTGGAAGTTTGGTTGGTAGCTTTATTGCAGTCTGGTTGTTAGTTCGAGCAATAGGATATGTAATAGGGTATCTATTCAGCTTCCTTGTGAGAAAAGTAAAAGAAAAATAGGATATGACTAATATAGAAGAAAAAAATATATGAATTTCGTAATATAACTTAAAAACTAGAAATTGTAATGTGATTCTAGAAGTTCGTAAACAAAGTAGATAGGGTTAATGTATGAATGTGAAAATATATACATTAACTCTATTTTTTATGATATGATAATAAATAAAAATAGAATGTATGGAAAAATCATGAGAATCAGAAAGTGTGGATATGGTTATGAGTGAGTATGCAGAAATAAAAATTGGAAAGTTATCATTATGGTGGTTTAGAAATTATTTAGATAAAGATATTGTCAGCCTGTTCTTCTCAAGAAATAATTTAGTTGTAATTCCTAATGAAAATGTAGATGATTGTGATGAAGAGGCAGGTACATATACTAAATATCTTTATAAAACAACCGTACAATGTGCAAAAGAACGTTTAGATGCATGTGGTTTCAGTCTTAACAATATGGAAAAAATATTTAATGATAAGATGACTCAGGCGGTAGATTATTCATCTTTTTTATATCATTTGTTTGGGGATTATGATGAAGATGATAAAAGAAATCAAATAAGGATTAAAAAAAATGTTTCATTTAGAAAATGGAAAAATGCTATGAAAAAAATTATATGCTATGAAGTGGCAAATGGAAATATACAATTTAATGGCACATTAAATGACGTTGGAGTTACTACAGAATGTGATAAGGCTATATTTTATGCATTGAAGAGGGAAGATAGTGAATCGTTTTATGCATTAAATCCTGAGATAATCCATTATGCATATATATACAGACTTATACTGGAATGTTGTTCAAATGATGCAGAGATAGAATTAGATTTTTCAAATTTGGAATCATGGGCAGATGATTGTATACCAAAGGCATTGGAAGCAACAGAAGATGTTGAAAAAATAATTGTTCTTGTCGAAGGAACAAGTGACAAAGATATTCTTGAATTTGCAATGTCACATTTGTATCCTCATCTTTCTGACTTATTTTATTTCATGGATTTTGATGATGAAAATGGTGGAAAAAGAGAGGGAGGAACGTCATTTGTAATTAAAAATCTTGAGACTTTTTATTTTTCTAAAATTAGATCAAAATTTATTGCAATTTTTGATAATGATGCAGAAGGGTATGCTAGCAAATGCTCGTTGCTAAATAAAATAAAGAATTGGCCAGATAATTTTAGAATATTATTGTATCCAGAACTTGAAATGTTCTGTAAATATCCAACTATTGCACCTAATGGTTCTACAGTGTTTGATGATATTAATAGAAAAGCGGCATCTATTGAGTTGTATTTGCCAGAATCTATTATTAAATCTAACGGAGAATATTATCCTATCGAATGGGAGTCTAGAAAACGAATTAAACAGGCAAATGGTATTGAAGAGGCATTGTATCAGGGAGTGATTTCTGATAAAAACGATATAAAACATAAATTTCACAAAACACGTAATCAAATTCAAAATAGAAAGACCATTTTCGTAGCGGAAGAATGGGAGAATATGAAAAAATTATTAGAAACAATAGTTTTTGCGTTTAAATAATAGAATATTTTTGGAAGATTATAATTTTATATGTTGATATGGTGAATATATACACCATACAATAAGCATAAAAACATAAAATCCATAATATGTAAAGGGGATTACATAGGTGAAAATAGAATACTTTTATTATGACGAGCAGGAAAAATGGCTTGCTCAGATGAAGGCAGCAATGGAAAAACACGATGCGGAACTGAGTGAAGAAGAGAGGGCATTAGAACAAAAGGAAAGTGATATGGAGTTGCAAAATATTATTCGAAATGCCGAGAGAGAAGAAAAACAGACATATCGGATTGTGAATCCAGAAAAGTATTGCTGGTTTAAAAATATTACAAAACGAGTAATTCAATTTGCACAGATTTCAGGGTGTAATATAAAGATTGAAACATTACCCAATATGGATGCAGTGATTAAAATGCAGACGGGGTGTATCTGGTTGCTTAGCGATGGAGAAACAGCTTTACAAGATAAAAAAGTGATGCAAGAGCTAATAGATCAGGCGGAGCATGTTTATATAGGAAATAGTGAACGAGAAGGGAAAAATGTATTAGATATGGAATTTATTTTCAGATTGTATGGAGAATTGAGGAAAACAGAGAATTAATGTGTTTTCATAAAAATCTTACTGTGATAAACTTATAAAAAATGAAAAGAAAACGATGGAGGATAAATAATGTTTGATATAATTCATCATATTGCAATTATAGGCAGCGATTACAAGAAATCCAAACATTTTTATGTAGACTTATTGGGTTTTGAGATAATCCGGGAAAATTATCGAAAGGAACGGGATGATTATAAAATAGATTTAGCTTGTGGAGAGCAGGAAATTGAGCTATTTATTATAAAAGATGCTCCGGCTCGTGTGAATTATCCAGAAGCACTTGGCTTGAGGCATCTGGCATTTAAGGTAAAAAGCGTTGACGATACGGTTAAAGAACTTAATGCAAAAGGAATAGCAACAGAGCCGATACGCCTGGATGATTATAGCGGAAAGAAAATGACATTTTTCCACGATCCAGATGGTTTGCCACTAGAAATTCAAGAGTAATTAACTACTATGATTGATATTTGAGAAACTACAGCATATCTTGATAAAAGAAAATAAAGAAATTAATATCTATGGACGAAACTTCCATAGGAAAGAGAAAAGCTCAGAGAATTCAAACTCTGGGCTTTTTCTATATCATTTTTCTTTTGCTTTTCTGATCCAGTTTTTAAGGAAAGTAAGTGCATCTAAAATTTGTTCCCGTTCTGCAGGAGTGCAGTCAGAAATAATATCAAGCAGTTTTTCTTCTGCGGCCAAAGAAGAGACAGTATCCCTATGAGAAGAGGATGAAGTTATAGAAACTTCTTGAATCGCTGTATTATCATTTAATAATTCATTTTGAATCTTTGTATGCATAAGTTCCTGGTGAGAGGAGTTCATGCTGTCAATTTCTTTTAGCATTTTGGCATAAGAAGAGATTTTTTCAGTGATGTATTCATTATCAAAATAAATACCGACAGTATCAGATGCTGTATCTTTATGAAATTTTAGGGCTGCCTGTTCTTCCATTCTGAATAAAAGTGAAAACAGATCAGAAATAGTACGGATGTCGAAATCCATAAATATATTAATACTTATTCCTAATGCATCAGAAATTTTCAATAATTGTTCAGGTTTTGGTTTCCGTTCATCCGATTCATATTTTTGAAGTGCGCTTATACTTAATCCAGATTGAGCAGCAAGTTGTTCCTGAGTAAGTTCATGAGAAGTTCTGAAATATCGTATTTTTTCTCCTGTGGTCATTCTTAATACCTCCATCAGCAGTATAACATACTTTTTTCATATGGTGGTACAAAAAAAGATAAAAATAATATTGACACGCACAAAAGTGTGATATATAGTATGTACATACACATAAGTGAAATATAAAAATAACAATACACACAAAAGTGATACAAAAGCGTCGGTAAGTGTAATGTAAATGCAACTAACTGTCACAAATGTGTACATGAAATAGTAAGTTAAGATACAGTTAAGTGTAAGTACAGGAGGAAGAGCAGATGGCAGAAATAATTTTTGGAATTGATCATGGTAATGGAAATATGAAGGGAGAAACATCTTCGTTTCCGTGTGGAATTGTAAGGTATACGGCACAGCCAGGGCGGTTTATGAATGAAGATATTTTGGAATATGAAGGTGCCTATTATACATTATCGGAAACAAAAATGCCATTTAAAGCAGACAAAACAGTGGATGAAGATTATTTTATTCTGACTTTGTTCACACTTGTGCAAGAGGCACGAAAGAAAAATATTAACCTTACAGGAAAAGATGTTGTTCTTGGAGTAGGTTTACCGCCAGCAGACTTTGGACAGCAGGCAGTAGGATTTAAACAGTATTTTATAGACCATGCTCGTCACGGCATCAATTTTAGAATGAATGACAAACCGGTTAGTTTCTATTTGAAAGATGTATTTGTAAGTCCTCAGAATTTTGCAGCAGTCATGTGTTTTAAGGCAAGTCTGTTAAAGAAGTACCGGACAGTAAACTGTATTGATATAGGGGATGGGACAGTAGACCTTTTAGTAATCCGAAATGGAAAACCAGATTTATCGGTAAGAGTGAGTGAACGTTCAGGAATGGCTGTACTCCGATCAGAGATTTCCAACAGGATTCAGCAAAATTATGGAATTCATTTGGATTCATCAGATGTGGAGCAGGTATTAATGCAGGAGGAAACTATTTTAGAAGAAGAGATTATTAAGGAAATTCATCGCATGGCAGATGACTGGGTACAGATGATTATCAATAAACTACATGCACATGTGACAGATTTCAGAACAAATCCTGCTATATTTCTTGGAGGTGGAAGTTTGTTACTGAAAAAGCAGATAGAACAGTCACCAGAATTCAAGTATATTGAGTTTATTGATGATGTAAAAGCAAATGCAATCGGTTATGAGAAACTGGCATCTGCCCGTATTCGGAGAGGTTAGGGTATGAAGAGATGGGGCAGATACGAATTGTTTTATTATTTAATGAAGAAAATGAGAAGCAGAGGCAGGTTGGTGAGTTCCTGAAAACACAAAAAAGATGTAAAACGGCTTTGATTACGGAACTTATTCAGAGATGGATATATAATAAGGAAGAGACAGTTTCATCTTTTGACAAAACTATGCCGGAAATTGATATGCAAAAATTGAAAGAAGAATTGTTACACGATAAAGATTTTCTCTTACAGATAGAAGAATCAATGAAAAGAATGGATGAAAAAACAGTATGTGAACAAAGGGAAGATGATAACGTGGAAAAATCAGAAAGTAGACTTGATATGGATGTAGAAATGATGCTAGATGGACTGGCAATGTTTGAGATGGGTACATAAAAAATACCGCTGAACAGGAAAAATCTTTCGTGTTTCAGCGGTATTATTTTTCTTCTTCTGAAATAAATCGTATAAT
>OLPV01002610.1_pt1 | contig 11612 bp, 11 predicted proteins | sample 1671961 | NCBI WGS metagenome assembly OLPV01 (sample SAMEA3136630, study PRJEB25190) | human gut metagenome | biome: human gut; feature: human-associated habitat; material: faeces | place: Austria | collected 2013
CAGTTCAGTTGGACAGGAGATTGCCAACTACGCTGTTCAGTTTGTAGGTAATCCATATGTTTATGGTGGTACAAGCCTGACAAACGGAGCAGATTGTTCCGGATTTACTCAGTCCGTTATGGCGAACTTTGGTATCTATATTGCAAGAACAGCAGCAGACCAGGCTTATGGTGGAACTTCCGTATCCATCAGCGATATTCAGCCAGGTGACCTGTTATTCTATTCCGATGGAGGCGGAATCAGCCATGTGGCACTGTACATTGGCGGAGGTCAGATCGTACATGCAGCCACAGAGTCACAGGGAATTATTATTTCCAGTTATAACTATGACTCACCGGTATGCGCTGCAAGATACTGGTAGGAAATGACTTCTGTGCGATACAAAACAGATAATAAAACATACAAATAAACGAGCAGGCAGTCCTGAAAAGATTTTCTTTTCGGGGCTGTTTTTGTTATACTATAAAGAAAAAAGCCTGAGATTACAGGAGAGAACATGAAAAACTGGAAAGAGACCGATAAACAGACAGTAGAATATCATAGAAAAATCGCAGTGTCAGCAGTAGCAGGGATATGTCTGCTTACAGGAAGTCCTGTTATGGCAGCAGAAACAGAAGACCTGACACTGGAACAGAGTGTGGCACAGTTGTTTTTCGTGACGCCAGATCAGTTGTCCAGTGTAGATGGAACCACAGTGGCAGGAGAGATTACAAAAGCTGCTTTTAAAAGGTATCCGGTAGGCGGCATCATTCTTATGGAAAATAATATTCAGTCAGAGGAGCAGGTGAAGGAGCTGACGGCAGGATATCAATTGCTTGGCAGTGAACTGCTGGACCTGCCTGTCTTCATCGGAGTGGATGAAGAAGGGGGCAGAGTAGCACGGATTGCCAATGCGGGTATTATGGATACGCCACATTTTTCATCCATGTATGAAGTAGGCGCATCCGGGAATCCACAGGAAGCATATCAGGTGGGAAAAGAGATTGGAGCCTATCTGACGGAGCTGGGAATCGATACAGATTTTGCACCGGTGGCAGACGTGTGGAGTAATGCAGAAAATCAGGTAATCGGGGACCGGTCTTTTGGTACGGATTCAGAAAAAGTGGCAGAGATGGTGACAGAGGCGGTCAGAGGTTTTCACGACAGTTACATCCGTACTGCAGTCAAACATTTCCCAGGACACGGGAATACTGCGGAAGACAGCCACAGCGGTTTTGCCTATAATTATGGCACAAAAGAAGAACTGGAAAATAGGGAATGGAAGCCTTTTGCAGCAGGCATAAAGGAACAGAGTGAATTCGTCATGGTGGGGCATATCTGCTGTCCGAATATCATATCGAAAGAAATACCGGCAAGCCTGTCGAAAAAACTGGTCACAGATGTACTGCGAAACGAGATGGAATTTAACGGAATCATTATTACCGATGCCATGGATATGGGGGCAGTCACAGCGCATTATTCCTGTGGAGAGGCTGCGGTGCAGGCAGTGGAAGCAGGTGCGGATATGATATTGATGCCGGAGAATTTTCAGGAAGCATATGAGGCAGTATTACAGGCAGTCACAGACGGGCGCATCAGCGAAAAACGACTTAATGAGTCCGTATCACGGATTCTGGATTGTAAAAAGAGCAGATGACACAGGATGGAAAGTATTGTATACTGGCATCGTATCTTTGAGGAGATATTTAAAAATAATGGCAGGATGTACCGGAAAAGAAAGGGACAGAAGCAATGGATATTCGGGCAATACGATATTTTATGGAAGTGGCAAGAGAACTGAACATTACCAGAGCAGCAGAGAATCTGCATATTGCGCAGCCTCCGCTGTCCCGTCAGATCCATCAGTTAGAAGAAGAACTGGGAGTGGAACTGTTTGACCGGAGAAAGAAAAAGCTGCAGCTTACCGAAGTGGGGCAGCTCCTGCTTCACAGAGGAGACCAGATATTGACGCTGGTGGAAAAAACAGAAGATGAGATTCGCAGATTTGGACAGGGAGTGACGGGAACATTGTATGTGGGAACTGTAGAAGGAAGTGCCCCCCGGCTGATCTCTCAGTGGGTGGCAGAATTTTCCTGCAAGTATCCGGAAGTACAGTACAATTTGTGGAATGGAAGCAGCGATGATGTGATCAGCCGTCTCTCTAAGGGACTCTGTGATCTGGCTGTTATTGCAGCACCTTACGACACGGAGCGGTGGGATGGCATTCCAGTGGGCTCAGAGCCGTGGGCTGCGCTGATACCTCATGATCATCCTCTGGCAACGCAGCCGGGAGACTTTGTTACCCTGGAAGATCTGGCAGAAGAGCCATTGATTATTCCATCCAGAAAATCCAGATCCAAAGAAATTGTGGGATGGTTTACCAGGGTGGATAAAGAACCGAAGATCCTCTGCAGAATCAGTAATTATATGAATGCATTTGCGCTGGTAAAAGTAAAGGTGGGAATCGCAATTTTTCCGGCGACCATGGATTTTGGCATGACACATACTCAGGTGGTGACGAAGAATATTGTCAATCCGGGACATCAGGCAGACTATTTTCTGGTCTGGGACAAGAACCGACTGCTGTCTGGACTGGCACAACGCTTTGTGGAATGTGTGGAGGGGACACTGGAGAAAGAAAAGGAGACAGGCAAGTAGAAATATGAGCAGAAAATATCAACTGATTGCCCTGGATATGGACGGAACAGTTTTAAATGACAGGAAAGAAATAGATGCAGAAACACGATCAGCAATCCATGAGGCACTGACAGCAGGTGTGGAGGTAGTATTCTGTACAGGCAGAAGCTTTTCTGAAATGCGGGATATTTTAAAGGAATTCCCAGATATGCATTATCTGTGTGGAGAAAGCGGTGCACTGGTGTTGGATTTGCAAAAGGGAGAGACATTTCACCGGGAGGAAATAAGCCGGGAAATAGCAAAGATCATGATGGCGGCAGGAGAACGCAAAGATCTTATGACCTGTGTATTCAGTGATGGCATCTGCTGTGTGAAGAGAGCGCATATGCTTCACATGGATCAGTACCAGATGGGGCAGTATCAGAAGATGTATGAGAAAATCTGTCATCCAATGGATGGGGATGTACTGGAGACACTGCTGAAGGAAGAGCGGCCGATGGAAAAGATTAATCTGTACCATACCAGTCCGGATGAACGCCTGGAGACGAGAAAATGGCTGAAACAGCAGAAAATACAGGCTGAACTGGTAGATTCTGAGATCAGTTCGCTGGAATGTTCGCCGATGGGAGTCAGTAAGGCGTCCGGACTGAAAAGTCTGTGTGATAAGCTTGGGTTTAGCATGGAGCAGGTTGTTATGGTAGGAGATGCAGACAATGATATAGAAGCAATGAAGGCGGCGGGAATGGCAGTTGCCATGGGAAATGCCAATGAACATGTAAAGGAAATCTGTGATGTGAAAGTGGCAGATAACAACCATCAGGGATGCGCCCAGGCAATCCGCATGTTCAGCCGTGATGCTGGCTGATAAGAAATGAGATTTGTCATTTGAGGAAGTATTTGGAGGAGAATATGATTAAATTAATCGCGTCAGATGTGGACGGTACGCTGTTACCGGAGGGAACTGCGGATCTGAATCCGGAATTGTATGATGTTATTTTGAAGTTAAAAGAAAAAGGAATTGTGTTTGCGGCAGCCAGCGGAAGACAGGCAAACAGTGTGAAGACTGTATTTGCACCGGTGGAGCAGGATATGTATTTTATTACGAATAACGGCGGCTATGTTACATATCGGGATGAAGTGTTGGCATGCAGGGCATTTGACAGGAAAATTATAGAAGAGATACTGGCTTATGTAAGAGGTCTGGAAAATACGTTTTATCTGGTAACTTCTCCGAATGGAGATTATACGGACTGTCAGGATAAAGAGATGCTGGAATGGCTGAGGAAAGGCTACCGTATCCAGATTGATCAGGTTCGTGATGTGATGGAGAAAGCGGACTGCCTTGTAAAAATTTCTGCGTTTCTAAAAGATAAGGACGCAGCAAAAGAGGCGGTTCCGGCGAAAAAGCTTTTTGCAGGGAAAGCAATGGTAACAGCGGCAGGTGACCACTGGGTAGATTTTACAGCGCCGGGATCGGAGAAAGGCAATGCCCTGAAGGAACTGCAGGAACGCCTGCATGTGACCAGAGAAGAAACGATGGCATTTGGAGATAATAATAATGATATCAGTATGCTGAAAAATGCAGGAGAAAGCTATGCGGTATCTGAGGCGAGAGAAGAAGTAAAGGCAGTGTGCAGGCATGTATTGCCGGATACCAATAAGAACAGCGTGCTTAGAGTGCTGAAGACACTGCTGTAAGGAGGCAAAATGAGATATACTGTTCCGGATTATTATAAGAAGTTTCAGTGTCTGGCAGGCGTCTGTCCTGCCACATGCTGTGCAGGATGGCAGATTGTGATTGATCCGAAATCACTGGCAAGATATCATAAAGTGAAAGGGAGCTTTGGCAACCGTATCCGTAATTCTGTGAACTGGAAAGAAGAGACTTTTTTACAATATGAGAAAAAACGATGCGCATTTCTAAATGAAGAAAACTTATGTGACATGCATATTGAGGCGGGACCGGAGATGATGTGTGCCACCTGCCGGAAGTATCCGCGCCATATTGAGGAATTTGAAAATGAACGGGAGATTACGTTGTCCATGTCCTGTCCGGCTGTGGCAAAGATGATTCTGGAAAAACAGGAACCGGTGACCATGCTGACCGCAGAAGATGAGAGACAGGAAGAAGAGGAAGACTTTGATTTCTTTTTATATTCAGCTTTACAGGATACCAGAGAAGTCATGCTGAAGATGCTGCAGGACAGAAAATATCCGGTTCATCTGAGAATGGCACAGGTGCTGGCGCTGGCACACGATGTGCAGGGAAGAATCCATTCTGGACAGATCTTTGAGATCGAGACAGTCCTGACCCGCTATGAAAAGGGAGAAACGGCTCTGGTCAAAAAGCTTTGTGCAGAAAAAGGCCGGATACAGGCAGAAGAACTGTTATGTCTCCTGGATGAGTGGGAAGTATTGGATGAAAACTGGGAAAAGGATGTATCTGTCTGGAAGCAGTGTGCACAGCTCTCACAGCCGGGAAATATTCCTGAGAATGAGAAGGAACAGATGGTGGTATATTATCTGTATACTTATTTTTGCGGTGCAGTGTATGACGGGGATGCTCTGGCGAAGGCGAAGATGGCAATTGTCAGTACGCTGATCTGGGAAGAACTGTGCCGGGCAGAAGAAGCGCAGAAGGGTGAAATGCTTTCCTTTGAAGATCGAGTGGAACTGGCATATCGTTATTCCAGAGAACTGGAACATTCAGATCCGAACCTGAATCAGATGGAAGTGCAGATGAATACAAGGGAAGAAACGTCTTTTTCCCGTCTTCTGGGAATTCTTGTGGCACGGGCAGAAGTTGACAGAAATGAGTGATTCACTTATAATTGGTTGTTAGTGAGAAAGCGGCACAATCAGATAGTGTTTGAATAGAAAGAAGGAATGAATATGACAAAAGTAGACATTATTTCAGGATTTTTGGGAGCAGGAAAGACAACACTGATCAAGAAACTGCTGAAGGAAGTATATGCGAACCAGCAGGTAGTGCTGATTGAGAATGAATTTGGAGAAATCGGCATTGACGGTGGATTTCTGAAGGAAGCAGGTATCAATATTACAGAGATGAATTCTGGCTGTATCTGCTGCTCTCTGGTAGGAGACTTTGGCAAGGCACTGAAGGAAGTAACAGAAAAATATCATCCAGATCGTATCATCATTGAGCCATCCGGAGTAGGTAAATTATCTGATGTAAGAAAAGCTGTTGAAGATGCGGCAGAAGATGCACATCTGGAAGTAAACAGTCTGATTACTGTAGCCAATGCATCCAAGATCAAGATGTATATGAGGACATTCGGTGAGTTCTATAACAATCAGGTAGAAAATGCCGGAGCCATCATTTTAAGCAGAACCCAGAACCTGACAGAAGAAAAACAGATGGAAGCTGCTGCACTGGTTCGTGAAAAGAATCCAAATGCAGTCATCATTACCACACCATGGGATGATCTGACAGGACAGCAGATTCTGGATGCCATTGAAGGAACCCATTCTCTGGCAAAAGAACTGATGGAAGAACATGAGCATGAACATCATCATGACGGCGAATGCGGATGCGGCTGTGGACATGACCACGAGCATGAACATCACCACGATGGCGAATGTGGCTGTGGACACGACCATGATCATGAAGAACACGAACATCATCATGATCATGAAGAACACGAACACCATCATGACCATGAGCATGAACATCATTACGATGAGAATGGTGTATGCAGTTGTGGCCATCACCATGATCACGACCATCACCATCATCATCATGCAGACGAAGTCTTTACTTCATGGGGAAAAGAGACTCCGCGTAAATACAGCAAAGAGGAACTGGAACATATTCTGAAGACGCTGGATGAGTCTGAAGATCTGGGTATGGTACTGAGAGCAAAAGGTATGCTTCCTTGCACGGATGGAACATGGATGCATTTCGATCTGGTACCGGGTGAATATGAGATCCGTACCGGTGCAGCAGATTACACAGGAAGACTGTGTGTTATCGGCTCCAAGTTAAAAGAAGATAAGTTAGAAGAACTGTTTCTTTTGAAATAACAACAGATACGAGAAGAGAGGGAATCATGCAGAAAATTCCAGTATATATGATTACAGGATTCCTGGAGAGCGGAAAGACCAGTTTCCTTCAGGATATCGTGACAGATGAAGATTTTACAGAAGGACAGAGATGTCTCCTGATCGTCTGCGAAGAGGGCGAAGTAGAGTATAACAACGAAGATCTCTGCGGTAACAACATTACTATGATTACCGTGGATGAGGAAGAAAAGATGAATACAGATTTCCTGAAATACTGTATTCGTCAGTACACACCGAAGAAGATCTTTATCGAGATGAATGGTATGTGGGATTATAAATGGGTATTTGAGTGGGGGCAGATGGATCGGCTGGTACTGGCACAGGTTATTACCCTGGTGGATGGAATCACGTTCCCTGTTTATCTGAATAACATGAGAAGCCTGTTCAGCAATATGTTCCAGTATACCGAGATGGTGATTTTCAATCGCTGTGATGAGAGCATGGATCTGCATTCTTATCGCAGAACTGTGCGCAGCCTGAATCCGAGAGCCATGGTATACTTTGAAGGCGAAGACGGAGAACCGATCGACCCGGGCGCTGAAGTGCCGCCATTTGACTTCAATGCTGATGTGATCAATATCGAAGATATGGACTATGGTCTGTGGTTTCTGGACGCTTCTGACAATCCGGAGCGTTATGAAGGGAAGACTGTTCGATTCCTTGCAAAAGTCATGAAGTCCAGAAGAATGCCAGAAGGTATGATCGTTCCGGGACGAAATGCCATGACCTGCTGTGCAGATGATATCCGGTTTATCGGCTATCTGTGCAAGGCAGATTTTATCAGTGAACTGAAGACACGCCAGTGGATCTATCTGACGGCGAAGATTCATTATGAATATCAGAAAGATTACGGAGAAGAAGGCCCGGTGCTGTACGGTATCAGCTATGAGCCGGCAGAAGCACCAGAAGAAGATCTGGTATACTTCAATTAAATAAAATTTTCAGGAAGCGCTTCGGCGCTTCTTTTTTTGAATATGAAAAAAACGACAGATTTTTACAAAAATTTACCCAAATTTCACTAAAAAATCTATTTCTTTTTGTGAGAATTGTGGTACAATTACTATATCCATGATATTTAGGGGGATTATGAAAAATGGCAAAAGAAATTATTGCAATGCTTCTTGCCGGTGGACAGGGTTCCAGACTATATGCGCTGACCCAGAACCTGGCAAAACCTGCAGTTCCTTTTGGTGGCAAGTATCGAATCATCGACTTTCCACTTTCAAACTGCATTAATTCCGGAATCGATACGGTCGGCGTACTGACCCAGTATCAGCCGCTTGTTCTGAACGAATATATTGGAAATGGACAGCCATGGGATCTTGACCGCGTACACGGTGGTGTCCATGTGCTTCCACCATATCAGCAGGCAGCTGGATCTGACTGGTATAAGGGTACTGCGAATGCGATTTACCAGAATATTTCCTTTATTGAACGTTATGATCCAAAGTATGTTATTATTCTGTCCGGCGACCAGATCTGCAAACAGGATTACAGTGATTTCCTTGAGTTCCACAAGCAGAAAGGGGCAGAATTTTCTGTCGCAGTCATGGAAGTGCCGTGGGAGGATGCTTCCCGTTTCGGCCTGATGGTAGCAGACGAGGATGACAAGATTACCGAGTTCCAGGAGAAGCCAAAGGAACCGAAGTCCAATCTTGCATCCATGGGAATTTACATATTTAACTGGGATATTTTAAAGAAATATCTGATCGAGGATGAGGCTGACCCGACTTCCGAGAATGATTTTGGAAACAATATCATTCCAAATCTTCTGCGTGACGGAAGAAAGATGTATGCCTATCATTTCAACGGATACTGGAAGGATGTAGGAACGATTCCGTCTCTGTGGGAAGCAAACATGGAAGTGCTTGATCCGGAACATAGCGGCATCAACCTGTTTGATGAAAACTGGAAAATTTACAGCAGAAACAGTGGTATGACCGGTCACCGGATCGGAGAGAATGCCGTGCTGGATAACTGTCTGATTACCGATGGATGTAACATCAAGGGTACCGTCAGACATTCCATCCTGTTTTCCGGTGTCACGGTGGAAGAAGGCGCCATTGTAGAAGATGCCGTTGTCATGGGACACTCCACGATCAAGGCAGGTGCGGTTGTCAGACACTGTATCATTGCAGAAAATGCGACCATCGAAGAAGATGCGGTTGTGGGAGCAAAACCAAAAGGGGAAGGAATTGGAGAAGTTGCCACAATTGCAACGGATGTAACGATCGGAAAAGGAGCAAAAATTGGTCCGAGCGCTATGATTTATGAAGATGTGAAGGAGGGTGAGGAGCAATGTTAAATTCAAAGACAGAGGCATTGGGAATTATTTTCCCGAACAGCTATGATGCAATGGTGCCGGATCTGGTTTCGGAGCGCCTCATGGCATCCATTCCATTTGCCAGCAGATACCGCATGTGCGATTTTATTCTTTCCAGCATGGTACACAGCGGAATTGACAATATTTCCATTATCGTAAGAAAAAATTACCATTCCCTGCTGGATCATCTCGGCGCCGGCCGTGAGTGGGATCTGGTCCGCAAAAACGGAGGCTTGAATATTGTTCCTCCGTTCGCACAGAAACAGGTAAAGGTATTCGAGGGACGCATCGAGGCACTTGAGAGTCTGCGCGGATATCTGTTAAAGCAGCCACAGAAATATGTCATTATGACCGATGCAAATATTGCCATCAATTTTGATTTTAATGAACTTTTAGATGCGCATATCAAGAGCGGTGCGGATGTGACCATGATGTACCGCAAGCAGGAAATCCCAAAGGCATTTATCCGTCAGAGCAGGGACCGCATGGATCTGTACTATGCACTCGGCATGAACGGAGACCGCGTCAGCAAGATTTACATCAATCCGACCGAAGAGGGGGAGATGAATTTCAGCATGAATATTTATGTGGTAGAACGCGAGTTTTTGATCCATATGATAGATGATGCGTATGTACATGGGCATACTTACTTTGTACGTGACCTTTTGGACAAGCAGATTGACCGGCTGGATATCCGCGGGTTCTGCTACGATGGCTATGTGGTCAATATCCATGATACCCAGAGTTATTTTGAAGAAAATATGCGTCTGTTACAGGAAGAAAACTTAAATGCACTGTTTTCTCCAAATCAGATTTACACCAAGATCCGTGACGATAACCCGACCCGTTATATCAACGGTTCCAAAGCAAAGAATGTTATGGTTGCCGATGGCTGTGTGATCGAGGGAGAAGTCGAAAACAGCGTCCTGTTTCGAGGCGTTCACGTCGGAAAAGGCGCAAAAGTGAAAAACTGTGTGCTGATGCAGGATACCGTAGTGGAAGATAATGCAAGCGTGGAATACGTGATTACCGACAAGAATGTACGTGTCACAGAGGGCAAGTCACTGACCGGAAATGAGTCGTATCAGGTATATGTATCCAAGGGGCAGGTTGTATAATTTTATGCTTTCCAAATAATACAGAGTCTGTTATAATAAGCAAAGATAAAATACTGAGGAGGCAATTGTATTATGGCTGATAGCAGAAAAACAGTTCAGATAAAATCAGATCCTGTCGGGGATGTCCGTATCGCAGATGAAGTCGTTGCGATCATTGCAGGACTTGCAGCAACAGAAGTAGATGGTGTCAGTTCCATGGCGGGAAACATCACAAACGAAATTGTCAGCAAGCTCGGCATGAAGAACCTTTCTAAGGGAATTATGATTGAAATTATGGACAACGAAGTAAAGGTTGATGTTGCCATCAACATTGCATATGGTTACAGCATTCCGGAAGTCTCTGCCAAGGTACAGGATAAAGTAAAGGCTGCCATTGAGAATATGACAGGCCTGACAGTCGCTGTTGTCAATGTCCGTATTGCAAGTGTTGATATGGGAACTGACAATTAAATCTTTGTATTCGAAACAGAATATGGTATAATAAAGGATGTCTGAACGAAAGACATCCTTTATTTTTGAGCGAGGAGAGAAGATGACAAGAAGAGAGTTAAGAGAAAATGTATTCAAGATGCTTTTCCGCGTAGAATTTTTTGATGCGGGAGAACTGTCAGAACAGCTGGAATTGTTTGGCGAAGAAATGGATCATGTAACCGATCAGGACTTTAAGTATATCGCTGAGCGTTATCGCGACATCTACAATCATCTGCCGGAAATCGATGGGGCAATCAACGAAGTCGCAAAAGGCTGGAAGACAACCCGTATGGGCAAAGTAGATCTGGCACTGATCCGTCTGGCGGTATATGAGATCCGCTACGATGATGAGATTCCGTTTAAGGTTGCGGTCAATGAGGCTGTGGAACTGGCAAAACAATACGGAACCAATGATTCACCGGCATTTGTCAATGGAATTCTTGCAAAGTTTGCAGAATGATGAAACATGTATATTCGGTAGGGCAGGTAAATAAATACATTAAAAATATGTTCGCTCAGGACTTTATGCTGCACCATATCAGCATCAAGGGAGAGGTATCTAACTGTAAGTATCACTCCAGCGGGCATATTTATTTTACAATGAAAGATGCAGACGGAACGATAAACGCGATCATGTTTGCAGGAAGCCGCAGGGAAGGATTAAAATTCCCGATGAAAGAGGGCGACCGCGTGGTTGTGACCGGATCCGTGGAAGTGTATGAAAGAGATGGCAGATACCAGATCTATGCACGGACGATTGAACGGGACGGAGAGGGAAATCTGTATCTGAAATTTGAAGCGTTAAAGCGGGAGCTTGAAGAGATGGGAATGTTTGCGGAGGAATACAAACAGCCCATTCCCACCTATGCAAAAACCGTGGGGATTGTTACGGCAGAGACCGGGGCAGCGATTCAGGATATCCGCAATATTGCAGGGCGCAGGAACCCGTATGTGCAGCTGATTCTCTGCCCGGCCCTGGTGCAGGGAGAGGGTGCGGCATT
>OLPV01002613.1_pt1 | contig 11607 bp, 10 predicted proteins | sample 1671961 | NCBI WGS metagenome assembly OLPV01 (sample SAMEA3136630, study PRJEB25190) | human gut metagenome | biome: human gut; feature: human-associated habitat; material: faeces | place: Austria | collected 2013
ATCACCCGCGCGCTCGGCCCGGGGCAGGAGGCGCTCGTTGACGATACGCTCGCTGTCTACGCCAGGCTCTACGCCGCCCACGCGCAGGAGCATGTGACGCCCTACGCGGGCATTCCGGAGCTTCTGGACGCGCTGCATGAACGCGGCATCCGCACCGCGTGCGTCACGAACAAGGACCACACCGACGCCGCGCCGATGCTGCAAAAGTTTTTCGGCGAAAGAATTTCCCACGTTGAAGGCCGGAAGCCGGGCCGCCCCACAAAGCCCGCGCCCGACGCGGTGTACGATGCGCTCAAAGCGCTCGGCGCCGATCCGTCCCGCGCGCTCTATGTCGGCGATTCCGGCGTGGACAGCGAAACGGCGAAAAACGCCTCGCTTCCCTGCGTCCTCTGCGACTGGGGATACTGGGACCGCGACAGATTAGAGAACTGCGCCGCGCTGGGGATCATAAGCGCCCCGGCGGAGCTATTACAATATGTGTGAGGTCAATATGCAGGACATCATTCTTCTCAAGCAGGGCGAGATCGTCCTCAAGGGTCTGAACAAGAAATACTTTGAGCAGAAGCTCATCTCCAACGTGAAGCGCCGTCTGCGCTCGCTCGGCGAGTTTGACGTAACGTGCACGCAGTCCACGATCTATGTGGAGCCGAAGTCGGACGACATCGATATGGACGAAACGCAGCAGGCCATGACGAAGGTGTTCGGCATCGCCGCCGTGGTGCGTGCCGCCGCGTGCGACAAAACGCCCGAGGCGATGGCGCAGAAAGCCATCGAGTACATGGCCGAGGCCATGCGCGAAGCCGGGAGCTTCAAGGTCGAGACGCGCCGAAGTGACAAGGCCTTCCCGATGACGAGCATCGAGCTGAGCCAGTATGTCGGCAACGCCCTGAGCGACGCTTATGAGGATATCGAGGTCGACGTGCATGACCCGGAGCTTGTAGTCCACATTGAGGTGCGCGACCTTGCGGCTTATGTACACGCTATGCCCGTCCACGGTGCGGGCGGTCTCCCGGTCGGATGCAGCGGCACCGCGGTGACGCTCCTCTCCGGCGGCATTGACAGCCCTGTGTCGACCTACATGATCGCAAAGCGCGGTGTGCATCTTATACCGGTACACTTTTTCTCATTCCCGTATACCTCCCAGCAGGCGAAGGACAAGGTCATCGAGCTTGGCCGCCTGCTCACCGAGTACTGCGGGAAGATGACGATGGAGGTCGTGCCGTTCACGCACATTCAGGAGGAGATACGCGACAAGTGTCCCGAGGAGTATTTCACGCTGATAATGCGCCGCTTTATGATGCGCATCGCCGAGCAGATCGCCCAGCGCAGCAACGCCAAGGCCATTGTCACGGGCGAAAACCTCGGCCAGGTCGCAAGCCAGACCATGGAGGCCATGGCCTCTACGCAGGCTGTTATGACTCTGCCGATACTCCAGCCGCTTATCGGCATGGACAAGGAGGAGATCGTCGAGCGCGCAAGGCAGATCGGCACCTTTGAGACGTCCATCCTGCCGTATGAGGACTGCTGCACCGTCTTTACCCCGCGCCACCCGAGGACGCGCCCGAAGATAAGCGAGGTCGAACGCGCGGAGTCGAAGCTGGATATCGATGCACTTGTCGCCGAGGCTGTTGAGGGGATCGAAAGGATAGAGCTGGACCATGAGTAAGAGCTACGATACTGAGATAATCTCCGTCGGCACCGAGCTGCTGCTCGGCCATGTGACGAACACCGACGCGCGGGACATTTCGGAAATGCTCTCGAAGATCGGCATTAACGTGAAGTACCACACCGTCGTCGGCGATAACCCGGAGCGGCTGCGCCAGTGCGTGGAGACGGCGAAGAGCCGCGCGGACATCATCATCACGACCGGCGGCCTCGGCCCCACCTGCGATGATCTCACAAAGCAGATCCTTGCCGAGGCTTTCGGCCTCAGGCTTGTCGAGAACAAGGCCGAGCGCGAGGGACTGTATGACTACATCCGCTATGGCAAGAAGTTCACCGACAACAATTTCACTCAGGCAATGCTCCCGGAGGGCTGCACGGTGTTCCACAACAACTGCGGCACTGCGCCCGGCTGCGGCTTTGAGAAGGACGGCAAGATCGTCGTTATGATCCCCGGCCCTCCCAAGGAGTGCAACGCCATGTTCCGCGAGAGCGCGCTGCCATATCTGCACAAGCTCTCGGAGGAGCTTATCGTATCGCACTCGGTGCGCATCTTCGGTCTCGGCGAAAGCTCCGTCGACGATATCTTTGCCGAGGAAATGAACCGCATGACGAACCCCACCATGGCGCCCTACGCCAAGGAGTGCGACTGCCTGCTCCAGATAACCGCAAAGGCAAAGAGCGTGGACGAGGCCGAGAAAATGATCGCCCCCGTGATGGAGCACGTGATGCAGCGCCTCGGCGATGTGGTCTACGGCGTGGACGTCGAGTGCATCGAGGAGAGCGTAATAAAGCTGCTGCGTGAAAAGAACATGACATTTTCCGCTGCGGAGAGCTGCACCGGCGGAGAGCTTGCAAAGCGCTTTACCGATATGCCCGGAGCGAGCGCGTTTTTCAAGGGCGGCGTTGTGACCTACACGAACGAGGCCAAGGCGAAGCTGCTGGGCATTGACCCGGCGCTCATCGAGGAAAAGGGCGCGGTGAGCTATGAGGTCGCGAAAGTGATGGCCGAGAATGTCCGCGCGCTGCTGGGTACGGATATCGGCGTCGGCGTGACTGGGCTCGCAGGCCCAGACGGCGACGGCGTGCACGAGGTCGGCACGGTATTTGTCTCCCTAGCGGTCGAGGGCGAGACCTTTGTCAAGGAGCTGCACACGGGCGCCATGCGCACGCGCAGCTTCATCCGCCGCATGGCAGGGAACCACATCTATGACATGATGCGCCGCTGGCTCAGCGGTATAGATGTTATGTAAACCGACGATGCTTAAATATTAAAACAGCTCTGACTCAGACCGAAAGGCCTGGGTCAGAGCTGTTTTCACAGCTTTTCTATCGCAAAGCGCATGACGAAGAAGTTGAGCGTCATGGTGATCGGAGTCACGATGATCTTGGACAGAATGGCGGAGTATCTGACGATGAGCGCGGCAGAGATATACGTGGTTATCAGTGTATTTATCTTTGCGAGCAGCAGCGAAATGAGGATGATAAGCACGATCTGATAGGCGATATACACGCAGTATTTCCAGAAAAGCGGGATACGGTGGTTGTCCCGGAAGACGAAGCGTGTAGAGAACGCGAACACAAAGCTTGCGCCGACGAGCGAGCTTATCATGTTGACGGCGGCAAGGTTTGAAACGCGTGTGCTGAGCAGGGTGTAGACCGTGAAATCGAGCAGCCAGCCTATGCCGCTCAGCCCGACAAAGCGCAGCGCCTGTATCAGCAGCGCGCGCAGCTTACTAGGCGCGGTGCTCATAGCGCGGCTCCTTTCCTGACGCGGAGGGTCTGGCAGCCACTCGCGAGTGCGGCGGCGACGCCGGAGGCGGAGTCCTCAAAAATGATGCACCGGCTGCGGTCAACGCCGAAGCGCTCGATCACCATGTTATAGCAGAAGGGGTCGGGCTTTGCGTGAAGCACGTCCTCCTGAGTGACGACGGCGTCGAACAGCTCCGCAAGCGAGAAATGCTCAAGTATGCGCTCGACGTTCCGCCGCGTAGCGGTGGTGACAAGGGCAATGTAATACTCGCTCTTGAGCGCGCGGAGAATATCGACGAGGGGACGGTTCAGCTCGGCGGACTTCAGGCAGTCCGCGTAGAGCTCGATCTTCCGCTCATGTATGGCCTCGGTAAGCTCCGCACTGCCGCCGACGAGGGCGGGGAGAAAATCGCGGTAGCTCTTGCCGTCGCAGCAATTGGCGTAGTGCTCCGGCGTGAGGTCAATGCCGTGCTCGTTGAGGGCGCGCTTGTAGGCCTCGAAGTTCGCGTTCATCGTGAACACAAGAGTGTTGTCGAGATCGACCATGGCAAGCTTAGTTTTTTTCAAAGCGGTTGTAGACATCGTTTGCGGCCATTACGAGCCCCGCATAGAACATCGGGGCACGCCGGGCGTCCTTTCTCAGCTTGTACGGCATCAGACGCAGCCAATGCACAAGCTCGTGATAAAATATGCTTTTGACCTCCTGCGGGGTGAAGTGCTCTTCAAAATAGCACAGCAGGAAAGAATAGAGCCGGTCATATACGGCGGAGCGCGTATACACAAAGTCAATGCTGCTGCCGGTGACGGACACGGAATCAGTCTTCATCATAAACTCGTACCCGCCGTGCAGGGACTGCAGGAGTTTTGCATAGTCCAGAAAGCTGGACTCATGGATGTTGCCGGGGTTCGGGTCGATAAGGTAGAAACCGCCGTCGCTGCCGGTGCAGATGATGTTTTCTACCGTGAGGTCGCCGTGGATATCGCAGTATGTATCCCCGGAAAAGACGGCGGCAAGGTGCTCAGGCTCGAACATACTTGCCAGGTACGGCAGGTTCAGATATTCCTTGTGGTTGATGGTCAGCGTGTCATACGACAGCAGCTCCGCAAGTACCCTCGAACACATGATCGAGTTCAGGTTATCCGTCACCTTGGCGGAAATATACCGGCTGATATGCTCAGCGTCGGCAGGGCGCGCGTTCAGCACATGGAGCCTGCCGCGCACGCTCTCAAGCAGAGACGAGAGAACACGCTCCCCGGCCTGCACCGGGTGGGAGTGGATGTACTGGAACATACAGGAGCTGTCACTCTCGTAGCGCATATCGTAGCAGCAGTATTCACTGCTGCGCTCGCTGCGGATGACCTCGCACAGGGGAAGTGTGCCGCTGTGCGCCGTCAGCCAGTCAAGCTGCACGGCAAGCTTTTTCCCGTCGGCACCGAAAGCGTACTTACGGTAGAACATCTCATGGCTGTCCATGCACAGCAGTGTCGAGGCGTTTGAACCGGAGGAGCAGTCGCGGATTATGCTTATCCCGCGGTTGAGCTGGGTGAGCTTGCGCAGAAGCTCAGGATGGTCGGCGCTGAAATAATCGTCAAGGAAGCTGAGCTGATCCTTTTCGTCGAGCTGCGGGAGGATCTTGAGGTAACCGCCGTCTACCGAACCGGTCTGCTTTTCGACTGTAGTAAAAGCTTTGGTGAGCGTCGCGGCGAACATTATCACCGACGGCAGCAGCGTATATACCGCGAGCCACAACTGCTCTTTCAGCACAGCCGAGCTTGAGGCGGCGACGGTCAGCGCACTGAGGTCGAGACTCGAGCGCGAGAACAGCGACAGGATGATCTCAACGAGCGCGTAGTCCGAGCCGAGGCGCTGCATGAACGCGGCAAACAGCGCGTATGAGCCTATGTAGAACACCCACATCCCGACCGTCTCGGCAAGGATCACGGCAAAGTTCACGCGGCGGATGTCCCGGAATGTGTTTATGAGCGTCCAGAAAAAGCGCTCGCCCTTGAGCTTGATATGGTCGTTGAACACGGAGCAGAGCCTGAGCGTGATGCGCTTTATCGCGGAGGAGAAAAGGTTCGCTATGAGCAGCAGCGCGAGCACCGCCGCGGCGGCGATATAGTAGAAGCGCGCGGATTCGCGCGCGGCGTCTCTTCCGACGTTTGAAAACGCGAGCACCGCGAACAGCAGCGCCACGACGATGAGGTCGAGAAAACGGTCGAGGATGACCGTCGCGAGCGAGAAGCCTATGCCGTTTTTCATGCGCTTGCCGGAATAGTACGCCCTGAAAACATCGCCGAGCTTGAACGGCACGAAGAAGTTGAGCGCATAGCCGAGCGCCATGGAGCGCAGCAGCGCCCCGGCGGGAGGGTGCTCGTATATCTTAATGAAGCAGCTCCAGCGCATGAGACGCAGCGCGTGTCCCACCATGAGCAGGACTATGGAGCAGACGAACAGAAAGACCGTCACGGCGCGTCCACCTCTTTGAGCCGATCATCAGCCGCGGCGGCAGAGTATTCCTCGGGTGTGCCGAAAGAGATGTGCAGGTCGGTCTCGAAAATTTTGACGTCCGCGCCGCCATCGATAAGGACGTTATAAACGCCGCTCATAAAAAATTCCTCATAGCTGCATGAGGTCAGGTACTTCTCTGCCGCCGAGACAAAGACCTCAGGGCGGGAGAAGTAATACGCGCCGCAGATGGCGTGCGTGCCCACAGCCTGTTTCTCGACCGTATAGAGAACGCGGCCTGCCTCGTCAAGCTTTGCGAAGCTGTATTTCGGCACGTCGGAGGTGAAGGTCAGGAGCGCCGCGTCGGGGGCGGAGAAGTCACCGGCAGCGCAGAAATCATAAAAGTCACGGCAGACGAACATATGGTCGCAGTCGTTAAAGAGCAGGGGAGCGCCGCCGTCCAGCCCTTTGACGCCCTCAAGGCAGGTCATCACCGCGCCGGGGAGGACTTCGGGAATAACGACGATCCTTGCCTGAGGGTAGTATTCCTTTATTTTCTGGTCAATTTCAAAATGGTCTATATGTTCCTGGAGAACGACAAAGCTGATGTCTGCGACGTCGACGAACTTCATTACCGACTGCGCCGACCAATAGAAAAAGGGCTTGCCGTTAAGCTCGATGAGCGGCTTCGGCATGGAGTATCCATCCTTGAAGAAACGGTACCCGCGCCCGCCCATAGGCATGATGAGATGAAGCTTTTTCATTATTCGCCCTCCCATTCAAAGACCGGCTGCGCGGTGTAGGCAGATATGACCTTGTCGCGGTATTCCCCGTCGAGGAACGCGCGCTTATTGAAAGTGAAGCTCATAAGCATGCGCAGGGTCCTTGTCGCCTGGCTGAACATCTTCACGTTGCTGACCTGATCGTCCTCGCGCCAGCTTATCGGGAAGAAACGCTGCGACTGACCGAGCGGACCGGCGGCGAGCAGCATATAGCAGTTGAACATCAGGTTATCCTTGAAGCGGAGATAGTACCGGCTGCGCAGGGAGCTGACCTTATACATATTGAGCCCGGAGCCGAGATCGTACACCATGCGTCCCGCGCCGACGGAAAAGAGAAGGTCATACACCCGGTTCCCGAAAGTGCGGAATCTGGAGTAGCCCTCAAGGCTCGACCCTTTCATAAAGCGCGCGCCGAGGAAAGAATCGTACCGGGCATATTCGCGGCTTCTGAGATAAGGGAGGAGATTTGCGATACTGCCCTGATCGTCGCCGTGGAGGACGACAACATAGTCGTAAGCGTTATTGAGCGCGTAATCAAAGGCGACCTTGTGGGAGCCGCCGAGGCCGTAGTTCTCATCATTGCGCAGGAGCGTGACCGGGACGGCGGGGCGGTTGGCCTTGAGCCATTCTTTCACAGCCTGCTCGCCGTTATCAGTGCTGCGGTTATTGACGACGATGACAGCGGAAATGTATTCGCATACGGTCTTATCGAGCTGCGCAAGCACCCTGACGATCTGCTTTTCGCAGTTATACATGGGGATGAACAAAAGTATCTTATCCACGGTATTCTCCTTTTCTCCGCCAAACTATACAAGCGTCATTATATAATGCTTTCGGGCTTAATGCAAGCACAAGGCTTGCATTAAGCGGCATTTCAGAGTATACTACGTCTGAAGAAGCTTGCACCGTTCTGCTTCCGCCTTGCGGCAAAAGCTGAGATATGCATTCTCCTTCTTCCCTTTCCATGCAGACCCGCTTTGCATGGAGCGCACGAGGCGCTTTTTGTCCTTTTCATCTAGATGGGGTACGACACATCCGCGCAGAAAAATCATAGACATAGATATAGGCAGGGAATAAAGTGGCAACAGAGCTTCTTTCCAAATATAAAATAGAGAAAAAGCACCGGGTGATCGGCGCTTTTGCGCTTGTATACTGGCTGCTCAGCTTCTGGTGGGAGCGCTTCGCATTTTATGAGGGCGCGGCTGAGGCAAGACCCGTGACGCATATCGTCATAAAGCTGCTCACCCTTATCACGATATATCTTCTGGCGCTGTTTTTCACGAATGTCGTGCAGGGCTTCAAAGCCCGCGGAGCTGCGGCGCAGACACTCATATACGCGCTGCCGTTGTTTATTATCGTGACCGGCTTTTGGTCTGTATGCGGCGCTTACCCGTTTACCACTGGCGATCAGCTCAATATCCTTGAGGCCTCGCGTCATTACGAGACTATGAAGGGCTTCTTCAATTATTGGACGATGTACATACCCATGATCGCGATGAACATCGCCCCGTTCCCGGCGTTCACGGTCGTGTTCAAGATATGGCTCATGAGCCTTGCGGCTGGATACTGCGTTTACAGGCTCGTGCGCGTGACGGGGTCAAAGCTGAGCTTTCTGCTGTATCTGCCGTTTCTGCTGCCGCCGGGACTGTACCAGAGCTACAGCATCCATCGCTGCCCGATGTACGCGGTGCTGTATCTGCTGTATGCCTGCGTCCTGATATGTGACCATCTTGAAAAGAAAACCATCGGTACCGGAAAATTCCTGCTGCTCAGCTTTATGACCGCGGTGCTGACGCAGTGGCGCTCGGAGGGGATATACCTCCTCGTGCTCGGCCCGGTGCTGCTGTACTTTACCTATAAGCCGACGCTTACCGCAAAGAAAAAAGCGGCGGCGCTTGCGGCGATGCTGCTGGTGCAGCTTGCAGTGTACCTGCCGTCGGCCTTTGACAAGGAGGAGAACGGCCACAGGGCGCTGCCGTTCTTTGAATACCTCATCACGAGCATGGAGCGCAACGGGCTTGACAAGGAGAAGAACGCCGCGGATCTCTCCATAGTCAACAGGTACATTTCCGTCGAAGCGATCCATGAGCTGAACGAGCGGCAGGGCGACTATAATTACAACGACAATATAATCATCTATTACGGCCTTGTCCCAGGCGCGACCGATCAGGACAAGGTGGATTTCCAGAATGCCGTCATAAGGCTGATGATCCATAACCCGCTGGTGTACATCCGCTCGCAGATAGGGGCGTGGCTGCACATCTCCAATGCTTTCCAGTATGAGCGCACGCTGGACTATGCCGCCAATATCTTCAAGAACCTATATGTCCCGACGGCGTGGCTGATCGGGCTGTGGATATACATGCTTGTGAAAAAGCAGTGGTGCTATTGGTTTATTACCTCCGGGCATCTCTGCCATATGGCAATCACCACGGCGCTGCTGCCAGCTGCGTATTTCAAGTACTACTATTCCGAGTATATGTATGCCGCGCTCACCGCGACGCTTGCTGTCTGCTTCCTCGTAAAGCGGCACAGAGAAAAGAAGAGCAGGACGGAGGCGTGAGATGGATATAAATTCTTTGCTGTCCCTCAGGCAGGCGTGGCACAGCTTCCGCCAGAACCACCCCAAATTCCCGGACTTTCTGAGAGCTGTCAAGGCCAAGGGCGCAGTGCCCGGCGCGGAGATAACGATCACTGTCAGCTATCCTGACGGCGAGACGCTCAAGGCGGGGCTCAAGCTCAAGGAGTCGGACGCGGAGCTTATCAATAATCTTATATAATAAAATCGTACAACAGTGGCTGCCGAAAACGACAGCCACTGCGTTTGACAAAAGGCGGTGACGGGCAGTGCTGAGCTACGCGGAGTTCTGCGATAAATTCAATATCAGGCTCGATGCGCAGCAGGCGCAGGCGGTGCAGTGTACCGACAGGGCAGTGCTGCTGCTTGCCGTCCCCGGCAGCGGCAAGACGACGACGCTTATCACCCGCGCCGCGTATCTTGTCTACTGCATGGGGATCGCGCCCGAGAACATCCTGACCATGACCTACACCATCGCTGCGAGCGCTGAAATGCGCACCCGCTTCTCTGCGATGTTTGGCGAGGAGTACGCGGCGCGGCTGGAGTTTCGCACGATAAACGGCGTATGCGATTCTATAATCAACAGATATGCGCGCCAGACCCGCGCGCAGCGCTTTGACCTTGTGTCCGACAACGGCGCGATACTTGCCGAGGTCTTCCGCACGGTGCGCGGCGAGTATCCCGAGGGCGGGGATATTAAGGAGTTGCAAAAGGCGATCACTTATATTAAGAACATGCGTCTGCCGCGCGGTGAGATAGACGAACTCGAAGCGGGCGGCATCGCCGTCGCGCCGGTATACGACGCTTACAGAGAGACGCTCAGGCGGCGCGGGCTCATGGACTATGACGACCAGCTCGTTTTCGCGCGGCAGATACTGCTGAGGTACCCGGACATCCTCGGCGCGCTTCGGGAGCGGTATAAGTATATCTGCGTCGATGAGGCGCAGGACACCTCGAAGATACAGCATGAGATCATCTGCCTGCTCACCGGTGAAAGCGGGAGTATATTCATGGTCGGCGATGAGGATCAGAGCATTTATGGCTTCCGCGCCGCGTACCCCGACGCGCTTATGAGCTTCGAGGGCGACTACGGCGGCGCGCGGGTGCTGCTGCTTGAGAGCAATTCCCGCTCCACCCCGGAGATCACCGAGCCTGCCGACCGCTTCATTGCGAGAAACTCGGCGCGGCATGAAAAACATATCCGCGCCGTGCGCGGGCATGGTGCTCCGATACGCGCGGTCGCACTCAGTGAGCGAGCCGCGCAGTATTCATACATATGCACGATGATGGAGAACGACCCGCAGCGCGAGACAGCGGTGCTCTACCGGAATAACGACAGCGCCGTTGTGCTCATTGACTGGCTGGACAGGCGCGGCGGTGAGGAGAACTCTTTCTTTTTAAACCGCACAGTAAGCGGCGTCAGGGACATTATGACGCTCGCGCTCGAACCGGGGAACGCCGAGGCCTTCATGCGCGTGTACAGCAAGTTCAGCCTGCCGATAAGGCGCGAGACGGCGGAGCTTGCGGTGAGCCTGTATAACGCGGGCAAGGCGGATTCACTCATTGCGGCGCTGGAGAGTGCGTCGAAGGAGCGGCCGGACTGGCTCAGGGAGCGCATCGCGGAGCTGCACGATAACTTTATCGCGCTCAGAACCGACACTGCCCGCGAAGCGCTCGACAGGATACGCTATAAGATGGGCTACGGCGGCTACGTCCTCAAGGACAGCGGGGACAAGGAGCGGATGTATCTGCTTTCTATCCTTGCCGCGCGGGAAAAGAACACGGAGAGCTTCCTGCAAAGGCTGCGGGAGCTGGAGAATATTTCCACGGAAAACCGGACCGCGGACAGCAAGCTCATCCTCAGCACGATACACAGCAGTAAAGGACTCGAATATGACCGCGTCATCATTATCGACGCGCTGGACGGAATACTGCCGTCCGTGCCGTGCAGCGGCCGGCTTGACGATGAGCAGCGCAAGACCCTTGAAGAGGAGCGGCGGCTGTTCTACGTCGCCGCGACCCGCGCAAAGAACGAGCTCATACTTATGACCTATCCGCGGCAGGGGACGAGCACCTTTATAGAGCAGTTCTTTGAAAAGCCGAAGCGCAGCCTCGGCGGCCTTACGCGCCCGAATGTGACGCAGAAGACGTTGTGGGCGGTGAAGGATTATTTCCCAGGCACGCAGGTGGAGCACAGCGTCTTCGGAAAGGGGACGATCACCGAGGTAAAGGGTGAGCTTGCGACGGTTATATTCCGCAGCGGAGAGACGAAGAAACTAATGCTGCCGATCTGTATAGGAAATGGCCTTTTGAAATTGGTAAAAAAATAGGCTCTGTGTCAATAGTTGGGGTAGAGCTTAGCAAGAAATAGCAGAAAGGCGTGA
>OLPV01002614.1_pt1 | contig 11605 bp, 10 predicted proteins | sample 1671961 | NCBI WGS metagenome assembly OLPV01 (sample SAMEA3136630, study PRJEB25190) | human gut metagenome | biome: human gut; feature: human-associated habitat; material: faeces | place: Austria | collected 2013
ATATGGAGAAGTTTATATGGGAAACAGCAGAGGAACTTGATCAGAAACTTGCACAGAGAGTGCAGAATATCAGGAAGCGTCGTTCTATCTCCCAGGAGAAGCTGGCTTCTATGAGTGGGGTGAGCTATGGTTCGATTAAAAGATTTGAGACTTCAGGGCAGATTTCGCTGATATCCCTCACGAAGATCGCTATGGCATTAGATATAGCGGATGATATCAGAAATCTTTTTACGACGGTACCTTACAGGGATATTCAGGAGGTCATAAATGAGACAAAATAATGCATTGCAGGTATACTATGATGAAAGACATGTAGGAACACTGGCAATGACAGCTGACTATAAAGTAGCATTTCAATATTGTAAAGAATGGCTGGAAAATGGTTTCCCTATCAGTCCATTTTCATTGCCTTTAAAAAAACAAGTATTTGTTCCAACAAAAGATTATTTTGATGGACTTTTTGGCGTTTTTGCAGATAGTCTTCCAGATAACTGGGGACGATTATTATTAAATCGATTACTTCGAGAACATAAACAGAACCTGGATGAACTGACAGTTCTGGATCGATTGGCGATAGTTGGAAAGTCTGGAATGGGAGCATTGACATATTATCCGGAAAAAAGTTTTTCAGAGCAGCAAAAGCCTGTGAATCTGGATGAACTGGCAGAAGAGTGTGCGAAGATACTGAATACAGAATACTCAGATAAACTGGATGAATTGTATCGCCTTGGTGGCACCAGTGGAGGTGCCAGACCCAAAATTATGACGACAATTGATCGAAAAGACTGGATTATAAAATTTCCTGCACATGTAGATGGAAAAGATGCAGGAAAGATGGAGTACGATTATTCCTGCTGCGCAAGACAATGTAGCATTACAATGAGTGAAACGAAACTTTTTCCATCAGATATATGTAAGGGGTATTTTGGAATCAGTCGATTCGATAGAGAGGCTGATGGAAAAAGAATTCATATGCTGACGGCAGCAGCACTTCTGGAACTGGATTTTGAACAGCCAAGTTTGGATTATCATAGTTTGATGAAACTTACAAAGATTTTGACCAGAGATAATAAAGAAGATGTGGAGAATATGTTTCGCCGCATGTGTTTTAATGTGTTTGCACATAACCGGGATGATCATTCAAAGAACTTCACATATTTATATGACGAAATAAATGATCAATGGAGATTGAGCCCGGCATATGACCTTACTTACAGTAATACGTATTACGGGGAACATACAACCACAGTTGATGGAAACGGACGAAATCCAGGAAGGAAGGAACTTCTGGCAGTAGGTATTGCAGCGGGAATGCGAAAGAGCAATTGTGAAAGAATTATAGACACCATACAGGCATGCGTTTCGCAGATGCTCGGGGAATATTTGTAACATTCACAAAATCTTGGTTCACAAAACAATTAACAAGTGCTTGTTTTACAGGCTTTCCGGGGTATCAGACAGTTGCTGCCCAATAAATTAAAAGATCAATATTGCTTCAAAACAGAAGCCTCTACTAAGTGTCTGAAATATGTGAAAGGTGAGAAGATATGGCTGAAGTAAAAATTCCGAAAGAGAAAATGAATTATATGAAAGAAAATAAAGATTTTTAAAATATGAGTAGAAAAAGGCGTGAGTCATAGAAATGTGGCTTGCGTCTTTTTCTGTTTTAAAATGGTAGAGCTGTTTTTTTGGAGCCAAAGTATGAGATTTTGGAGTGGAAATTATTTCAAAATATGCTATTATGTAGAATGAAACAAAAATTAGTTGCAACTTACTCATGAGGAGGGGACTTACTTGAAAAAGTATTTTATAAAAAGATTTGCAAGCACAATCCCTGTCCTTATAGGGGTGACGGTACTGTGTTTTATTCTCATGACAATGTCGGGAAAAGATCCGGCATTGGCTGCTGCGATACGAAGTAACTCAGCAGGTGACACAATACTCGTAGATTCCCTGAGGGAAGAAATGGGACTTGATAAGCCGCTGCCTACACGCTATTTTCTGTGGCTGAAAGGACTGCTTAAGGGTGATATGGGAAAATCGGTGGTTACGTATCACAGTATAACTGACGATATAAAAACTTTTTTTCCTATAACTTTCCAACTTGTTATCATGGCAATGGGATGGATGATCATTATTGTTTTTTCCATAGCAATTTTGTGTGCAAGGTTTCATGGCAAAATGTTTGACCATATTGTGAGGGTGTTGACCATAGGTGGGATATGCCTGCCCGTTTTCTGGCTTGGATTTATGCTTCTGCTGCTGTTTGCGGTCAGGCTGTCGATATTCAGTGTTGTTCCGAAGGCGGGAATAAGCGGATATATACTTCCGTCTTTTGCATTGGCATTTCCGTCAGCCTGCGGAGCAATCAGGGTAATGCGTTCGTCATTGCTTTCAGAAATAAGCTCGGATTATGCGGCATATGCAAGGACAAGAGGACTGTCCGAGTGGCAGATAATCGTGAGGCACGGATTTAAAAATTCATTGCCTCCTGTGATAACTCTTTTCGGTCAGTATCTTGGATATATGCTTGCAGGAAGTGCTGTTGCAGAAAAAGTTTTTTCACTGAACGGAGTAGGAACATATCTTGTTTCCTGTGTTGTGAGCGGAGATTCTTCTGCTGCTGCAGCTTGTATTGTGATAATTGCAACAGTGTTTGTGATTGCCAATCTTGCAGCAGACGTGATAAACAGGCTGATATGCCCGTGGATGGTAAGGGAGATAAATGACTAAGAAAATTTTTTCGAAACCACAGGCGGTTATAGGACTTATACTTATTATGATTGTAATTATATGTGCAATATTTGCGCCTGTAATAGCGCCAAATTCACCAGATCAAATAGATCCATCACTTAAATACCTCAAGGCAGATTGGGATTACCCTCTTGGAACGGATCAGCTTGGAAGATGCGAGCTTTCACGTCTTATATATGGTGCAAGATATGCCATAGGAATGAGTATTCCTATGTTGCTGATACTCGGAATCCTGGGACTTATTATAGGAACGTTTAGTGTCTGTGCAGGTGAAAAGATGGACAGGATAATTACGTTTATCTGTGATGTTTTTATTTCCTTTCCATCACTCATAACAGCTATTGCTGTGATAAGCGTTCTCGGAAACGGTATACAGAATATTGCTGTTGCTGTCGTGATTTCTATGTGGGCCTGGTTTGCAAGAACGGTTCGTTCATATGCCGCAACAGAAATGGGCAAAGAGTATATTACAGCAGCAAGAATAAGTGGCTGCAGCACGGTAAGTCTGATATTCAGACACCTTATACCGAACATTCTTCCACAGTGCATCGTTTATATGAGTACGGGAGTTGCTTCTGCAATCATAATGATATCGAGCTTTTCATTTCTTGGTCTTGGACTTCCACAGGGAACTGCCGAATGGGGGGCAATGATGAATGAAGCAAGAACGGGACTTTACGGTCATCCCGAGATGCTTGTTTATCCCGGAATTTGTATTTTTGTTACCACAGCAGGTTTTAATCTTTTTGGTGAAGCTCTGCGTGACGCACTGACCTCAGAGGGAGGAATATAAATGCTGCTTGAAATAAAAGAGCTTTCTGTAAAAGTAAAAAGCAGTAGAGTAAAGGTTGTTAATGGGATTAATCTTTCCGTTGATGAAGGCGAACCGCTTCTGATTCTTGGTCAGTCGGGCAGCGGAAAAACAATGATATGCCGTGCACTGTTCGGTCTTACGAACAGATATAATTTTGATGTATCAGGACAGATATTTTTTGAGGGAAAAGATATTATGTCGGCGGATGCAAAGAAACGAAGAAAACTTTACGGAAGTGATATTGCACTTATCCCCCAAAATCCAATGACATCCTTTGATCCTTCCTGCAAACTTGGAAATCAGCTCGCGGAAACATATAGAATTCATAACAAAAGCAGTGTCAAAGAAGCTCAAAATGCTGTTTTTGAAGCTATGCATAGGGCTGGCTTGGAACAATGCAAAGCGATATGGTCAAGTTATCCTTATATGCTTTCAGGTGGAATGCTGCAAAGAGCAGCTGTGGCTGCAGCAATCATAAACCACCCTAAGCTGATCATTGCAGACGAGCCCACCACTGCCCTTGATGCAGAGCATAGAATAGCAGTCACGAATCTGCTCAAAGGCCTGTGCGGCAGCGCAGCTGTTATAATGATAACTCATGATTTTGCTGTGGCAGATCGTTTCGGTGGATATGCTTATGTAATGAAAAACGGTGTTTTTGTGGAGCAGGGCAACATAGAGAAGATAATTGCCGCTCCTGAAAATGAATATACAAAGGAGCTGCTTAATGCTGCTCTGCTGATATGAGGTGAGATATATTTTAACGGCAAATAATATTACCAAATGCTTTTTCAAAGACGGAAAAAAATTCAACGCAGTCGATAATGTGAGTTTTTTTCTGGATAAAAACGAATTCTACTCTCTTGTAGGAGAAAGCGGCTCGGGAAAGACCACTCTTATAAGGATAATTTCAGGACTTATTTCTCCCGACAGTGGAACGGTTGTGTGTGACGGCGAGAGTCTGACTCCCAGGCTGCGAAGAAAAAATAAGGTTATCTGTGCAAAACTCCAGCTTGTTCTTCAAAACAGCAGAGCTGCTCTTGACCCACGTTTTTCTGTATATGAAAGTATTGCAGAACCAATAAAAAATCTAAAAAAATGCTCAAGAGACGAAGAAAGGAAAACAGTTGAAAAGTTTATTGAACAAATGGAACTTCCCAAAAGTATTCTTTCACAGCGCTCGGGAGAGCTTTCAGGAGGACAGCAGAAGAGAGTATGTATTGCCCGTGCGCTTGCCGCAGATCCTGATTATATAATTTTTGATGAGGCCGTCAGCGGACTTGATGCAGTTGTCAGAAAAAATGTTCTGGATCTGCTCATAAAGATACAGAAAAACTCGGGAAAAGGCTGCCTGCTTATCACTCACGATATAGATGCAGCTCTCTACATATCACAGAGGATAGCCGTTATGAAAAGTGGCAGGATACTTGAATCTGTAAACTATTCAGGGGATATAAAGGTATTTAAAAGTGAATATGCAAAAACGCTTATAAGTTCCTCGTCATCAGGAATAAAAAAATATGATATTTCCGTTAAAAACGGTTAATATAAATCAAATTCTCAATAGAAAGGAAAAAATTATGAAAATGAAAATGTTTTTTGCTGTGGCTGCGGCACTTTCGATTTGTACAAATACGGCGGTGGCTGTCTGCGCCAGTGCGGACATTGCATCCGAAACGAGTGATTCAAAAACTTCAGCAGCCAACAGTGATGCCAGTCAGTCAGAGGAAAATAAAAGCGTAACTCTTTGCGAGAGTTGGACGTTTGATGCAGGATTTTATGCTGTCGTTCATGGCGGAATGTCTTCGAATTATGGAATATCTTACTGGGGACATAATTTTTACGATACTCTTGTTGTTTATGAAGATGGCGAATATAAGGGCAGTCTTGCGGAAAAATGGGACGTGAGTGAGGATGGAAAGGAATATACCTTTACCCTTAGAGATGGCATTAAATTCTCCGATGGAACTCCTTGCGATGCGACTGCAGTAAAAAAGAGCCTTGAAGCTGCAGCGGTGAACCTTGGAGCGTATATCGGTTCATACGGAAAACTCATGACGGTCATTGACACGATTGAAGCTCCTGATGAATCCACTGTTGTTATAAAGCTCACCCAGCCTTACTATGGCACACTCAACGACCTTTCCACCTGCAATCCTCTCGGCATTGTAAATCCAAATGGTTTTAACGATGACCTTACATATAAAGCCGATGATTTTCAGACAATGACCATGGGAACAGGACCATATATGTATCAGGGAGACTTCGACGGAAGTGTTTATACCTTTGTCCGCAATCCATATTACTGGGGTGAGACTCCTGAGGCTGATACTTTCAAGATAAAGGTCATTCCGGATAATGATGCAAAGGTGCTCGCACTCAGAAGTGGTGAAATAGATGCTATAACAGGTGCAGCAAGACTCAGCGCGGATGCTTACACCGAACTTTCCGCAGACAGCTCTTTCGGCACAACAATCAATGATGAGCCTACCCTTACAAATTATATAGGCTTCAATATGGCAAAAGAGCCATTTGATGATAAAAATGTGCGTCTTGCCGTTGAATATGCAATTGACAGGGATTCCATATCAAACGATGTTTTCCAGGGAACAATGACACCTGCCGATACTCTTTTCAGCGAATCAAAGCCTTACTGTGATGTTGAGGCAACTGTTTACAGCTATGATCCGGATAAGGCTGCACAGCTTCTGGATGAAGCTGGATGGAAGGATTCCGATGGTGACGGCATAAGGGACAAGGATGGAACTCCACTTGAATTGACTATGCTTTACACAAGCGATTACGGAAGCATCGGTGATGGTATGCTTGCGATTGCTTCTCAGCTTGGCAAGGTTGGCTTCAAGGTAAATGTTTCTGATATGGATATGATGACCTATTATGAAGCTTCGATGAACGGTGAATATGATATTATCCACTATCGTACTTATGGTGGTTCGTTTGATCCGTTCACGGTCGTTACCAATATGGATCCAACAGTCAGCGCAGATCCCGTTGCGGTACAGTTTGCTGAATTCCTGCCTGAGGGGATTGTTTCCGAGCTTGACTGCTCCGCTGATGAAAGCCGTATAAGTGAGATATACAATACGATTCTCACAACGATTCCAGATGAAGCTCTCTGCGTTCCTTTTGCAAACACGGTTGAACTTGCCGCATGGAACAGTGATAAGATAAACGGCTATGAATTCTGCTCAGACAGCCAGTATGTTGAAGTGAGTGGACTAGACCTTAAATAAGACTATCAGCTGCATATCTGTCAGAAATAACAGATGTGCAGCGTATTTGTATGCAAGGAGAATTTATGAAAAAGATAAATCCCGAAACATGGAGAAACTACAAATTTGCAGGAGAAGAAGACGGAAAGAACTGCACGATCTATTATCTTTCTGATTCTGATGGAAGCGGGAAAGGAATCATGCACGTTTATGAAGTCATGACTGGAATACTTATGTCCTATGATGTCCTTGATATGAAATCATGCTGGCAGGACACTCTGCCCGTTCCGGGGTTTATTCAGATAAATTACTGTAACGAAGGATGCTTTGAATTTGAGCTTGAAACAGGTGAAATTGGCTTCTTAAGCAGCGGAGATCTTGCAATCAGTGATACAAATGGCTCACAGTTTGTATCTTCACATATTCCTTACGGAAAATACAGAGGCATTTCTATTATGATTGACATTGAAAAGGCACAGCCTGTCATAGACAAGCGCGTACCCGAAGCAGGAATTGATCTTAAACGCATTTCGGAGCGTTTATTCAGCAATTCACCGACCTTTTTTATAAGAGCCAAACCTGCTCTTGAGCATATTTTCTCAGAACTGTATCATGTTAATGAAGAGATAAGAAAACCTTATATGGTGCTGAAAACTCTGGAGCTTTTGTGTTTTATAAATGCAAGCGGTTATGAATGTCAGGAGCGTCTGCCAAGCTTTTCCCATGCGGTTGCAGAGGCTGTAAAGGAAGTATACGCCTACATAAATCTTCACTTTATTGATGAGATCACGGTAGGCGAACTTGCATCAAAATTCTGCATTTCTGAAACAAATCTCAGCAGTTGCTTTAAACGTCTTTACGGTCAGCCTGCAGGTGCTTATATCAGAGCAAAAAAGCTTCGATATGCGGCGGAACTTCTTTCAGGACGCACGGAAATGAGTGTCGGAGACGTTGCGCATCTTGTCGGATACGGCAATCAAAGCAAGTTTGCTTCGGCATTCCGTGCGGTTTACGGTTATTCTCCGCTTGAATATCGCCGGAGAATGAAAAATAATGCTTCGGAGCCAAAAAAACGCTTTTCGGAGTAGAAAAAAGAAGTCTTAAATCTGTAATATTAAGAGGTACATGAAAAAGTGTGCCTTTTTTATTTTACGTTGGTTAGCTAATACTAACAAGAGGAGGAGCGAAATGGAATCTATATTAAAGTATGCGGGAAAGTACAGACGACACATTTTTACAGCACTTGCACTCATCTCGATAAGCGTTCCCATAGGGGTTGTGCCGTATTTTCTGATAAGCGATCTTATCGGGAAATACATTAGTGAAGCTGCGGCAATGGCAGATGTTGTGAGAACATCTGCGCTTATATTGATTTGCTTTACGGTAAAGTATATCCTTTACGGCGAGGGACTCAATCTTTCCCACGAGGGAGCGTTCGGAACGCTTTACAATATGCGCGTAAAGCTTGCTGATGAGCTTATGCATCAGCCACTGGGCGAGGTCGCAGATGGTGGAACAGGAAAATACAAGAAAAGCTTTGTGGAAGAAATAGGACGGATTGAGCTTATGCTTGCACATATGCTTCCGGAGGGGATACCCAATCTTGTTATGCCGTTTATTGTGCTGGCAGTGATTTTTGTGACAGATTGGAGAATGGGGGTGCTCTCACTTGCATCGTTGCCGTTCGGAATCATCGGAATGGGAATGATGATGAAATCAGGAATGAAAAAAATGCCGCTTTATTATGAATCTGGAGCAAAACTCAACAATGCCGTTGTTGAGTATGTTTCGGGAATGGAAGTAATAAAGATCTTTGGACAGACCACAAGCTCATTTAAAAAATATTCTGATACGGTGGAGAATTATAAAGTATTTACCCTTGACTGGTTCAGGGAAAGCTGGCGTTCAATGTCGCTGGTTTACGCTGGAATGCCATGCACGGTTCTGCTCACATTGCCTGTCGGTGCGATAATGTATTACAATGGCACGCTTGATCTTAACACATGGATTTTTGTTCTTATGCTTGATCTCAGTATGAGCGGACCGCTTACGAGAGTCATAAATTTCTTCCCAATGTTTCCGCAGGTGGATTACACTGTAAAGCAGCTTGAAGCTCTTTACAGCGCGGAAGACGTTCATTCTGGAAATATTTCCGAGCTTCCAGAAAGCTATGATGTGGAATTTAAAAATGTTACATTTGCATATAAGGACAGGGATGTCCTTAAAAATGTGAGCTTTAAAGCAGAGCAGGGGAAAAAAACGGCTCTTGTTGGTGAATCGGGCAGTGGAAAATCTACTGCAGCAAGACTTACCGTTCATTATTGGGACGTTTCGGATGGAAGCATAACCATCGGCGGACGTGACATTCGTGAATATACTTTTGATACGCTTATGAGTATGACAGCCTATGTTGCGCAGGATAATTTCCTTTTCAGGGGGACGATTGCTGATAATCTTCGCATGGGAAAAAAAGACGCAACAATGGATGAAATGATAGCTGCGGCAAAAGCTGCTGCCTGCCACGACTTTATTTCAAAACTTCCTCATGGCTATGATACTGAAGTTGGCGTGCTTGGAGGAAAGCTTTCCGGAGGCGAGCGTCAGCGCATAACCATTGCAAGAGCAATACTGAAAAATGCGCCTATAATAATTCTTGATGAAGCCACTGCATATACCGATGCGGAAAACGAGGAACTTATAACAAATGCTCTTAATGAACTTACAAAGGGCAGAACTGTCATTATGATAGCGCACAGACTCTGGACTATCGCAGATGCTGATAATATAGTCGTGCTTGAAAGTGGCAGAGCCTCTGCAAATGGAACTCATGATGAGCTTATGGAAAGCAACAGTATTTACCGCAGGTTGTGGCAGATGAGCCTTGAAGCCGGTAATTGGAACATCGCTGTAAAGGAGGATTCTGAAAATGTTTAAGTTCATAAAGAGAATAATGGGACTTTCAGGTGAATACCGCAAAAAACTTGACCGTGCTTATGTACTTTCATTTTTTGAAAGTCTTGCCTCGAATGTTCCGATATGTATGCTGCTGTATGTGCTTATGACTATAATGGACGGTAACTTCGGCAAAAATAGTATTATTATCACTTTTACTGGTATTTTTGCAGGTGTTATTCTCAGAATGATATGCCGCTACCTGACAGATATAAACCAGTCTGGTGTGGGATATGAAATATTTGCCCGTGAGCGTATGAACTTTGGCGACAGGATAAAGCGCTTTCCAATGGGATTTTTTTCCGAGGATAATATTGGCAACGTTACCTCTATCATTACAAATGATATTTCCTTTGTGGAAGAACATGGAATGGATACCCTGGGAAAAATAACAACTTCCGTTATCGGTATCGGCATATCTTTCGTTTTTCTCCTTGTGCTCAATATATGGGTGGCTTTGGCTATGGCAGTTACAACGGCATTGTTTTTTGCTGCATTCGCTGCTGCTCACCGGGTTGCTTCGGAAGAGGCTGCAAATCAGCAGGAGGCACAGAATAAGCTGGTTGGAACGGTCATTGAATATATAAAGGGAATGCCTGTTGTAAAGGCATTTAACCTTGCAGGAAAAAGCCACAAAGCGACCTCGGAGGATTTTCTGAAGCTCACCGAAGCTCAGATAAAATTTGAAAAACGTTTTTCAATGCCAGTTATCGTAGCACAGTGTATGACAGGACTTTGCATTTCAGCAGTTATTTTTATCTGCGGATATGTTGGCCTTAACGGCGGAATGGAGATCCCCTTTGTTATTGCAATGTCAGTTTTTGCTTTTGAACTTGCAGCTCCAATGCTTGCACTTATCAATATAACTGCATTCAGAGTTGCAGATGCTTCTCTTGACCGTTATGACAGAATAAGGCAGACTGAATTGATGGACAATAGTGGAAAAACAGTCAAGCTCAATAATTTTGATATTGATTTTAAAAATATCACATTCGGATACAATGAATCGGCTGTTATCAAGGATATGAGTTTTCATATACCACAGCACAGTATGACAGCACTTGTTGGAAAAAGTGGTTGCGGAAAAAGCACCATCGTAAATCTTATTGCCCGTTTCTGGGACACTGATTCGGGTACGGTAAGTATTGGAGGAACAGATATTAAAGCAATGACAACGGAAAGCCTCCTTGAAAATATAAGCGTGGTTTTTCAAAATGTGTATCTTTTTAACGATACCATTTTCAATAACATTGCTTTTGGAAAAAAAGGTGCAACGAAGGAAGAGGTTATTGAAGCCTGCAAAAAGGCTCGCTGCCATGAGTTTATATCCGCTCTTGAAAATAGCTATGACACGGTGATAGGAGAAGGCGGCTCGACACTCTCTGGAGGAGAAAAGCAGCGAATATCTATTGCGAGAGCGATACTTAAGGACGCTCCCATAGTTTTACTCGATGAAGCAACTGCCAGCATTGACCCCGATAATGAGGCCTATATTCAACAGGCGATAAACGAAATGGTAAAGGGAAAAACGCTTGTTGTGATTGCACACAAGCTTTCGGCAATAATGGAAGCTGACCAGATACTTATGATTGAGGATGGTCAGATAACCGCGAGAGGAACCCATTCTCAATTGCTTCATTCAAGTTCTGCTTATCATGAGCTTTGGAAAAAGCAGAATTTTTGAGCAGTCAATTTAGTACATCAAAAATACAAATTTCTATGAAAATATTGATTTATGGTGCAGGTGTGATTGGATCCTTGTATGCGGCCTTATTCGTAGAAGCTGTTTATGATAAAGTAAAAGAGCCAGATCTTGCCAAATGTGCAAAGAGAAAAGATTTTGGGCAGGGAT
>OLPV01002618.1_pt1 | contig 11591 bp, 9 predicted proteins | sample 1671961 | NCBI WGS metagenome assembly OLPV01 (sample SAMEA3136630, study PRJEB25190) | human gut metagenome | biome: human gut; feature: human-associated habitat; material: faeces | place: Austria | collected 2013
AGCGCGAGCGCCAGCCAAACCGGCAGCGCAAATAAGCCGCTGACGCACACCGCGCGCAGCGCGGCTTCCGCGGCCAGCTTTTTTTGAAACGGGCGCAGCGCCCGGCTGATTTCCTTCTCCATCCCGCTTCTCCCGTCGTTCATGCCTCGCGCGCGGTCGCGCTCAGCGCTTTTTTGCCTCGTCTCCGCCATGGTTGGCGGTCATCATCTGCACGACGTATTCCACAAACCGACGCTCCGCGTCCGTCATGGCCACGCCCCGCATGACGGCCATGTTGAAATCCAGCGTCAGCCCCAGATCCTCGATTTCCCGCGTCTGGAGCCGCGCGTTGCTGAGGTTTCCCGGCGGCAGACAGAACGAGATATAGCCCGCGCTCTGGATCAGCTCGACCGCCTGTTCCCATTCCGCGCCGTCGAGCATGATCTGCGGCGGACAGCCCACGCTTTCCAGCCGGTTTTGGAGCTGGCGCATCACCTCGGGGTCGCTGTTGACCAAAATAACCTTGCAGCCCCTGAGATCCTCCATGCGCAGCGCCGCCTTTTCGCACAGCGCGTGCGTCGAGGACATCAGCACGCGTAGCGGCGCTTCCCGATGAAAGAGAATCTCCAGCTCCGGATCGTCAATCCGCCCGAAATACAGCCCGATCGTCTCGCGATACTCGTTGAGCGCCTCCTCCAGCTCCTGCAAAGAATAATTGTGTGTGCTCAGCGACATATCCGGGTTGGAGAGCACGAACCGTGAGAGAAAGTTGCGCGGGAAGAAGCTCAGCATGCCCCACGTCATGCAGACCTCTGCGCGCATCTCCCGCTGTGCCGCCGCCTTGCGGACATTGCTGACAATCATCTCGTATTTGCGGATGTAGCGCGGCGCATAGCGCGCCAGCGCCTGCCCCGCCGGGGTCAGCGTCACGCCCGAACGCCTGCGCACAAAGAGCTGAACGCCCAGCTCGTTTTCCAGCCTGTCCATCGCCTTGACCAGACCGGGCACGGAGATATAGAGCTGCTTCGCCGCGGCGTTGAAGCTGCCCGTGCTGCTCACCAAAGAAAAATACTGGATCTGCTTGACGTCCATGCGCACCTCCCGCGTCGCGCGAAATAAGCCTTTGCCGCTGAAAACAGCAAAGCCCGCCGCCTCTTTGATGAGACGGCGGGCCGATACGGCTGATTACATCCTCAGGTCGGTCGGGTCACTGCCCGCCTCCCGCCGGATTTTTTGGAAATCAAGATTAGGAGGTCTTGTGAGAGAACGCGGTCATAATGCCGCCGGTGATGGCCTGGCAGTCAACCGTCGCGCCGGAGACGGCGTCAACGCCCATATCCTGCGTCTCGATGATCTGCTTGGTGAACGCGGCGAACTGCTCGTCGTTCATGAACATGTTCTCGCGGCCCTCGCCCACGGCGATGCCCACAAGCTGCTTATCCTTGATGGTGTAGATGATTTCGAACGGATCATGCAGACCCTGAACCATGACGGAGTAGTCGCCATCCGCGGCCTCAGCCCACGGAGCAGCAGCGCCGCCGCCGAAGGTCGGGGTCAGCTCGGCACGGCCGCCCAGCATGGTATCCACCGCGGCACGGCCGGAGCAGATCGCCTCATGCAGGTAGGTGCCGTTCTGGTACAGGTTGCAGACCAGAGAGCCGATTTCGCCGGCGGAGTAGAGACCCTCGATCGGCTCGCCGTCCCAGTTGAGAACCTGACCCTTGATGTTGCGGCGCGCACCGCCGGAGCAAGCCGGCATGGACGGCACTTCCTCGACCGCGTAGAACGGGCCCTGCTCGATCTTCGCCATCGTGGTGATGTCGCGGCCGAAATCGGTGTCTTCACCAGCATCGACCATCGCGTTGAACTTATCCACCTCAGCGCGCAGATTCGCCGGATCCTTGCCGATCTTCTCGGCCAGCTCCTCGATGGTGTCCGCCTTGATGATCCAGCCCTTTTCCAGCTCGACGGAGTTGTCGTCGGACCAGTGATACGGGTTGCGGCAGGTCACCGGCCAGCCGATCCAGGCGTTGACCAGCGGCTGCGCCTTGAAGCAGTTGTCGTCCATAATCATATGAACCGGCTGCTGACGGGCGATCGGCACATCGACGTACTTGCCGTGCTCGTAGTACTTCATGTGCTGGCGCTGATAGGACTTCGCCTCGTTGTAATAACGGGTGCCGTCGGCGGCGACTTCCATCCACGCGCCGTGCGCCATATAGAACTGACGAACGAACGTCGTCTCAAAATCCGGAACCTTGATGCCGTGGAAGTAGCCGCAGGACATGGTCTGGCCGTCCATATGCCAGAGCTGAGCGCCCAGCGCCATTTCCATCTTCACGCCGTCGCCCGTGACGTACGGGGAGCCCGCGTTGTAGATGCGGTCGCCGCCGTTGAACTGGCGGTACATGTCCATATCGCCCTCGTAGCCGCCGGTGGCCAGCAGAACGCCCTTGCGCGCCTTGGTGTAGATCACGGAGCCGTCCGGCTTCTTCACGCCGACGCCCTCCACCTTCTTGGTGATGGCGTCCTGCACGAGGCAGATCACCTGATGCTCGTAGAGCGGCTTCGCGCCGCGATAACGGGCAGCCTTGTCAAAGCCGTTCCAGCAGCCGCCGTTCTCGAAGGAGAGGCCGCCGTTCTTGTCGCGGAAGTGACCCGTCGCGCCGACGAAGTTCGCGCCCGGCAGATCCGGGAATTCGACCAGCAGGGTGCCCCAGCGCAGCGCGCCGCCGCCGGAGTAGCCGACTTCGTAATCGACCGGCTCGAGAACCGCCTGAATCCACGGCAGATCCGTCGCGAACTCGTTGGTCAGCCAGTTGAAATCCTCTTCCGGAATGACATGCGGCTCGTTCATCGCGCGCATGTAGGTACGCCAGGTCTCCAGATCGTTGGGGTCAACGAAGATGACGCACTGGCCGGAAGCAATCGCCTGACCGCCCGCATTCGCTTCGTCGGACTTATCGTAAATCACAGCGTCAACGTTGTGGTCGATTTCGTAAGCCTCGATATAAGCCGCCGTGCCCGCCATGCCATAGCCGCAGATGACGATATCGTGCTCCTCGTCCCACTTCACGTTCTGGCTGTCCAGAACCCACTTGCTGGAATTTTTGTGAGCCGGCTTTTCCTCTTCCGCTTTCGCGTTGAGCACGCCGGCGCCAAGCAGACCAATGCCCGCAGCGCTCATCGCGGTCGCTTTCAGGAACTCCTTACGGGAAATGTTCTTCGCCATGTAAATCCTTCCTTCCTTACATGTGTTTGTCGAACCTGTGAGGGCGGCGCGGCGCACGGTTGCCCCGCGTCCCTTCTTTGATAACAGATTATCACACTCACTCCGGCGTGTCAAGACATATTTCAACCTGTTTTTCACATTGTAGAAACTGTTGGTTTATACGAGACGTCCGACCAATTTGCCCTTTTTCCGTGTACGCACCTGCATTTTTTCATGTATCATTCGTCTTTCATTCGTTTTGTTCACGGATATACCCTTTTCGCGCATTTTCCGGATTGTTTGTCATAAACCAAACAGATATACCCGATTTCGCGCGCTTCCCGCCGCCCTTTTCGATATAAAACCGACGCGAAAACAAAAAGGAGAGCCGCCGGACCCTCGCCCGACAGCTCTCCTGTTTTTATGCTTCCTTATGTTTCGCGATGCGCCGTCTCGTTCTCCCCGGACAGGCAGCATTTACTCATTCCACCGGCACGAGCTGGCCGTCCGCGCCGATCTTCATCACGTCGTCATCCACGCCGCCGACGACGAGCTGATCCGCGTCGTTGAGGCCGTACTGATCGTAGGCCGCGCGCAGGTCGGAAACGTTGTACTGCATCACCGCCGCGCCGCTCTTGTTCAGCAGGGTCACGGTCGTGATGTTCGTGCGTTCCAGCACCTCCAGCACCTTTTCGTCAAAGCGCATCGTCAGCTTCTCCGGGTTTTCGTCGTTCACGCGCAGGCTGACGCTCTTGCTGCCGTCCGCGCTCCAGCTCAGCTCCTCGCGGAAGTTTTCGCGCGTTTCGCCGACGAACAGGCGCAGGTTGTAGCTGTGGTAGCCCAGATAGAGCTGCTTCACCCAGTACGGGCTGCCGTATACGCCGCCGATGGCCTCCTCCTGACGTTTCATCTCCATCTCGTGGCGGAAGGCTTCCTCGCTCGTGTCCATGGGCTCCGCCGGTTTTTCCTCCTCCACAAGGATGGTCACCGCTTCATATGTGACCTCGCCGTTTTCGCCGACGCACTTAATCAAAACGGTGTATTCGCCCGGCTTCTCCCAGATGGGCAGCGCGGCCAGCTGGCTCTGAATTTCCGCCTGCGTGGTGCTGCTGGTCACGTTGAGCATCGCGTCCGCCTTTTTGCCGTTGACGCTGGTGGTGCCGCTGTTCTTATCCTCGACAACGACGGTGCCGCTGCCGCGACGCTCACCGGAGAGCACGCCTTCGCCCGCCGTGCCCGGCTTGGCCTCTTCGCTGGTGACGCTTTCCGGCGCGGTTTCGTCGTCGTGATACGTCTCGCTGTCCGCGTCCAGTGCAACGACGGCGGAGATACGCGCGGGAGCCCTTGCTTCCAGCGTCATCAACGCGCCGTTCAGCTGCGGCTTGCCGCCCGCCACGTCGCCGCTGTTGCTGATAACCGCGGTCGAGCCGACGCCGTCTGTCCATCCCTTGAGATCTCCGTAAACCGTGCCGCTCTCCCGGTTGTCAGCGGAAACGTGACCTTCCTTTTCCGCGCCGACGGCCATGTTGCCGTTGACCTCGCCATTGTTGACCAGATCCACGCGGCCGCCGTCCGTGTAGCCGCCCATGCCGCCGTCAGCCAGGCTGTTGTTGGTCAAGCTGGCCTTGCCGTCGAGGTAGGCTTCCGCGCTCATCGTGCCGGACTCGCCGTTGTTGGTGATGGTGAGCGATGAGCCTTCGCCCTTTGACCAGCCGCTTGTGCGCAGGGAAACGTCGCCGTCGTTGGTCGCGGCGGTCGCGCCGCCCGCCAGCGCGTTGGCCAAAAGCTCGTTCGCGTAGCCTTCGTTTATGAGGGTCGTGGTCGCGCCCTCGCCCAGCGAAAAGCCGTCCAGCGCATCCTCGACTGTACCCTGATTCGTCAGGGTCATCTTGCTGCCTTCGCCCTGCGCGCTGCCCCTAAATTCGCCCTGAATGATGCCGGTGTTCTCATTGTTCACCGTTGCGCCGTCCAGCGCGTCCACTTGCAGCATCTTTTCCATCATGCCGGCATTGCTGACCTGCGTATCTTTGAAGGCGTGGACCATAACGTTTCCTTGAACCGTTGTGTTCTCGTCAAATGTGATTTCTTTAATGTTATTCTTCTCGGTGACATTCACATCGACGCTGTAATCGCCCAGCATCTCATCGTTGGCTTCTTCAATCGTGACACTCTCGAATATAAGGCCACAAATACGATCAGCCAACTTCTTCACCCATGGCGCACCACCGACCATCACGCCACCCTTGATGGTTCCGCCCTTGATGGTTGCTTTTCCATCTGCGTCAACCAGAATGTCGATGTCGTTTTCATCCGGACTCTCGCCCTTTATGGTTGTCTGGCCGCCGTTGGAATGGTTGTTGATTGCCTGAACAACGCTTCCCCACGTTACCGCGCTGGCCGTCATCGGCTGCAAAAACATCGCCGCCGACAGGGTGAGCGCCGCCGCGCGCTTCAAATTCGCCATTTTCCGTTCCTCCCTATAATTGGTTAAGATATATGTTACCCCCCCCCCATTCCAAAAAGTCAATGTCATTCGCGCAGTTATTTAACGGATTCCGCATCTTTAATTGGTAAGATTTAAGCATTTTGCACAAAAATAAGCGGGTCGTCCAACAAACGTCAGACGACCCGCCCTTCGGGGGATTCCCTTACATATTCTCCCTGACCACGCGCTCGATGTATGCTTTCTGCGCCTCGGTGAGCGTCGGGAACGGCTTTCGGCAGCCGCCGCAATCCACGCCCTGCGTCTTGAGGATGTGCTTGATGGACGGGAACAGCGAGCAGGAGACGAGCGCCTGCATGATGTTGTTCGCGCGCTTCTGGAGCGCCTGCGCCTTCGGGATATCCAGCGCGCTGTACGCCGCCTCGATTTGGTTGAACAGCGGCAGGGTGAAGTTGAAGGTCGAGCCAATCGCGCCGTCCGCGCCGAGGATGCGCGCGCCGATGTATACCTCGTCAAACCCGCCGTAGATGACCAGTTCCGGATTCAGGTCGCGGATGCGCTCCATCTGGTAGAGGTTGAGGCTGGTCTGCTTCACGCCCGCAATCGTGCCGTCGGTCAGCATGCCGCGGATGTGGTCGTCCGCGATATCCAGCTCCACGCCGGTGTTGCCCGGAAAGTTGTAGAGGAACAGCGGCAGATCGACGGCTTCGCGCAGCGCGCCGTAATACGCGCTGATGGCCTTCATGCCGAATTTGTAGTAATACGGCACGGTGGAGATCATCGCGTCGTAGCCCAGCGCCTTGGCCGTCTTGGCGTATTCGATGGCCTCGTCGGTCGAAATCGCGGCGACGGAAGCCATCAGCTTCGTCTTTTCGCGGTTTTCGTATTGCGCGGCGGCCTGCAAGCCCTCCACGCGCTCCTCATGCGTCAGCAGCGGGCACTCGGCGCTGCTGCCGCCGATCAAAAAGCCCTTCGCGCCCTCGGCGATGGTCTTGTCCATCAGCTTGTGGAGCGCGGGCGCGCTGAATCTGCCCTGTTCGTCATACGGGGTCACGGCGGCGACAAAGAAGCCGCCCATATCCTGCATCTTCTTCATGCGAATCTCTCCTTTTTATCCTCGAAACGGCACGAGAACGCCGTGCGTGACGATGTAGCCCTCCTGCGCGGCGGCGAGCAGCGGGCCGTCCGCCTTCGCGTCATCGGTGTACATGGCGCGGATTTCAAACGCGCCGACCGCTTCCCCGATGCGGCGCAGCTTCTCCTCGCCCTTGCAGTTTTTGCCGATCAGCGCGCCGGTTTTCGCGTCGCACTTCGTGCCGATGAGCCGCGGCACACCGAGGATTTTCGCCGCGTATTGCAGCTCAAATTCCGGCGACGCGGACGCGATCACGATCGGCAGATCGCGCGGCCGGTCAAAAAACCACCGCCCCAGCTTGGCGCGCGTCCGCTCGTCCTGCCAAAACAGCTCGGCCTCCTTTTCAAGGCTGAACCGCTTGGCCATTTCGCCAAAGAGCACGCTCTTAAACTGCGTCAGATTGCGCCTGCCCAGCGCGAGCAGCACCGATGTGCCGATGAACCGGGGCAGCCCCGCCAGCACGGCGGGATGACGGCGCAGGCAGAACCGCGTAAAATCCACCGTGGAATCGCCGTCGTAAATCGTGCCGTCAAAATCATAAACGTCGATGCGCATACGTTCCTCCGTCCTTGTTTCCGTCGCGGTTAGTATACCATGTTTCGCAAAAAAAGAGAAGGGGAAAACGCGCCAGCCGGTTTCGCGCGCGCGGGGCGTTTTTCGGCCAAGCGCGCCTGAGCCGATAGATTTATGGTTGGCTTTTGGCCGGTTTCCCGTTATAATGGAGGTAACAACATCAATCAGAAAGGGGCTTGTTTCTATGTCCAATCCGAATATCCCAACGCCGCACATCACCGCCAAAGAGGGCGATTTCGCCCGCACCGTGCTGATGCCGGGCGACCCGCTGCGCAGCAAATTCATCGCCGAAACGTATCTGGAGAATCCCGTGCTGGTCAACGACACGCGCGGCGTTCAGGGCTATACCGGCCTGTACCACGGCAAGCGCGTCTCCGTCATGGCTTCCGGCATGGGCATACCCTCCATCGGCATCTATTCCTACGAGCTGTTCAATTTCTACGGCGTGGAAAACATCATCCGCGTCGGCACGGCGGGCGGCCTGTCCGATAGCGTGAACGTGCGCGACGTGGTGATTGGCCTGTCCTCGTACACCAATTCCAACTTCGGCCGCCAGTTTGGCTTTGACGGCAACGTTGCGCCGTGCTGCTCGTTCAAGCTGCTGGAGCAGGCCGTTGCCGCCGCGCGCCGGATGGGCATAGAGCCGACCGTCGGCCCGCTGTATTCCTCGGATATCTTCTACGACGAATCCGGCATGTCCGGCAAGCTCAAGAAGCTGGGCGTGCTGGCGGTGGAGATGGAATCCGCCGCGCTGTATCTGAACGCGGCGCGCACGGGCAAGAACGCGCTCGCCATCTGCACCATTTCGGATCACCTCAGCAAGAACGAATCGCTCGACGCGCAGGCACGCCAATCCTCCTTCACCCAGATGATGGAAATCGCGCTGGACATCGCGTGAAAGGATGATGCACTGTGCTGAACCGGATTTTTCTTTCCGCCGATATTGAAGGCACCTGCGGCATCGCCCACTGGGCGGAAACCGAGCTGGGCAAGCCGGATTACGAGCCCTTCCGCCGCCAGATGACCCGCGAGGTCGCCGCCGCCTGCGAGGGCGCGTTCGCCGCCGGATGCGAGGATCTGCTGATTAAGGACGCGCACGACAGCGCGCGCAACCTGATCCCCGCCGAGCTGCCGGAGCGCGTAAGCATCTTCCGCGGCTGGGGCAGCGACATCCACTCGATGATGTCCGGCATTGACGCGAGCTTCTCCGGCGCGATTTTCACCGGCTATCATTCCTCCTCCAACACGGACGCCAGCCCGCTGTGCCACACAATGAATCTGGATAACGTGTCCATCCGCATCAACGGCATTCAGGCCAGCGAGCTGGTCATCAACACCTTCGCCGCCGCGCTTTACGACGTGCCGGTGCTGCTGGTGACGGGCGACTTGGGCGTGTGCGAGCAGGCCAAGCGGCTCTGCCCCGCGGTTTACACCGTGCCGGTCAGCCGCGGCTGCGGCAACGGCTCAATTTCGATCCATCCGTCGGAGGCCGTCCGCCGCATTCGCGAAAAGGCCGAGCTGGCCGTCGCGGACGGCGTCGCCCACCCGGAGAAATTCACCGTCGCCCTGCCGAACAACTTTGACGTTGAAGTGGAGTTTGTGAAGCACAACCGCGCCCGCCGCGCGAGCTTCTACCCCGGCGTGAAGCAGCTCGGCCCGCGCACGGTGCGCTTCTCTTCGGACGCATACTACGACGTGCTGCGGTTCTTCATGTTCTGCTTATAACGCCTTCCGCCGTGTGCGAAAATCCATCCATAAAAAAAGCAACTTGGGCAGATTATCTTTGCCTCAGTTGCTTTTCTTTTGTGTATGCGGCGTTATTCCCTCGCCTTTTCCGCCTTTTCGACGATCTCTTCCATATTCAGCCGATGGTGGCGCTTTTTCGGCGGCGTGAGCAGATACAGCCGGTAGCGCTCGCGCACGTCTTCCACGTCCTCCCGGCTGGCGGGATAGGCGCGCTGGTGCATAATCAGCGTGTTGGCGCTCGTGCGCTTGAAGTGCATCTGCCCGTAGACAAAGCCATGCTGCGGGCAGACGGAAATCGCCAGATAGCGCTCCCGCCCGCCGTCAAACCACGGCGTATCAAACGCGGTTCGCTTGCCGCAGGCGGGGCAGGGCAGGCTCATCAGCCGCTGATCCGCCAGCGCGTCCGTCTGAAACATGTACGGCGTGGGCAGTGAGCGCAGCGCGGAGGCGGCAATGCGGCTCTCCTTTTCCAAAATGTGCTCAAGCTGCATGCGCCGCTCGGGCGCGAGCGCCGTCACCGCCCGATCCACAATGGGCAGCAGCGCCGCCGTACATTCCGCGTCGTTCACCGCGCGGTGCGCCGCCACATCCAATTCGACGTTCATCAGCTCCATCGCCGCGTGCAGGTTCATCTGCTTGTGCTCCCCGCCGAGGCAGCAGAAGCCGAAGACGAGCTGCGCGTCGATCGGCGGCGCAAACGGCATCGGGGTCATAAAAAACGCGGCGTTGCGCTTGAGCACGGGATAATCGTCCCGCCCCCACGTCACAAGCTGCGCATCCTCGCCGCACCACGCGATAAAATCGCCGAAGACATCCGAAAACGAGCGCCCCTGCGCAAGCTCCTGCTCGGTGATGCCCGTCACCTGCTTGATATGCTTATCCAGCCGCTTATACACGCGCGGGCGAATCAGCTCGCTGAAGCGCGAAACCACGTTCCCCGCGCGATCCACGCGGCACGCGCCGATTTCGATGATCTCGTGCGGCATGCGGTGGTTCGGGTTATAGCCGCTCTGGTTCCATTCCAAATCAAAAACGATGATATTTTGTATATCCTGACTGAGCAAAGAAAACATGTTCCACATCCCATTAAACGCAAATCCGTATTCTTTTTTGCTTTGCAGCACATCCTATTGTACCGCATCGGCCCCCATTTTCATAGAGGAAATTCTGTTTTGCGGCCATTTTAATCAAAACTTTCCATGCGCATCGGTTGAATCTCCGCGCGTTTTCTGCTATGATTACCCGTAAAAGCGGGCTGAGCCCGCCTTCACCTCCGCCAGTTTATGCAGAATTTGCCTTTTGCTCAATTATCGCTTTACGTTAAAAACCACGAGGGGAGATGAACACGGATGAATCTTTTCGATATTCTCGGCCCGGTGATGGTCGGGCCGAGCAGCTCGCACACGGCCGGCGCGGTTCGGTTGGGGCGCATCGCGCGCAGGCTGCTGGGCGAGGGCACGCCGTGCAGGGCGGATATCACGCTGTTCGGCTCCTTCGCCGCGACCGGCTGCGGCCACGGCACGGATCGCGCGCTGATCGCAGGTCTTTTGGGCTTTCAGCCGGATGACGAGCGCATCGCGGGCAGCTTTAGCTGGGCGGAAAAGGCGGGGCTGTCCTTCTCCTTCGCCACGTCCCACGTCGGCGGCGAACACCCGAACACCGCGCGCGTGGATCTGGTCGGCCGGAGCGGCAAAACCCTGTCGATGACCGGCTCGTCTCTGGGCGGCGGGCGCATCATGGTGGTGGAGATGAACGGCCTGCGCGCCAACTTTTCCGGCGACCTGCCCACGCTGATCGTGCAGAACATCGACCAGCCCGGCCACGTCAACGAGGTCACCGGCATGCTGACCAAGCGCGGCATCAACATCGCGACCATGCAGCTCTACCGCGACCATCCGGGCGGAAACGCCGTGATGATTATCGAGACGGACAAGGCCGTTCCGCCGGACGGCCTCGCGTGGCTGGAACGCTGCGAGGGCATCACGCGCGTGACGTTCATCGACGCGGAGCGGGAAGAATAACAGGGGGAATCGGTATGGCCATTGAATCGCTTCAGGCGCTTGTAACGGCAAGCGAAAACCGGGATATCTGCGACGTCATCATCGAGAGCGACTGCGTGGATCGCGGCGTGACGCAGGCGGAATCCCTTGAAAAGATGCGCGGCCTTTACGCCGCCATCCGGCGCGCGCAGCGCGGCTATGATCCGAAGCTCCGCTCCGCCAGCGGCATGGTCGGCGGCGACGGCGAAAAAATGCGCGCCTATGTGCAGCGGGGCAAAACCATCTGCGGGGATTACATCGGCGGGGTCATCGCGCAGGCGCTGGAGATGGGCGAAAGCAACGCCTGCATGAAGTGCATCGTCGCCGCGCCGACAGCGGGGAGCTGCGGCGTTCTGCCCGCGGTGCTGCTGCCGTATCAGCAGCGCGAGGGGCTGAGCGACGAGGCGATGGTGCGCGCGATGTATGTCGCGGGCGCAATCGGTCAGGTCGTCGCGGCCAAAGCAT
>OLPV01002626.1_pt1 | contig 11577 bp, 12 predicted proteins | sample 1671961 | NCBI WGS metagenome assembly OLPV01 (sample SAMEA3136630, study PRJEB25190) | human gut metagenome | biome: human gut; feature: human-associated habitat; material: faeces | place: Austria | collected 2013
TCTTTAATCCAGATGCTTTCCATATACTACCCCTCAAATTGCGCTTTCCAACGGGCAATTTCATTGAACGGAATATTCATCCTCGTCTCAAACTCACCGTTTATCAGCGACGGAAGTTCACCCAGCGCGTCCTTCTCAATGGTAATAAGCCCTGTATCCGCACTGATACCTTTGGCGCGCTCATCTATCGAAATGATAATCGCTCTTTTCTTGTGTCTCAGGGCGTAAATACCGCCGTGCAGGCGCGTTCCTACATACTCGATATTGTCCCGCAGAAGAACGGCCTCATAAGCCGATTTGTGCGGCGAGATGATTTCAATATCATCCGTATTGGACAGTGTTTGAAAATACGCTTCATCTTTATCACCCTGAATCCAGAAGGAGACATGAGCATATTCACGCTTGAGTATATCTATCAATAGTTGATCTCGCGGATCCGATTTTGCTCTTGCAGTCAAAGTAAAAACTGCGTTATCTGCTTTTTTTGCAGGTATCTGTGCGCAAAAATCAGGTGTCAGTGCCCACATGGTCACGCAACCGGTGTTGATTGCCTTCAAGCCAAGCACATCTTCTACATAGCGTTTGCTGCGCTCATCCCGAACACTGTGATAATAAGAATGGCTGAGTATCTTGCGGTATAAATGCGTCGTATAAGCATCAGTGTGTTCCCCGCTGCCTGCGCCCACTCCGACACAGACCGAGTTTGCCAACGGTTCGCAATTGAAGATATTCACATTCCACTGCGGATAGTGGGTCAGCATATTCTTTGCCAATATGTTGCTGCCGCCGATAAATTTATAGTCGCATGTCGCGTAGTTTTGAACGGCAAACGAGTTTCGCCAAATCGCATAGCTGTGAAAGGCAGGCAGATGCGTAGGCAGATGAAACACAAACATATTGGCTAAAACCGGAGCAAGCTCCTTCTCCACACATTCCATAATAATATCATCGCCAACATTGCTTGTGCCTATCGAGGTATCTAATAACAGTGCTTTTTTCATACTATCTCCTGCTCTCTTTACATACTCTCCGCCATAATCGCCCGATTTTTGCTCTAATCTGCTTATACTTCGGCAGCCAGCTCATGGAATACCGGTGGATTGAGTAGGTATTCTTCGTTTTTGTCAGCTTGCCCATTACGCTGTCCATGGGATTGAAGTAATCCTCTGGATAGACATGGATACCCGATACAACCTGCTCTTTTCCGTTGCGCACAAGACCGAAGCGCTCCATCACATCCGTATTGAGATGCGGGCAGCCTACGGGCGTGACGCTGCCATCATCACCGGCAAAGTGCAGCTTTTTATATTCTTCGATCATCGCCTGCACGACAGGCTGATGCGGAACAGCTGCCATCACCTGTCCGCTATTGACAAATTGCTCGTTCTCAAATCCAATGAAGCCCTCATCATCCAGCAGCGGCGAAATGTCCCGCAGCACCTCAACGTCGGTGTCAAAATACACGCCGCCGTACTGTTCCAGCACGACAAGGCGCATGACGTCGGACACGAAAGCATACTTCTTCGTAGCGTAGGCCTCTGCCATGAAGGGCATGGCAAGATAATCGCAGTTGTCCTCGTTCCACTCGCGGATCTCAAAATCCGGGCAGAACTTTTTCCAGCTGGCGATGCACTTCTTGGCAAGCTCTGGCTTTTCGCCGCGGCCAAACCAGCAGTAGTGAATGATTTTGGGGATCATGGGTCAGTCCTCCATCAGCGCGTAGATCTTCTCGACCTCCGCGCTGTTCGTATAATCTCTCTTTGCGCAGTTCTCCGACATCTGCTGCATCCGGGCGGGGTCGCGCAGCAGCGCGGCAATTCCGGCAGCACAGCCCGCGTTGTCCATGGGGACGATCACGCCGTCCACGCCGTCCGCCAGTTGGCTGCCGGAGGTTGCGTAGTCGGTGATAACAACGGGCTTTCCCAGCAACTGCGCCTCGCGCACGGTGACAGCCTTACCCTCGTATCTGGATGGCTGCACATACAGGTCGCAAGCTCGCATGTAGGGATAGGGGTTGTCCTTCTTGCCGAGGATGATGACGCGCTCCTGCATCCCGGCCTCGTCGATTTTCTGACTGATCAGCGGCTCGTCTCCGCCATAGCCGATGAGATACCACTTCACGTCAAGGCCGCCCGCAACCATACGGCGGCAGATATCCGGCACATTGTCGAAGTTTTTCGCCTCGCAGAAGCGACCAACGGAGAGCAGGGATATTCCGTCACCCGCAGGCATATCGGTTTGAGGCATTGCCGCCTGCTTACACGTCAGCTCCCGGGGCAGGATATTCTCCACCGTCCGGACCTTCTGCGCCAGCTCCGGGAAGACGCTCTGAAAGCTCTCGGACGCCCGCTCGGACACACCGCAGATGGCATCATAGCCCTCCCACATGGCAAGCTCCGCCGAGCGGTCGAAGGTCAGCGCCGTGTAGTCCGTGTGGATCCACGCCGCGTATTTCTTTGCATTCACCCGCTCCCGCGCAAAATAATGCGGCGTCAGAAAGCTGATGGCAAGATCGTAGGTCTTGCCGGAGATCAGCGGCATAGAGTTCAGCGTGTACTTATGGCTGTAGGTTAGCGCGGTGACGGACGGCTTCTCGCTGGGATGCCTCCGGTCGAAGCGTCTCGCGGCAAGCTTCCCTTGCAGCCGCCCGCAAAGCACGCCCAGTTGTCCGCTCTTGACGAGCGACGCCATCGGCACGGCCAGCGAGGCATACTGCGGAATTTCCGGCAGGAGATTTGCCTTGGAGTTCAGATACGGCATCAGTTCGCCGCTGTGCCGCATCAGAAAGAGGTCAACGTCGTAGCGGTCATAGTCGATGGCGTCGAGCAGCCCCAGCAAGCTGCGCTCCACGCCCCCAAGCTCCATCGCTTGGGAGAAGATGAGAATGGATGGTTTTTTCATAATATCACTTCAACAGTTTCTTAATCAGTCTTCTATATTTCCCTGCTGCGATTCGCTCTAAGAGAGCGTTGTCAATAAACTCAACATCAGTCTCCTGAATTGCTTTGCGAATCCCTGTAGGCTCCTTCTCTACGAAGTCTCTTTGCCGTACCGCTTCCTCTATCTCAAGGATGCCGCAAACTCGCTTGATTTCCTCGCGCAGCGCATCGTTATCATATTTTCCGCTCAGCGCACACATTTCAAGCCATGAAAGCACAATGTTTTTCATCTCCACCGCCATCAGATACTCCACATTCTGCGGCATCGGATGGCGTTGCGCCAGTTCTTTTTTGAGGCGGTATAGGCTCAAAAAATCATCTAACATATGGGGCATGAATTTTGAGGTTCCGCCGCCGATTCGGTAGTTGTACACAACATCCGGGATAATCACCAATCTCCTTGTTTTGGGAAGCACTCTAAGCGTAACACTCAAATCCTCACCCATGAACTCGACAATCGGTGGAAAGTCAGATGCGCGCGTGATCAGCTCCGTCTGGTAAAGCTTGCCCCATAGGTTTACCGGATAATCACTTACACCGAAGCAACTTACATATACTTCGGAAAGAATTTCCGCATTCGGATATACTCTAGGGCCATCAATAGAAAGGCAGGAGCTTTGAAAGCGGCTTGGAATTGTGATTTTTCGGTACACGCGGCGTATATTACCGCAGACACAATCTGCTTGCTCCTTCTCTGCTGCCGTTACCAGCTTTTCGAGTGCATCTCTCGGCAAGGTGTCATCCGAATCGCAAAAGGCGATATACTTTGCCGTCTGTGCTGCATCCGAGAAAATGCCTGTTTTTCTTGCCTCTACACAGCCTTTGTTGGTCTGATGGATCGCTAAAACTCGCGGGTCCTTCTGTGCAAAGGATTCGCATATAGCACCACTATCATCGGTAGACCCATCATCCACAAGGATTAAAATGAACTGCCGATATGTCTGCGCCAAGACAGAATATATACATTTCGTAAGCTTCTTTTTTTCCGTGTTATAAACAGGAATTATGACTGCAATTTGGGAGGGCATTTCTGTACACCCGTCTTTCTCCTGATATACCCCGTCAGCATCCAGCCCGCCGGGGTGCAGAGCGCTGTCAGTAGCTTTTTGGGGGATTCCCTGATATAGTTTTTGTTGCCCGCAATCTGGCTGCTGGAGCAGTAGTGGATGATATTCTTGAGCTGATACTGCCAAGTCAATCCCGGCACCTCCATGATTGCTCGTCGGAGTTCAGCGAAGCTGCGGGGACTATTGACGTATTGCTTCCAGATGTTCGCCGTCATACCGTCAGGCTGGTATTCCACTAGGCAAAAGCATTGGTTGACAGGATGAAACCGATACTGTCTGGACAGCTTAATGATCAAGTAGTGTGGATTAAAGTTTTTCTCACCAGCAAACACAGGCATCGGAGCCACAGTGCGCAGCAAATCATTGCGCACGACATATTTTTTGTCTCCCATACCCGGAACACAAAGCAGGGATGCCGCGTTGATTAGTTCGCTGTCTGGCAACTCTTTACCGATCAGGTTCCCGTTCTGATCCACATCCAAACCAATCAGTCCTGCTGCGCCACTGTCCTTTACCTTTTGCCATTCAGCAAGGATTCGTTCTATTGCATCTTCTGGCATAGAATCGTCAGAGTCGATACAGACTGACAGTTCCGTTTCCATATTAGCAATGGCGGCATTGTATCCTGTGTGTAGGCCGCCATTTTCTTTATAGATATAGCGAATGGAATACCCATTTTCACGTTTCTGCCAATCTGTTACGAGTTCTTTTGTATGGTCTGTTGAGCCATCGTCGATGATCAGCCACTCGAAGTCCTTACAGGTCTGACAATTCAGGCTCTCATAGCACTTAGGTAAGATATAAGCACGATTATATGTCGGTGTAAAAACAGTTATTTTCGGCATTGTTACATTCGAGCTCCTTATTTGATGAAGGCAATCTTTCCGTCTGTTGCGGCAAGGATTTCCTTCTTCTTGCTTTCGTCAAGGCCATAGCCCATACGGTACTCAACACCAAATGTGTTTGCTTCATTCATTTGAGATTGAAATCGTGCGGCAGATTCGTCCACACCGCATATTTCCTTGGCCGGAATACCGGCAACAACTGTTTTTGCAGGTACGTCGTGCGTAACAATGCTTCCTGCACCAATCACAGCATAGTCACCGATGGTAACACCGGGCAAAATCGTTGTATTAGCCCCAATAAAGACGTGGTTGCCAATATGTACCTGTCCAATTTTGGTGTATCCAAGGTTTTTCTTTGTGCTGGCATCATGCGCCATAACCGTCACGCGGATACTCATCGTTACATCATCGCCAATTGTAATCAAAAAGCAATGTGTCGGGTCAAGAAAACAGCCCTGCTGGCGATTGAAGTCCTTCCCCACCTTCATCCCGCGTTTAATCAAGGTCTCGGTGGGAACCTCTCGGTTCAGCAGCATTAGAATTTTTCTTAGTAAACTCATTCAGCGGCCTCCAAATAGAACTTCTGTAGTTTTACGGCTTCGGTAGTGATGTCAAAGCCATGCGCGGCAATTTCGCTTCGGCGGTCGATTCGGGGGAGGTTCTTTTTTTCGAGAATCTTTGCCGCCCAAGTCTCCGGTTCTGCCGATAGAGGTAGAACACCCACTAAGCCGTTGGTCAGAATGCATTCAGGCGGAATCTTATCTGAGATTAGACAGGGCAGACCAGCCGCTTGTGCTTCTACCATTGTCACAGGCAATCCCTCATACAGCGACGGGAATACAAATACGTCCATTGTCTGCATCAAATCAGCAACATCGCTGCGCACTCCCAAGAAGCGAACATGCTCTGCTATGCCAAGTTCCTGTGCCTTCTCCTGCATTTTGGACATTCCCTCGCCGCCACCGACCAGAAGAAGAACTGCGTTCGGTTCTTTTTTCAGCAGTGCAGCAAAGATGTCGAGGAGAAATGGATGATTTTTAGGTTGGTTAAATCGGCCAACATGCCCAATTGTGAATTCGTTTTCAAGGCCAAGCTGCCGCCGCATTTCTTGGCGCTTGGTGGGAACATAGGTGTAAGCCGCAACATCTATGGCATTATTAATAATCTGGAATGGTTCTCCACCAAACATCCAATCGCCGGCATCTTCGCCGCAGGCAAAAAGGTTGGTTGCATATTTAGAGATGCTCCGCTTATACCACAGTTTGACGGGATATTTTAGATTTTTATCCTGATTAGCGCTGTGGCTATGGGCAATTCGTACCGGGATATTGTGCTGCTGCGCAGCCTTTAAGATCACGGAGCTCAGGCAATCCTGATGAACATGGACTATTCTGTATTCTGGGTGTTCATCAAAGAAGCGATTCAGCGCAGTGAGATACGCCTTGCTCCATGGCACAAGACGCGGCAAACGGTAGATTTTTCCGCCCATTGCCTCAATTTCATCGTCATATGCTGCACGTTCCTGACGATGTACCAGAAAATCGAACTGAATCTTCTCCCTGTCGATATAGCGGTAGTAATTCATGAGCATGGACTCTAAGCCGCCACGCTCCATGTGGGTAACGACTTGTAAGACTCGAAGCTGATTCATAGCCTATCCCCCAATCTGAGAGAAATACTCTGCCAAGCTTAATCTCGCAAAATCCTGATCAAACGGCTGGTTGATCACATTGGCATAGTAGAAATACGCAGCGAAGCCCAGTACCATCAGGATGGTCAGCATCCTCCTATCCCTGCCGCCAATCTTTTTCAGCATCCACGGGAGCGACAGCGACTGGAAAAGCAGGAAATAATTTGCCAAGCGACCAAAGTAATTTGCCGTTCCGAACAGGCCGACAAACATAATGGCACCGTTCAGCATGGTCAGATTCACCGCGAGGTTTTCTACTTTGGAGCTGTTCGTAAACAGCTTTTTCCGATAAAGGAACGACAGCGCAAGCGGCACATTGCAGACGAGCACGCGGAAAATGTTGACACCTTCTCCCGTGAAGGAAGAAACGGTGTATTCCTCGCCCAGCAGTGTCGTGATGCTGACCACCGTACCGATCAGCGGGCGCAGCAGGAAACCTGCCGCAAGAAAGATTGCCAGCATCCAATAGGTCTTTTTCGTCCACGGCTTGAATTCCATGAACGGCACCAGCAGATACATCAGAGAATAGGGATGGATCAGCGTCGCAATCAGGATGCCGACCAGAAATAACAGCCATTTTTTCCTGAGTGCAAACATTGTCGCAATGACCGCAATACCGACTGCCGCCGCCTGCTTGATGCCTGCAAAAGCAAATGTATAGCAGCCGGTGGTAAACAGCAGAAAAACGGTCAGCGGATAATTTGCCGAGTAGGCATGCACGAAAATGACGTAGCAGGCGACCGTCAGGAAAGCCCAGAACATCAGGAAATTCTGCGTGGACACGCCGCGCATACTCAGCTGATAATTCACCCAGTTGAACAGCGGATTCGCGCCGATGCTCTTATCAGATGCTTCCCACGAGCTTTCCGTAATCAACTCGTAGCCATGTCGATATGCGCCCGTATCGTTGCAGTGCGTCCGTAATCCTGCGAAGCCTGCCAGCAGAACGATGATCAATAGGGTACATAAAATCAATCGCTGCCGCCGATTGGACTTTGCAGGTCCGATTGAAACATGATCCGCGCACCACGCCAGGGCAACCGTTATGAGCATGAGGGTGATTAAATCGCGCATGTCAAATCTCCAAGTGTTTGATGGTTTCCGCCACGACGGCGGTTTTGCTGAACCTTTGCTCCATTCGCTCCCGGCCACGGCGGCCCATTTCACCCCGCCAGCTCTCCGGCAGCTCCACAAACCGCCGCATAGCTTCATGCAGCGCGTCCGCGTCCTTCGCCGGGCACAGATATCCGCTGACGCCGTTCTCTACCGCCTCGCGGCAGCCGGGGATGTCACTGGTTATGAGCGGTCTCCCGGAGGCGGCAGCCTCCAGCAGCACATTGGACATACCCTCGTGATACGACGGCAGCACCACACAACTTGCCATGGCGTAAAAGCGCTTCATATCCGACTGATAGCCGTGATACTTGAGCACACCAGCCTTTTCCAATTCGTCCATGAGAGACTTATATCCCTCTTCAAATGAGCCGACGATATGGAACTCCACACCGTCGCCATATTCCTGCTTCATCCGCTTTGCGGCGGTAAACAGCTCATCCACGCCCTTTTCGTGCATGACGCGACCCACAAAGAGAAAGCGCACCGCCCCCTCCTGTGGGTAGGACTGATAAGGATAATCTTCTAAATTGACGCCTGCACCGCTCAGCACCACGTCGCGCCCCTTCGGCACAACGCCGGTGGCAGTGAGGGTGTCCCGATTCCCGGCATTCTCAAAAAAAACGACCCTCGCACCCTTCAACGCCGGTTTGTAGAGCGCCAGCACAAACTTCTTGAGCCAGCCGCCATTTTCGATGGCGCTGCCAAGTCCCGTGATGTTCACGGCATAGGGGATGTGCGCCATCCGGCAGGCAAGGCCGCCGTAGATGTTGGGCTTGATGGTATAGGTCAGAACAAGGTCGGGCTTGACTTCTTTCAGAATCGCCCGGTATTGGTGAAAGAGCTTGCTGTCATGAAGCGGATTCATGCCCCGCCGGTCGATGGGAAGTTCAATCACGCGGTCAGCCAAATGCAGAAGCTCGTCCCAGCGGTCATTGTGCGGAACGGCAACTGTGACGCTGGCATACTTTTTTAGTTCTGAGATCAAGTCCTTGCGGAAATCGTAAAGGCCACCGCTGTGATTGGCCAGTATTGCAATTTGCTTTTTCATCGTCCCTCATCCAACGCAAGTGTTTTAAGCTCGTTGTACTTCATCATAACAACATCGCTTCTATATTCCCCCACGGAGGGGACATTTTGCTGCCCGCTCAGGTTATTCACAATCATCTGCGGCGTTTTTACGCCGCATTCATAGGCGTGCGGATAACCTCCTCCAAAGCGCGGATTGACCTCGGAAATATAATACGCATCCCCGATTTTGAAGATATCCATATCGATCTGCGCACGATACCCGCTCTCTTCAACAAAACGTGAAATCAGCGCAAACAGCGTTTCATCCTTAAAGGAGATTGCCTTATCCGTCTCTCCGGCCCGCATCACCAAGTTGTTCTTCGTAAAGGCGGCAACAACATGCCCGGAAAGCATATCCGTGTAAACATCCGCGCCGATTTCCTGCCCGTTCAAGAAATCCTGAATGATCATGTCCGGCTGGTGCTGAAAGAGGAATGCTGCCGTTTCCATATCCTCCGCCTTGGAGATATGCAGACTTGCACTGCCAAAGCGCGGCTTCACAAAAACCGGGAACGTCACCTCACCATCAGCCAGCGCCTGTTGAAATGCTGAAAACTGCACATAGGTTTTCGCGCAGCGGTAGCCGTGCTCCGTCAACCAATTATACATCGCCCATTTGTCCAGTGCCATCTCGCACAGCTCATAGGACGAACCAATGACCGTCGTACCAACGGCTTCAAAATCCTTCTTGTACTGCGCCAGAAGCGACAGTTCCGGGTCAATCAATGACAAAACGCCATCGATACGTTCATTTTTGCAAATCGTTATGATCTCATCAATATAACCGGGTTCGGTCATTCGAGGAACGATATAATACGAGTCCGCATCATAAAGTGCAGGCGCATATTGGCTGCAATCCGTTGCGATTACTCTCCCCTGAGCGCCAACAGCATCTTTAAAATACTGAACGACCTTGTTTCTCGTTCCACAGCTCAAAATCAAAATACGCATAATAATCACTCCGCTTTTTCGCAAACACAGCTTCTGATCTTCGCAAGGTTTCCTTCTCCACTTTGGGTGTTGACCTGCACACCCGACCTGTTCAGCACCTTACCAACGGTACGAAACAGGATTTTGATATCCTCGCAGAAGCCTATGTGCTGCACATACTCCAAATCATATGTGAACTTCTGTTCCCATGTCAGCGTGTTTCTTCCGTTTATCTGAGCAAGACCAGTTAATCCAGGACGTACATCATGCCGATGGCGCTCATTTTCCGTGTAATATGGCAAGTATTCGACCAGCAGCGGTCTTGGCCCCACGATGCTCATCTTTCCGCGGAAGATATCCCACAGCTCCGGCAGCTCGTCGATGCTCAGAGAGCGCAGCTTCTTTCCAAAGCCCGTCAGCCGTTCCTTGTCCGGCAGCAGCGCGCCGGTTTCATCCCGCGCGTCGCTCATGCTGCGGAACTTATGGAGTTTAAAAATCTTTTCATCTTTTCCCGGACGCTCCTGACAGAAGATCACAGGGCTTCCGAGCTTCACGCGCACAAGAATCGCCGTCACCACCAGCAGCGGCGACAGAACGATCAGCGCACACCCGGACAGCACAATGTCCAGCAGGCGCTTGATGTATTTTTCATAAAGCCCAGCCTTATGCCGCATCAGAACATCCCCCGAATGACCTCGCACACGCGGTCCACATCGTCCATGCTCATCTTCGTATCGCTGGGCAGGCACACGCCGCGGGCAAACAGATCGTCGCCCACCGGCGCATCGCTGACGCTGACAAAGGGGCAGCCTGCGAAGACCGGCTGCAAATGCATGGGCTTCCAGAGGTAGCGCCCCTCGATGCCAGCCCCGTTCAGCTTTGCCAGCATTTCACCGGGCGTCACGCCGCAGCTTGCCTCCAGCAGAGCGACGGACAGCCAGCGGTTCGGCTCGGCGCAGTCCAGCTTCGGCTGCATGGTCAGCGGCAGACCTTTCAGGTTTTCAGAGTAGCGGGCGAAGATCGCCTGCTTCTGCTCCACGCGCAGCGGCAGCACCTTCATCTGCCCGCGCCCAATGCCCGCGCAGATGTTGCTCATGCGGTAGTTGTAGCCGATTTCCTCGTGCTGGTACCACGGCGCGTTCTCGCGGGCCTGCGTTGCCAGCTTCAGGGCATGCTTGGCTTCCTCTTCCGTCCGGCACAGCAGCATACCGCCGCCGGAGGTGGTGATGATCTTGTTGCCGTTGAAGGAAAGCGCGCCAAAGTCGCCAAAGGTGCCGCACTTCTGGCCGTTGTATGTGGAACCCAGCGCCTCGGCTGCGTCCTCGATCAAGGCAACGTCATGCTCGCGGCAGATGGCGGTGATCTCATCCAGCTTCGCAGGGTTGCCGTACAGATGGACAACGACCACCGCCTTGGGTGTGCCGTGCAGCGCAAAGGCGCGGCGCAGGGCGGCGGGGTCCATGTTCCACGTCTCCCGCTCGGAGTCGATAAACACAGGCTTCGCGCCGCAGTAGGCCACGGGATTGGCGGAGGCGGAGAAGGTCAGGCTCTGGCAAAAGACCGTGTCCCCCGTCTTCACGCCCGCGAGGATCATCGCTAGGTGCAGCGCCGCCGTACCGGCAGAGAGGGCGACGGGATATCCCTCACCCATAAATTCGCCCATGGCCTTTTCAAATTCGTTGACGTTCTCGCCCAGCGGCGCGATCCAGTTTTTCTGAAATGCGTCATGAATATATTCCAGTTCATAGCCCTCGTCCGACATGTGAGGGCTGGCCAGCAACAGTCGTTTATCCATGTTCTTCTCCTATGTTTTCGTCCACCGGATGTCAAAATTTGCTTCGGTCGGGCGTATTCGCTGCGTTTAAAAGCGCGACAAAGCCGCGTCATTCCTTTTTGTCGCTGTGACGTGCAGAAATGCGCAA
>OLPV01002629.1_pt1 | contig 11563 bp, 9 predicted proteins | sample 1671961 | NCBI WGS metagenome assembly OLPV01 (sample SAMEA3136630, study PRJEB25190) | human gut metagenome | biome: human gut; feature: human-associated habitat; material: faeces | place: Austria | collected 2013
GCTTCAGAAAACACTCGATCAGCGGTACGAAACTGCCAAAAAGCTGTCCAAAGAGCTGTATGAGGAACTGGATAAGCGGTATGGCACCCTTACGGAAATCTCAGAAGATCTGCAAAAGGAGTTGGACGAGAGATACAGTGTGGCGAAGAAGCTGTCGGAAGAGGTTGAAAAAGAGCTGGATGAAAAGTACCAGACGAGTATCCCGGTATCGGAAACCGCACCGGAGACCCCGGCAGCAGATACGCTCTGGATCGATAAGAAGAACCTTCGGTTAAAGCTCTGGGATGGAGAACAGTGGCAGACCATTGGCTATGATCCGGAACAGCCAACGGAACCGACTACACCGACCGAGCCGGAAACACCAGATATCGAAAAGCCGAACGGTGAAGATAAGGATACGGAAAACAAAGAAGAAACAGAGGATAAGAAGACCGATCAGGAAGGAGGGAGCGCGTAATGATCACAAGCATTTATCAGGAAGTGGAGCTGTCGCTGACGGAGAATCTGATCCCGGTGACAGTCCCGGTCAAACAGTATGATAACAGGGCACGGAAAGTCAGATGTGTCCTATATAACAACTCAGTGCAGTATTCCGTGCCACAGGACTGCATCGTTGCCTGTTCTGGTACCAGACCGGACGGCGCGATCTTCCATTACACCAGCGAGACGGCATCCGACCTTGTGTTTGTTGAAAATGGGGCGGTCGTCTTTACGATCACGACCTTCATGACGGCGCAGGCCGGGCGGTTTCCGCTGGATGTTGTTATGCTCAGCACAGCGGGGGATGTTCTTGGTTCGTTTTCCCTCACATTGAAGGTGGAGCGGGCAGCCATCAACAACGGCAAGATCGCCACTTATACCTACGCCGGTGTTGTGGAAGCCATCCGCCAGGGACTGCTGGAAGTGTATATCACGGACGATGGCTATTTTGCCGTTGTGTCGGAGGACGGACTCGGCTTCAGTGACAAGTCGGAATCCAGCACAATCCAGAAATTCATCGAAAATCTTTTGAACTGTACGGTTACGGATGACGGTTATCTTGCTTTCACCACCGAGGAGGGTCTGAAGCTCATCTTCTCGATGGATGGTGATGGACGATTGATCGTAGAATTTGCAAACGGCTGATACAGCCGGGAAAGGGGAAAATATGTCGGAATATATCGGCAACCGAATCGTCCCTCGCCATGATGGTGTCTGGGACAAAGCAAAAGAATATGAACCTCTTACCATTGTGTATGAGGAATCCACAGGCGACAGCTATATGAGCCGGAAACCTGTGCCGGCCGGAACGCTTCTGTCACAGGAGGAATACTGGGCGATGTGTTCCCGGTTCTCGGAGCAGATGGCTCTGTACCGTCAGAATACGGCAGAAGAAGTGGAGCAGTTCCGCAAGGATACTGCGGCAGATGTAGAGCAGATTCGTACAGATACTGCATCAGATGTGGCGGTCCTGCGCAAGATGACCGCGCAGGATGTGGCGGATATCACCCAGAAGGTCGATGCCGCAAACAGTGCGGTTGCAGCCAGTAAGTCTGAGATGGATAAGACAGCAGAAACGCTGAAAGCCCAGATCAATGCTAATGTCAAGGCATCTACGGACAAAAATGCCAACTATGCACAGGAGCTGGTAGATGTTCGTGTGGATGATGAGGGGAAGACTTATCCCACAGCCGGTGACAATATCCGTGCGGTCGGCAGGGTGCGTTCCATGCAGAATATCATGAAGAACTGGGTGATCAAAAATGGTTACGCAAACCAGAACGGCAACCTTGTAGCTTCGGAAAGCTGGCGCGTGGCGCACATGGTCCCGGTCAGCGGTGATGCGATTCTGGTGGACGGTCAGTTCGGCTATATGAGCGGCCGGGATGACTATAACAACGTGGTCTGCTATGACATGGACCGTAAGTTCCTCGGTGGCTGTTTCCGGGCAGAGAGCGGCAAGGTCTATGACAACTATGTGATCACACTGCTTCCGAATACCCGTTTCATCTCTGTCACCACCAATGAAAAGCTGTTCTCGAAGCTCTCGGTGTACCTCTATGACAACATGCTCCCGATGAGATTGCTGTCAAATTACGCAACAGGCTGGCAGTGGATGAACGGCAGCGTGGATATCAGGTTCACGGGCAGCAAGGTGACAGTCACATTCCCGGAGGGAAAGAGTGTATATGTCTGCCGCCGTACAAATGGTACACAGTACGAACAGACGAAACTGGTGGCGGAAAACAGTACCTCGTTTGACTTTGCAGTAGTGGGAAAATGGTGGGCGATCTACTATGATGGTGCGGAAGCATCCGCAAACGAGACGGGAGAAAAGACAGAAGTCCCTGTCATTAAGGTGGAAAATACAAGCGGCGATAGCTGGGGCGATCTATTCACAAAGGGCCGCTTTGTGTTTGCGGTCTTTTTTGACTGGAATGTGGTGTACGCAGCTCCTTCGAGCAGCGGTACAGTCATCAACGGGATCGATTATGGCAATCCAGCCAAGATTGCGAATACTGCGATGACCTGGCACAAGTACCGTTCAGCAAAGATGTTCCTCGCTACAGGCCAGTTTGCGATCGATACGGTCAACCGCACCATTCAGGTCACGAAACGTATCCTGGCGGTTGTCGATAACGGTGCTTACTACTGGATCAGTGCTAGTGAGGAGCCGGTACCGATGTTGGATAGTACGGAAGCAGAAAAGCATCACATGCTGATCCTTGCCTATGACTCGTCCATAGATCAGATCAATCTTTACAACACTGCACAGTTCCGGGCATTGGGAGTAAACGGCTACTATATCGCTGCATGGTATGAAAACCATTTCTGGTATCCGCACATGGGTTCCTCTTTCAGCATTGTGCTGGATGGCACGACTTATAAGGCTGGTGAGCTTTTCGATGAAGAACGGCGTGATTCCTATATCGAAAAGAAGTATGAGAACCGCTTTCAGCAGCTCCGCACGGATCTTGCCGGTAAGGATTCCCGCCATATGTATCTGGCAAGCGGCGGTATTACCATTGACCAGGATGCCGGTACGATCCAGGTCAGTACCAAGTGTCTGGGTGTTCCGGATACGTTCCACTATGAGTGGATCATGGCAGGCGATCCGGTAGAGATGGCATTTAACACACCCAGCTCGACATTTGGTATGCCGATGCGCATCCTCGCTTATGATGCCGGTACGAAAATCATCAATCTGTACGACACCAGCCTGTTCCGAAAGCTGGGTACGAATGGTTTCTATATTGCATCCTGGTATCAGAGCAAGCTGTATAATCCGCACATTCACCCGGATGTGAAGTTCATTGTGGGCGGTAAGGAATACAAAGCGGGTGATCTCTTCGCAGATAACGCGGCATCTTTCATCCCGAAGCGTATCACGGATTATGTGCAGAAAGCCATTACTCCGGCTGTAGAGGATGACATCGTGACCCCGTCCCACTGGGACTGCATGGAGGGACGCCAGCTTTCCATCTTCTTTGACTGTCTTTCCCGCCACGATGGCAAGGAAAATCTGTATGTGCTCGCCAGAGGCACGAATGCACCGAGCCTGACCCGGAACGAGTACTGCATGAACTACACGCCGACGAAGGACAGTACGGATTTTGCACTGACCGTCCGCCGTCTGGATGAAGATGACTGCCATACGGTATCGTCCAAACCTGTCCAGGTCAGGGTCCACCATAAGCTGAAGGACAAGCTCACAAAGAATATCTGCATCTGTGGAGACTCTCTCGTTGACAACGGTTCTGTGGCAACGGAAGTGTACCGTCTGCTGGCAGAGGATAATGACTGCGTGATCCACCAGCTGGGAACGAGAGGACCGTCTGGCGGCAAGCACGAAGGACGTGGCAGCTGGACCTTTGCCCGGTATCTGGCAGACACGGATTACGCCGGCAAAACGAATGCATTCTGGGATAAGATCAAAGGCCGTCTGGATTTCCAGAAATACTGTGAGACCAACGGCTATGAGGGTATCGACTACTTCCTAATCGCACTTGGCACCAATGATGTGTCGCAGGGCACTACACTGTACCGCACGGAAGCAGAGGTGCAGAAGTTCGTGGATCAGGCGAAGCAGTTCATCGATGCGCTGCTGGATAAGGAAACGGGCTTCCCGAACTGCAAGATCGGTATCGGTCTTTGTGGTCCCGGTTCGGATTATTCTTTTCAGTGCGGTTCCAGCATGGGTATCTTCCATATGAGCATCAACACGCTGAACCTTGCGCTGATCAAGGCATTCGATGCCGGCAAGTACCGCAAAAACGTGACCTGTTTTGCCCACGGCCTTCGCACGGACCGCCGTCTGGCATTCCCGTATTCGGATAAGCCGGTGACGAACCGATTCACGGAAACCAGCCGGACGCTGACCAACAGCATTCATCCGTCCGGAAGAGGGTATCAGGCATGGGCAGACGGCTATTACTGCCAGATCCGTGCATGGCTGACGGAAGACAGCAAATAAATTTCCACCGTCCCTGACAGACATACCTCCCAAATGCCTGTGAAACGGTGTTCATTATAGAAGGAGTATACACAAGGCGGCATTGACCGTCTATTTTTATGCCCAAATGGGCAGGAAAGGACAAGATTATGCAGAATGTGATCGACAAGATTGAATGGATGTTCGCAGGTCTGGGTGGTTTCCTGGGCTGGTTCTTTGGCGGGTTTGACGGCTTTTTGTATGCACTGGTGGTGTTCGTGGTCTGTGACTACTTCACCGGGGTGCTGGCGGCAGCCATCAAGCATGAGCTTTCTTCTGAAGTTGGCTTTAAGGGCATCGCCAAAAAGGTGTGCATCTTTGTGCTGGTTGGAATCGCCAACATCATTGACACACAGATCCTCCAGAATGGAGCCGCCATCCGTACAGCAGTGGTGTTCTTTTATTTGGCGAATGAAGGCCTGAGCTGCCTCGAAAATGCAGCAGTCATCGGTCTTCCTGTGCCGGAGAAGCTCAAGGAGATGCTGGCACAGCTGAAGGCAGAAAAAGAGAATAAGGACGATTGATCAATGGGGAGAGGTGTAACAGCCTCTCCCTCAAATTTTAGGAGGAATGAACCATGAGTAAGAAAGAGTATCCCGCAAAACTGACGACCGGTTATTACCGTGTGCGAGAAGTCTGGGAAGATGAGGCATCCCAGTTTGGCGCGTACCGTCTGCTGGCGAATGCAAAAGCCAAGTGCGATGAGAACCCCGGCAGCCGAGTGTTCGACAATGACGGCAACGTGATCTATCCGGAAGAGGCTGTCCCGGATACCGGCGCAGATGAGAGTGAGGAAAAAGCAGTCGTGGACGATATCCCGGAAGATAAGCCGGAAACCACAACCCCTGTGGAAGATACCCCGGCGGAAAAGGAAGCGGAGGATGAAGTTGATAAGAATGAGGAGTCCGCTGTGGATGAGAATGAGTTCCCGACTGCGGAGGAGCTTCCGGCGACCATTGCCTACGGCAAGCTCAAGACCCTTATGAACATCCGCAAAAAGCCGAGTCTAGATGCAGAGGTCGTAGCGGTCTACAAGAAGAATGCCCTTGTGGAAGTCGTGCAGTTCTGTGATGGCTGGCTGAAGATCAAATGTGCCGAAGCAGAGGACGGTGTGGCATATGTCCTGAACAGTGCGGATACCTATGCGTTCACAGCTGGCAGGATCTATACCGTTGTTCCCGGTGATAATCTCTGGAAGATCGCGGAAAAGGAACTGGGGAGCGGCAGCCGCTGTGCAGACATCCGTGTGCTGAATGGCCTGACTTCCAATGCCATCCGGGTCGGCATGAAACTGCTGATCCCTTAAATGGCGCATTTCGACACATTTTTAGGACTTCAATTTCCTGATGCCGAAAGGTATACTTGGGAAAAGGAGAGTGTTGTAAATGAATGAAAAGTTCATGGCAGAAGATGTGTTAAGACCGTATGGCATTACGCTGTACTATAAGGGATGTGAGTATCTGAGGGATGCGATCGTCCTGCATTGGCATCGGCCGGATCTGAAACCGTGTCAGCTCTTACAGCTTGTTGCAGATCAGAAGGGAGTTAAGAAGAGCGGTGTCCTCAGTGCTATTTCCACGATTTCTAATGTGGCGTGGGAAGTGAATGGGATAGGCGCTGAAAAGCCGATGTCAACCATGAAGTTTGTCTGTAGGATACTGGAAGAAGCAGACAGGAATAGAGAATAACCAATAGACCTAAAGGGGACTCAGAGCAATCTGGGTCTCTTTTCTTTTACGGAGGAAATCATTATGGGATATACCAATAGTCCACTCGTTGTTTACACTAAGCTCTCCCCGAACCATTCCGGGCAGAGGACACACAGCATCGACCGCATCACACCGCATTGTGTGGTCGGTCAGCTTTCTGCGGAAAGCATCTGCGGCTGTTTCACCAGCACAAGCCGTCAGGCAAGCTGCAACTACGGCATCGGCACAGACGGCCGTGTGTCGCTTTGTGTCGAAGAAAAGAACCGCAGCTGGTGTTCGTCCAGCAATGCCAATGACCAGAGGGCGGTCACCATCGAATGCGCCAGCGACATGAATGAGCCGTATGCCATGAACAGTGCCGTATATGACTCTCTGGTCAAGCTCTGCATTGATATCTGCAAGCGTAACGGGAAGAAGAAGCTCCTGTGGCTGGGTGATAAAAATAAGACACTCAACTATGCTCCGGCGGCAGATGAAATGGTGCTGACCGTTCACCGCTGGTTTGCGAATAAAAGCTGCCCTGGAAACTGGCTGTATGCCCGCCTGGGTGATCTGGCCGCAAGGGTAACTGCAGCACTGGGCGGTTCATCCTCATCCGGCATGCAGGCTTCTTCGCTGAAAAATCTCTCGGAAGCAGAGGCAGTGGCAAAGATCGGTCCGCTGTTTACTGCGAACCAGAAAACCACGGGCATCCTTGCCTGCGTATCGATGGCACAGTTCATTCTGGAATCCGGCTACGGTAAATCTGAGCTGGCACAGAATGCCAATAACTGCTTTGGCATGAAGACCTCGCTTTCCGGGAACAGCTGGAGCGGCAGCAGTTGGGATGGCAAGTCTGTCTATCCCAAGAAAACGCAGGAGCAGAACACCGATGGCAGCTATGTGACGATCACTGCTGACTTCCGCAAGTACGCCTGTGTGGAAGACTCCATTGCCGACCATGCAGCATATCTGCTCGGAGCGATGAGTGGCAGCAGGAAACGCTATGAGGGTCTGGCAGGCTGTACCGATTACAAGAAAGCGGCACAGATCATCAAGGATGGTGGTTATGCTACCAGCCACACCTATGTTCAGAACCTTTGCAATATCATCGAGCGTTGGAACCTGACGCAGTATGATGCGGTAAAGGATTCTGAAAGCACCACTATTTCCGGCTGGTACCGTGTCCGTAAGAGCTGGCAGAATGCCGCTTCCCAGAAAGGTGCGTTCCACGACCTCACCTATGCAAAACAGTGTGCAGATAAGAATCCGGGCTATTATGTTTTTGACCCGGCGGGTAAGGCCGTCTACCCGGAACCGAAGTCTTCAGTCCCGTATACTGTGCGTGTATCCATTAAAGACCTCAACATCCGCAAGGGACCGGGCACGAATTACGGTAAGACCGGTTATTACACCGGGAAAGGCGTGTTTACTATCGTGGCAGAATCTGCCGGTGCTGGTTCTGCGAAGGGCTGGGGCAAGCTGAAATCCGGTGCAGGGTGGATCGCACTTGACTTTGCGGCCCGTATCTAAAAACACTCCCCGTCCTTACCGGGCGGGGCGTACATATCGTGCAGATAAGACAATAATCTCCCAGATTATTCTCCGTCTTTCTGCGCCGAAATTACTTGATAATATCACGAAACAGAGGGAATATGTGACTGCCCAAAGAGAAGAAAACGGGCAGGAAAGGAGCGAAAACTATGAGTACTGGTACGGATTTCCTTGCAAATCTGCAGAAAAAGACTGTGAAGAATACAGTACAGCAGAAACAGCAGAAGAGAGTAAATGCATCTGCTGTGGATGTCTCGGCTTTACTGGAAGCCGCTCTTGGAAAAAAGAAACCTGTGGAAGCTGTGGCAGATGTTCGTCAAAGTACGGATGCTGCCACAGCTTCTTTTTTACCACTGGCTGATACGCACCAAGGCAGGTCTACTCAACAAAAACCAAAAAACGCATCAGATAAAAAACAGACACCCCAAAAATCAAAAGACATCGTGGACGCCGGTATCACAGCTCTTATCCAGAAAGCTCTGGATGCCAAAAAGGTCATGGCAGAACGGCTGCAGAGCAGTATGGAGAGTGAGTTTATGAAGCTCTTCACACCGGAAGAACCGCAGGATAACAAGTTCGTTTCGACGGCGACCTTCCGGGCTACCAAAAAGAAAGCCGGAACCCTTAATGTGGCAGCTTACATCCGCGTTTCTACGGACATGAGCGACCAGGAGAACTCCTATGAAACGCAGGAAAAATACTTTAACCAGCTGATTGAAAATAATCCGGCATGGAATGCAGTCGGTGTGTACTCCGATTACGGCATCTCCGGCACTTCCAAGGAAAAGAGAACCGGATTCCGCCGACTGATACGTCATTGTAAGGACGGGAAGATCGACCGCATTGTGTGCAAGTCCATATCACGATTTGCCCGAAACACGGCTGACTTTATGAGTGCACTGGATGTCCTGCATGACTGCGGGGGAACGATTCTGTTCGAGAAAGAAAATCTGGATACGGCAGACCCGACCAGCGACTTCATCCTTACGACACTGGCAGCCATTGCACAGGAAGAAAGCCGCAGCATTTCCAGTAACATCCGGCTGGGGCAGAAGATGCGCTTTCCGAAGGGGGATGTTCCAAACAAGATCATGTACGGATACCGCTACAATGGGAAGATGGTTACCTCCGAGAGCGGATATGAGTATAAAGATATTGAGATCGTTGAGGAAGAAGCCAGGGTCGTCCGGCGCATTTTCCATGAAGTTGTGGAAGGGAAAGCCTATACGGAGATTGCAAGGGGACTGAACATGGACAAGATTCCGGCTCCTGTCACCGACGCAGTGAGAGTAAGAAAGAAAAAATCCAAGAAAGGGCAGTTAAACAGTGATCTGCTGGATGGATGGACAGGCGGGAATATCACGCGGATCGTCCGTGCCGAGCGGTACATGGGTGCAGTCCTTATCCAGAAGAAGTTCACATCGGATTACCTGACACATGAAGTCCGGGACAACAAAGGCGAAGTTCCTCAGTATTTTGTCCGGAACCATCATCCGGCAATCGTTGACGAGGACCTGTTTGAAAAGGCACAGGAAGTTGTAAAAGTAAACAGCGATTTATATAACAGGACAAGATCCGGCAAGAAGCCGAGAGCGTTTTCCCAAAGACTAATCTGCGGGGAGTGCGGCCGCTTTTTTCATGTGACAAACGGAAATGGGAACTATCCCATCTGGCGGTGCCCGACGAGCAGCCGGACGACAGGAAAACGTATCTGCCATGCAGAAAAAGTATACGAGGAACAGGTTGTCCGAGCCTTCCGTAAAGCAGTTCTGGAGCGGTTCCGGCTGACGCTTAAGCCCATCCATGACAACGTGGCTGTGGCAGACATCATGAGCGGCCGGTTCAAAGAGCAGTATGACAACTTCACCCCGGAAGCAGATTCTTTTGTAAGCCAGATGCTTGCACGGCTGGAGAGCATTCAGAAGCTGGATTTTATGGAACGCGACCGTGCTTTTTATAAAAAGCAGATAGCGGCCGCACACACCAGTGTGGAAAGCACCAGTAAGAAGATCCGGCTCCTGAAAAGTCAGGTGGATGTGATGCAGACCCGTCTGGAACTTCTCGGTGACGAGATGATCGACCCTGCTTCTATTGAGGAGAAGAAAAAGCTCATTGAGAAACTGGAGTGTGATATTCAGAAGGACACGGACACTGAGCAGAAACTGACCGAACAGCTCGACTATATGGAAGACTACTGGGAAGAACTGGAGGGCGACTATGAACGAAGGGAAAAGGCAATCGAGTGGATGAAGAACCTCCCGGCGGGGCGGGATGGTACGGTGGCCTTTCTGAATGAAGTGACCGAAGAACACTGCAAGGCATTCCTCCTCTCCATCACGATCCATTCACCGCTGAAGTTTACGGTCCACTGGTTCGATGACACCAAGACCGAGGTAGAGATGGATTCCAATATCGAAGATTACCGCAATACCGCAAGCTATTATGACGGGCATACGATGCGCGACGGCAACCAGCGGAAGAGGTATGTAAGATAAGACCAGTTGCAAGGCTGGAAGAAAGGAGCAGATTATGACAAGACAAAAAGTGGATGTGATCCCCGCCAGTGTGCGCTCGGTACAGAACGGCGGGCAGCTGAAAAGCCAGACCAACATCCGTGTGGCGGCTTACTGCCGTGTTTCCACCGGCGATGAGAGCCAGCAGACTTCCTACACGACACAGAAAGCATTCTACAAAGACCTCATCACCCGGAAGCCCGGCTGGATCTTTGCCGGCATCTACGCGGATGAAGCAAAATCTGGTACGAACCGGGAACATCGAGAAGAATTCAACCGCATGATAAAAGATGCGATGAACGGAAAGCTGGACTACATCGTTACAAAGTCCATTTCCCGATTCGCACGAAACACCATTGACTCCCTGACCTGTACCCGTGAGCTTCGGCAGCTGAAGCCGCCAGTGGGTATCTATTTCGAGAAAGAAAACATCGACACGCTGGACGCCAAAGGTGAGCTGATCCTGACGATCCTTTCTGCACTGGCACAGGATGAGAGCCGTTCCATTTCCGATAACATCCGCTGGAGCATCCAGAAGAAGTTCCAGTCTGGTGTCCCGCATATCAATCTGAAACGGATGCTGGGATATGAGCTTTTATTGACAATGTATTTTTGCGACTTAGCGTTTGTGTGGCTTTTTTTATCTTTGTTCAGAATCTTAAAGTTAAAAAAGTGACTGATGCACAGAGTCATTTTTTAAGACGAATGAGTACAGTCGTCTTTTATGCACATATGATAATTTTTTTCCTCTGGGGTTTAATTGATGGGAAAGAACCATCATATGGATTTACAGGATTTATAGCAAGTTTAGTTGGAACTGTTGTATTGGCGGTGATTATTAGTGCCAATAGAATAAAGAATAGTCGTTTAGTTAGAGAGTTGTTTGGCTAACAGTAAAGGTGAAGATGAGAAAAATGGAAAAAGAATTACCAGTACTATATAAAAGAAAAGAAGAATGCTGTGGATGTACAGCTTGTTATGCCATCTGTCCGAAAGAAGCTATTTCTATGGTAGAGGACGAAGAGGGATTTGAATATCCACAGATTGATGAAAGCAAGTGCGTGCGGTGCTATCAGTGTTTGAAAGTCTGTCCATTCAAGGTAGCGAAAGCTAGTGGAATGTGATATACTGGGAGCGGTAGCTCCCTACGCTGCTCGAATAATATCACACACCTCTCCGTGGTGGGCAGCTGGCAACGATCTATTATGATCGGCGAAGATGTGATAGATTTTTATGTTAAATTGAAAGAAGATGAACATATGTTATCACCAGAGTTGAAAAAACTTTTAAATGACCTCCGGGCAGGAGAATCAAATATAAGAATTGATCGAGAAAAA
>OLPV01002630.1_pt1 | contig 11560 bp, 9 predicted proteins | sample 1671961 | NCBI WGS metagenome assembly OLPV01 (sample SAMEA3136630, study PRJEB25190) | human gut metagenome | biome: human gut; feature: human-associated habitat; material: faeces | place: Austria | collected 2013
CTTTGGCACCGGGACCGAGCTGCTCAACAGCCTGCGGCTCATGTACTCCCGTCTGGCCAGCCACCGCTGCCCCAATGGGCATTATCTGGCCCCGTCGCTGCGGGTGGCGGCCGGGAAAGAGCTGCTCTGCCCGGAATGCGGGGCGCAGTTTCTGGCCCCGTCGGCCGAAGAGCTGGCCTTCAACTCGCAGGGGGCCTGCCCGCAGTGCGGCGGCATCGGCACGGTGCGCACGGTGGACCCCGCTACGCTGGTGCCGGATGATTCCCTGACCATCGACGAGGGTGCCGTGGCCCCGTGGAACAGCCTGATGTGGTCGCTGATGACCGACATCTGCCGGGAGATGGGCGTACGCACCAATGTGCCCTTCCGGGACCTGACCGCGCAGGAAAAGGAGATCGTGTTCCACGGTCCGGCGGAGAAAAAGCACATTTTCTATCACAACAAGAATTCCAATCAGGCAGGGGAGCTGGACTTTACCTATTTCAATGCGACCTACACCGTGGAAAACGCGCTGGCCAAGGTCAAGGACGAAAAAGGCATGAAGCGGGTAGAAAAGTTCCTGAAAGAGGACATTTGCCCTGCGTGCCATGGCACCCGCCTTTCGGCAGCGGCCCGCGCCCCCAAGCTGCGGGGCCTCTCGCTGGATGAGGCCTGCCGGATGCCCCTTTCGGAGCTGGTCGGCTGGGTGCAGGGCGTGCCGGACAGCCTGCCCGCAGAGATGCGCCCGATGGCGGAAAACATTGTGGAATCCTTCACCGGCCCGGCAAAACGACTGATGGATCTGGGGCTGGGCTACCTCACGCTGGACCGTGCGGCCTCGACCCTTTCCACCGGAGAGCGCCAGCGCATGCAGCTGGCCCGCGCCGTGCGCAACCGCACCACCGGGGTGCTCTATGTGCTGGACGAACCCAGCATCGGCCTGCATCCCTCCAACATCGTGGGCCTGACCGGCGTGATGCATGACCTGATCGCGGACGGCAATTCGGTGATCCTGGTGGATCACGACACGCAGATTTTAAAGGAAGCAGACTGGATCGTGGAAATGGGGCCGGAAGCCGGGGCAAAGGGCGGCCATGTGATCGCACAGGGCACCATCCCGGCCATCGAGGCGGACCCGGCGTCCCAGATCGGGCCCTTCCTCTCCGGAAAGGCGGACACCCTGCGGCGAAAGCGCGCATTGGCGGACGCCCTGTTTGCACAGGGAACACTCCATCTTTCCACCGCGCAGCTCCACACGGTGAAGCCGCTGGAAGCAGACCTGCCCAAGGGGCGGCTGACCGTGGTGACCGGCGTGTCCGGCTCCGGCAAGACCACGTTGGTGCTGGAGAGCCTTGTTCCGGCACTGGAAGCCCGCATCGACGGCAAGACACTGCCGCCGCATGTCCGCGCCCTTGACGCGGAGGGCATCGCCCACGTCAAGCTCATTGATGCGACCCCCATCGGGATCAACGTCCGCTCCACCGTTGCCACCTACGCAGGCGTTCACGATGACCTGCGCAGGCTCTTTGCGCGGTCGCCGGACGCAAAGGCACACGGCTACAAAGCCGGAGATTTTTCCTACAACACCGGGTCCCTGCGCTGTCCCGGCTGCGACGGCACCGGCGAGGTGAGCCTGGACGTGCAGTTCCTGCCGGATGTGAACATCCCCTGCCCGGACTGCCGTGGCTCCCGCTATGCCCGGGCGGCCGGACTGGTAAAACTGACCGGCCCGGCGGGGCAGACGGCCTCGCTGCCGGAGCTGATGGACATGGACGTGAACACGGCCATCAATTTTTGCCGGAACATGAAAACGGTCTGCCAGAAGCTGAAGGTCCTGCAGCAGCTGGGCCTGGGCTACCTGACTCTGGGCGAGGAAACGCCCAGCCTTTCCGGCGGCGAAGCCCAGCGTCTGAAGCTGGCCAGCGAGATCGGCCGGACCCAGACCGATTCCGTGTTCGTGTTCGACGAGCCGTCCATCGGCCTGCACCCGCTGGATGTGCAGGTGCTGCTGGGGGTGTTCCAGGCCCTGCTGGACAATGGTGCGACTGTGGTGGTCATTGAGCATGATCTGGACGTCATCCGCAATGCGGACTACATCATCGACATGGGCCCCGGCGGCGGAGATGCCGGCGGGCGGATCGTGGCCTGCGGCACCCCGGAGCAGATCTGTAACGACCCGGCCAGCATCACCGGGCGGTATCTGCGCCGCTGACGGCTGCAGTTTGCTGTTGTGTTTTGCGCCCGGATATGCTATCATCGGGCCAGAAGCAATGCGAGGAGGAGTTTTCTATGATCCAATTTGGCCTGCGTCTGCACGACGCCGAAAAGCTGCCCCTGGAGCAGGTGCTCCCGCTGGTGCGTCAGCGGGGTTTCACCTGCGCCCACCTGGCCCTGAGCAAATCCCTCAAGGAGGTGCCCAACACGCCGAGCGCCCTCACCCCCGGTTACGCCGCCTATCTGCGCCGCCTGTTTGCCCAGAACGGCATTGACATTGCCGTGCTGGGCAACTACCTCAACCTGGCCCACCCGGACGAGGACGCTCTGCACGCCATTCAGGAAAAATACTACGCCCACATCCGCTTTGCCAGCCTGCTGGGCTGCGGTATGGTGGGCACCGAGACGGGCGCGCCCAACGCGGAGTACAAGTTCTGCCCGGAGTGCCGCAGCGACGCGGCCCTTGCCACCTTTATCAAGAACTTCAAGCCGGTGGTGCGCTGCGCCGAGCAGTACGGTGTGACCATTGCCATCGAGCCGGTGGTCAAGCACATCGTGTACGATGCCAAACGTGCCCGCACCGTGCTGGACGAGATCGGCAGCCCCAACCTGCAGATCCTGCTGGACCCGGTGAACCTGCTGAATATGGAAAACGTGGATGCCCGCGAGGACGTGTTCGCCGAGGCCATCGAGCTGCTGGGCAAGGATGTGGCCATGATCCACTTCAAGGATTTCCTGCGCAAGGACACCGGCGGGCAGCTGGCCGCCACCGGTGCCGGGCAGGGCGGCATGGGCGATTACCGCACCATCCTGCGCTTTGCCAAGCAGGAAAAGCCCTGGGTGTTCGCCACACTGGAAAACACCACGCCGGAGAATTCGGTCCAGTGCCTGCAATACCTGCAAAAGCAGTACGACGCGTGCTGAATCTGCCCCAATCACAAAAGGGTCTGCTGCCGGAAACGGCAGCAGACCCTTTTGTGATAGAGAAATCAATCCAGATTTAGTTTGTTCTTCATCAGCCAGTTGGTGGCGGCAAAGTAGACACCGCACAGCACCGCATCGGCCAGCAGGGAAACCAGCACGGCGCGGAGATAGAACCGATTGGTCGTGACCTGCCAGGTATCACCGGAAGCGATGACTACCATATCCAGCCCGACGGTGTTGTTGGTGTAGGGCAGCAGAGCCACAAGGCGGTTCTGCACAATGTTCAGGATCACAAAGGCCGCGATGCCCACCAGCGCAAAATGCTGCTTGAACTGATGCCCGATCATGCAGGCGGTGTACAGGCACAGGATGGAGCAGACCAGCGTGGCCAGCCACTCGATGGCCGTGAGCACCAGCATGAATCCGCTGACATTCAGAACGCGCTGCAGAATATCTGCCAGCTGCCGGAAGTCGCGCACGGCACTGGCCCAGTCCGAGAAGATGCCGTTGACGTTCAGCATCCCGCACAGGAAGAATACACCGAGGGAAAGCGCGATGACCAGGATGCTGCACAGCAGCCACACCATGCTGGAGATGAGCTTGGACAGGATGAGCTGCGCCGGGGTGACCGGCAGGGTGTGCATCAGATAACCCTCGCGCCCCAGCAGGTTGTGGGTGAACCGCTGGATGATGGTGAGTGCAGTGATGACTGCAATGGCGACACACAGCATCAGGTAAACGATCGTGACGACGGCGAAGGGAAAATCAGAAACCAGTGCCGGAAAGCGGAAGAACGCCCCCAGCAGTGCAGCAGCAGCCAGAATGGCCAGATACAGTCCGCCGTAAATGCGGCCGGTGGCCTTGAACTCATACTTTAAAAGTTTGCTCAGCATTTGAATACCTCCCGGAAATATGCATCCACGCTCATGCCCTCAGTCTCGCGGAGCTCCTCCACGCTGCGATGGGCGAACACCCGGCCGTCCTTCAGGAAGATGGCCTCGTCCAGCACCGGCTCGATGTCCCCGATGAGGTGGGTGGACAGGATGACCGTTGCGTCCTTGCTGTAGTTGCTGATGATGGTGTGCAGGATGTAGTCGCGGGCGGCGGGGTCCACGCCGCCGATGGGCTCATCCAGCAGGTAAAGCCGGGCCGCGCGGCTCATGGCCAGGATGAGCTGCACTTTTTCCTTGTTGCCCTTGGAGAGGGCCCTGAGCTTTGCGGTGCGGGCAATGTGCAGGGCGTCCAGCATCTCAAAGGCCTTGGCGGGGTCAAAGTCGGCGTAAAAATCCGTGAACATGCCCACCAGCTGCTCTACCTGCATCCAGTCGGGCAGCCAGTCGGCGTCCGGCAGGTAGGAAACAAGGGCCTTGGTGTCCGGGCCGGGGGCCATGCCGGCTACCTTGATGCTGCCGGACGTGGGCTGCAGCAGGCCGTTGGCCAGCTTGATGAGGGTGGTCTTGCCGCTGCCGTTGGGGCCCAGCAGGCCCACGATGCGGCCAAAATTCACATGCAGATCCACGCCGTCCAGCGCGGTCTTGTCTTTGTCGTAGCACTTGGTCAGTGCTTCACAGGTCAGAATCTCACTCATTGTGCATCCTCCTTGGTGGTGTCCAGCTGCTCCAGCAGGGCAGCCGCGCGTGCAGGGCTGTAGCCGATGCCGCGCATCTTGACCAGAAATTCTTCCGCCAGTTTCCGGGCGGCTTCGGTCCGAAGCTGTTCGATCAATTCGGTGTCCTCCGTAACATAGCGGCCTGAGGTGCGTTCGGTGCGCACCAGACCTTCGGTTTCCAGCTGGGCCAGGGCCCGCTGCATGGTGTTGGGATTGACCCCGGCGGCTGCGGCAAGGTCCCGCACCGAGTCCAGGTGCCCGCCGGGCGGGTAGGTGCCTGCCAGGATGCGGGCCTTGAGCCGTTCCACCAGCTGTGCATAGATCGGGCGGCTGGAATCAAACTGTTCCGACATACTGTTGTCTCCTTGTATTGCTGTATTAAGCGCTTGATACAATAATACACGATCTGCCCCGCTTGTCAAGCCCTTTTGGCAAAAAAAGAAGAGCTGCTGCGAAAAAATACGCAGCAGCTCTGAAAATCAGAACAAATTTACTCCAGCACCAGCAGCAGGCTCATCTTGAACTTGCCCTGTGCGGTCACACTGTGCAGGCCGTTCTTGTCAAAACGGAAGCTCTGGCCTGCGGTCAGCTCGTAGTCCTGGCCCTCGTAGCCGATGATGGCCTTGCCCTCCAGTGCGGTCAGGATGGCGTTGCCGGGAGCACGGTGCGGGGTCAGGCCGGTGCCCTCGTCAAAGGCCATCAGCACGAATTTCATGTTGTCGGTGTGGGCCAGGTCCAGGTTGGCGATGCTGCCCTCTTCGTAAGAGATCAGGTCCTTCAGTTCGGTGGCTGCGCCTGCTTTGAGGATGCTGTTCATCGTAAGGTTCTCCTTTTTGAGGATGATTTCGGTATAGATAAGGCTGTTGTCGGTGTGGGTGCCGCACAGCGTTCCGGGCGGGAAACGGTCATGGCCGGGCGGATGGGCCGCACCTGCGAGGGGGCGAAGGGCTGGTTGAACATAAAACGGACTTCTTGTGCGGAAAGTGGAGCCGCCAATTCCGCTGCGGCAGCGGGGTGGACGGCTTATTTTTTATAGTATACCCTTTTGTAGGGTGAAATCCGTGGCTATAACTACGGAATATGAAAAATAATACGATCCCTTCAAAACGATGCAATCTGTCCAGAAAAAATGATGATAATATCAAAATTTACAGAGAATTCATACAATTCTGCATTGCAAGTTTTTTGACGATGTGCTATGCTGAAAGACAGAGAACCGCCGCCGGAACCGGCGGCGCAAATAAGTTTGGAGGATTTGACTTATGGCTGATCGCATCGTTCTGAATACCATTTCCTACCATGGCCATGGTGCCATCGAGAACATTGTGCCGGAGCTCACCGCCCGCGGCTACAAAAAGGCCTTCGTCTGCTCGGACCCCGACCTGATCAAGTTTGGCGTTACCAAGAAGGTCACCGACCTGCTGGACGCCGCAAACTTTGCCTACAGCGTGTACAGTGAGATCAAGCCCAACCCCACCATTGCCAATGTGCAGGACGGTGTGGCCGCTTTCAAGGCTGCCGAAGCAGACTGCATCGTGACCATCGGCGGCGGTTCCTCCATGGACACGGCCAAGGCCATCGGCATCATCATCAACAACCCGGAGTTTGCGGACGTCCGCTCTCTGGAGGGTGTGGCTCCCACCAAGAAGCACGCCGTGTTCACCATCGCGGTGCCCACCACTGCCGGTACGGCTGCTGAGGTCACCATCAACTACGTCATCACCGATGTGGAGAAGAAGCGCAAGTTCGTCTGCGTGGACACCAACGACATCCCGGAGATCGCCGTGGTGGACCCCGATATGATGTCCTCCATGCCCAAGGGCCTGACCGCTGCCACCGGTATGGACGCACTGACCCATGCCATCGAGGGTTATATCACCAAGGGTCACTGCACGATCTCCGACATGTTCCATCTGGAAGCCATCAAGCTCATCAGCGAGAACCTGCGCGGTGCCGTGCAGAACACCCCGGAAGGCCGTGAGGGCATGGCTCTGGGCCAGTACATCGCCGGTATGGGCTTCTCCAACGTGGGCCTGGGCATCGTGCACTCCATGGCACACGGCCTGTCCGCCCTGTATGATACCCCTCACGGCGTGGCCTGCGCCATCCTGTTGCCGGTGGGCCTGGAATACAACAAGACCGTCGCCGGTGAGCGCTACCGTGCCGTCGGCAAGGCCATGGGCGTGAAGGGCATCGACGAGATGAACGACGCCGAGGCAGCCGATGCCACCATCGCCGCTGTCAAGCAGCTGAGCGCCGATGTGGGCATCCCCGCAAACCTGCACGGCATCCTGAAGGAAGAGGACATCCAGTTCCTGGCCGAGTCCGCTTATGCCGACGCCTGCCGCCCTGGCAACCCGCGTGACACCAGCGTGGAAGAGATCGTGGAGCTGTACAAGAGCCAGCTGTAAGCACACGGCCGGATCTTTGTAAAGCAAACAAAAGCCCCGCACCGGGTTCCCGTGGGAACGGTGCGGGGCTTTTTGGCGCTCAAATGTAAAAAACTTATTCCGCCGCCTTGGCCTGCTCCACAAATGCGGCGATCTTGTCCACCTGGATCTCTGCCACAGCGCGGCCGGTGTCGTACACGCGGCGCAGCTGGGCGGGATCGCGCTCCATGGCCTTGATCTCCAGCGGGATGGGCGGGCGGAGGACGAACGCCCTGCCGGTCTGTTCCAGCATGGCGATGTGTTCCAGCGTCTCGTTGTAGCGCTCGTGGCGGTCAGCCACGGCCTCTACAAAGGCGGGGTAGCGCAGGTAGCGCGCCCGGATCATGGGCAGCATCTTGTTCTTTTTCTTTTCAAAGCCCTTGGGCTGGGTCAGCACGATGAGGTTGCGCTTGTAGCCGATGGACTCGAAGAAGCGCACCGGAATGGAATCCGCCACGCCGCCGTCCAGCAGCTGGTAGTGGCCGATCTTCACGATTTTGGCCGCCAGCGGCATGGAGGCCGAGGCCTGCATCCACTGGATGTCCTCAGCGTCGCCGGTGCGGCACTTATGATAAATGGGGTCGCCGGTGCGCACATCGGTGCAGACTACGAAAAAGTCCATGGGATTTTCCCGGAAGGCCTGGGCGTCGAACGGATCCAGCTTTTCCGGCACGGTGTGGTAGCAGAACTGCTCGCTGTACAGGTTGCCGGTGCGCAGCAGATTTTCAAAGCTGGCATAGCGCTTGTCCTGGCAGTATTCCGTGTTGTAGCGGATGGTACGGCCGATCTGGTGCGATTTGTAGTTGCAGCCGAACACCGCCCCGGCAGACACCCCGATGGCACCATCCAGTGTGATGCCGTGTTCCATCAGCACATCCAGGACGCCTGCGGTGAACATCCCGCGCATGGCGCCGCCTTCCAGTACAAGTCCTGTTTTCATAAATGATCTCCCTCTCCAGGGCCGGCGTGCACAGAGCCGGCCATTTCCCTTCTCATTAGTAACAGTATACTCAAAATCCGGCAAAGAACAAGAGGGCAGGGACCAAAAATTACCGAACAACTTTGCGGAGTTTCGGTGCTTTTTTCCAGAGTCATACTTTTTGGGGCATGGCCGGAAATCCTGCTGCATTTTTTGTCAAATTTGGGAAGAAAGCCCCTTGTCAAACCGGGACACTTCCGGTATACTAGGTGAAATAACAGCTAGGTGTGCGCCGATGGTGCACGGAATATATCAGGTTGGAGGACGCAGGTTATTATGAAGATGCTGGAAGATCGTATCCGAAAAGACGGCATTGTCCGTGAGGGCAATGTCCTGAAGGTAGACAGTTTCATCAATCACCAGATGGACATTCCGCTGTTCCGCGAGATGGCCAAGGAGTGGAAGCGCCTGTTTGACGGCAAGCCCATCAACAAGGTGCTGACCATCGAGGCCAGCGGCATCGGCATCGCCGCCATCGTGGCCAGCGAGTTCAATGTGCCGGTGGTGTTTGCGAAAAAATCCATGAGCATCAACCTCGACTACAACAACTATGAGACGAAGATCCAGTCCTTCACCCACAAAAAGATCTACAACGTCATCGTGTCCAAGAAGTTCCTCACCGCAGAGGATCATGTGCTGATCATCGATGACTTCCTGGCCAATGGCTGTGCCCTGATGGGCCTGCTGGAACTGGCGAAAGAAGCCGGGGCCACCGTGGAGGGCATCGGCATCGCCGTGGAAAAGGGCTTCCAGCAGGGCGGCGAGCTGATCCGCAGCAAGGGCATTCAGCTGGAGAGCCTGGCCATCGTAGAGTCCATGAACAGCGAGACCGGCGAGATCGTCTTCCGCGAGCAGCTGCATCAGAACTGAGAATAACTATTTTTAAAAGCTGTCACACAGGATTTTTGTGCGGCAGCTTTTTTGTTTTGGCTGGCTCGCCCTCTCAGTCTCGCCATTGCTCGACAGCTCTCCCAAGGGGAGAACCCTTGGCAAAACCGGAAGTTTAACCATACTGCCAAAGGCTTCCACTTTGGGGGAGCTAGCATCGCGTAGCGATGACTGAGAGGGCGAGAATGCCGACCTTTTACGCCCCATCAAAGCTGTCGCCGTCAGCGGGCAGGGACGCGGCGGTCTCTTCGGCGGGGGTCTCCACCGCCGCCCGGGGCACGCCCTTGTAGACCAGCGTCTGTTCCAGCACCTCGGCACAGACCGGGGCGGACAGACTGCCGCCGGCGGTGGTCCAGCTGTGGGGTTCGTCCAGGCAGACCAGGCACAAAAACTGCGGGGCATCGATGGGGGCCACCGCCACAAAGCTGGCGATGCGGGCTTTCTCGTCTTCGCTGTCCAGCTTCTGACTGGTGCCGCTCTTGCCGCCCACCCGGTAGCCGGGGATCTGGGCGTTGCGTCCGCCGCCGTACAGCACCACGGCTTCCATCATCTCCCGCATGGCGGCGGAGGTCTCCGCCTTGAGCACCTGCCGTCTGCACACGGGGTCCAGGTGCTGCAGAATGCTCCCGTCCGGGTTGAGGATGTCCGCTACCAGGTAGGGCTGCATCAGCTTTCCGCCGTTGACCACGGCACAGACTGCCGCCGCCATTTCCAGATAGGAGATCTTGCTGCTCTGCCCGAAGGCGCAGGAGGCCAGCTCCACCGGCCCCATGCGGTCGGCGGTGTAGTACAGGCTCTTTTTCGGTTCGGCGGGCAGGTCCACGCCGGTGGGTCCCCGCAGACCGAAGGCCGCAAAGTAATCGCAGAAGGCTTCCTTGCCTAGCCTGGCCCCGATCTGGATGAAGCTCTGGTTGCAGGAATTTTCCAGCGCCTGGGCCACAGTCTGACTGCCGTGGCGCTTGTGGTTGGCACAGTGGAACCGGGTGCCCGCCACCGAGATGGACTCCCCGCAGTAAAAGGTGGAATGCTTGCTCACGGCTCCGGTGTCCAGTGCCGCCGCACAGGTGATGAGCTTGAACACGCTGCCCGGCTCGTACAGGTCGCTGACTGCCTTGTTGCGCCACTGGGTCTGCTGGGCCAGCTGCAGAGCGGCGGCACGCTGTTCCCCGGACAGGGCATCCACGGCGGCTCTGGCGGCGCGGTCGTAAATGACCCGCGGCTCGTTGGGGTCGTAGGAGGGCGTGGTGGACATGGCAAGCACCGCCCCGGTGTTCACATCCATCACGATGCCCACCGCCCGGGCGGAGACGTGGTGCTCCTGCACGGCATAATTCAACGCGTTTTCGAGATAATGTTGAATGTTTGCATCGATGGTCAGCCGCAGGCCGCTGCCCTCCAGCGGGACCCGCTCGGTCTCATAGCTCTGTTCCAGCGTATAGCCCCAGGCGTTCACGGCGGTGAGCACCACGCCGTTTTCCCCGGTGAGCAGGTCATCGTATTCCAGTTCCAGCCCGCTGACCCCGGCGTTGTCCACGTTGGTAAAGCCCAGCACCGACGCCAGAAATTCGCCCTGGGGATACCAGCGCTTGCTGTCCTGGTTGATGCGGATGCCGGTGATGCCGTTTTCTTCGCAGAAGTCCCGCACCGCGTCGGCGGTCTCCCGCTCCACCCGGTAGCGCAGAAGACAGTCGTTGGAAGCGCGGTCGCTGAACTTTTCCAGAAGCTTTCCGGCGTTCAGGTCCAGCAGCTCGGCTAGTCCTTGGGCGGCGAGGTCCAGTTTATCGGCGGGCATTTCCCGGGGCGAAGCCCGCAGGGTCCAGCAGCTGCTGTTGGCCGCCAGCAGAACGCCGTCCGCGCTGAAGATGCGGCCCCGGTCGGCGGGCACCACCGTATCCCGCAGCTGCTGCCCCAGTGCGCGTTCCGTGTACCACCCGCCGGACGGAAACTGCAGGCAGAACAGCCGCGCGGCCAGCCCGGCAAAACAGACACCGCACAGAAGAACTGCCACCAGCCGTGCCCTGGTGCGGAAGGCGCGTTCCGGCAGGGTCCGCAGGGGTTCGGGTTTTGGCATGGCAGGCACCTCCTTTGGCTGATTCAGCCATATGCAGGCGGGTGCGCCGTTATGCGGATGACTAACCGTGCCGCTGCCCGCGTACAATAAAGAGGATCGGAGGTGGATGCGATGCAACGACCAGCGGTGCCGTCCCATGCCCGGCGGCAAATCCTGCGGCCGCTGCCGCCCATGGACCTGCCGTTTCTGCTGCTGGTGCTCACGCTGGTGGGGTTCGGGCTGGTCATGCTGGGCAGCGCCAGCAGTGCGGTGGCGCTGTACCGGCGCAGCGATGCCTTTGCATACCTGCGCCCGCAATTGCTGTATGCGGCGCTGGGGATTTTCGGGATGTGGATCGCCAGCCGGGTGGACTACCACCTGTATCACAAGCTGGCCTGGCCGCTGCTGGCACTCTCACTGGTGCTGCTGGTACTGGTGCTGTTCATGCCGGAATACAACGGCTGCAAGCGCTGGCTGGTGCTGCCGGG
>OLPV01002631.1_pt1 | contig 11557 bp, 10 predicted proteins | sample 1671961 | NCBI WGS metagenome assembly OLPV01 (sample SAMEA3136630, study PRJEB25190) | human gut metagenome | biome: human gut; feature: human-associated habitat; material: faeces | place: Austria | collected 2013
TCGTAGGCCTGTTCCCTGACGATTTCCTCCGGGCTGGTTGACTCCGCATTTTTCCGAGGCCGGCCTTTCTTCTTCGGAAGGATTCCAGCTTCTTTGCGGGCTTGTTCAGGATTTTCTTGGTATCGAAAATGGTGTAGATTTCCTCGTCCTTCATCAGGCCGTCGGCGTGGACGCCCGCCCGGGTGACGTTGAAAGCGCTGCCCACAAAGGGCGTCATGGGCGGGATATTGTAGCCGATCTCGTTTTTGAAGTAATCGGCGATCTCGGTGATGACTGTGGTGTCCATGCCGTCAAGCGACCCCCGCAATGACGCGTACTCGAACACCATGGCCTCCAGAGGCACATTCCCCGTCCGCTCGCCGATGCCGAGCAGGGAGCAGTTGACCGCGCAGGCGCCGTAGAGCCATGCCGTGGAGGCGTTGGCCACGCCCTTGTAGAAATCGTTGTGGCCGTGCCATTCCAGATGCTCGCTGGGAACGTCGGAATAGTGCTGCAAGCCGTAGATAATGCCCGCCACGCTTCGCGGCAGCGCCGCTTCGGTAAAGGGAACGCCGTAGCCCATGGTGTCGCAGGCGCGAATCTTCACCGGCACCCCCGCTTCCCGGCTCAGCCGCTGCAATTCGTTGACGAAGGGCACCACGAAGCCGTAGAAGTCCGCCCGGGTGATGTCCTCCAGATGGCAGCGGGGAATGACTCCGGCATTGAAGGCTTCCTTCACCGTGGCAAGGTAATAGTCCATGGCCTGTTTTCTCGTCATCTTCATTTTCTTGAAGATGTGGTAGTCCGAGCAGGAGACCAGAATGCCGGTTTCCTTGATGCCAAGGTCATGCACCAGCTGGAAGTCTTCCTTTGTCGCCCGAATCCAGCTGGTGATCTCCGGGAATTTGAGGTCCAGCGCCATGCACTTTTCGATGGCCTCCCGGTCTTTTTTGCTGTAGATGAAAAATTCCGTCTGGCGGATGATGCCGTAGGGGCCGCCCAGCTTGCTCAGCAGCTTGTAGATGTTTACGATCTGGTCAACGGAATACGGCTCCACGGACTGCTGACCATCCCGCAGGGAGGTGTCCGTGATCCAGATCTCCTCAGGCATGGACATGGGCACCCGGCGGTGGTTGAACGCCACCTTGGGAATGGTGCCGTAGGAATACACATCCCGCTGCAAATTCGGTTCCGCCACATCCTGAAGGGAGTATTTGTAGGATTTCTGCTCCAACAGGTTGGTCTTACTGGAAATCTCTAGCATAGAGGAAGCCCCTTTCCGCTTTCTTGTCTTAATGTATACAATTATACAGCTGTACATTTATCTGTCAATGCACAAATACAGCAAAAAAACGGTCTGCCGCAGCAGACCGTTTGGTAATCTTTTTTCTTAGCCAAGCATCACGTCCAGAAGCATCATCACAGCAAAGCCCAGAATGATGCCCATGGTAGCGCAGTAAGGCTGCTCTTTCTGATTCTGCTGACACTCCGGTATCAGCTCATGTACCGCAACCAGAATCATCGCCCCGGCGGCAAAGGCAAGGGCATAAGGCAGGATCGCTTCCACCGTCACCACCAGCAGCGCGCCGATCACCCCGGAAACCGGCTCCACCAGACCGGAAGCCTGCCCCAGCAGGAAGCTTCTGCGCCGGGAGTAGCCCTCCCGCCGCAGCGGCACGGACACCGCCGCCCCCTCCGGGAAATTCTGCAAGCCGATGCCCACGGCAATGGACACCGCCCCCATCAGCCCATCCGGGCTTGCGCCGGTCCCCAGCGCCCCGAAGGCCACGCCCACGGCAAGCCCCTCGGGGATATTGTGCAGGGTGATGGAAAGCACCAGCATGATAATGCGGTTCATACGTTCTCCGGGCATTCCCATGCCCGCTCTTTTTCTGGCAAAGCAGACGGCCTTATCCGATCCCCACAGGAACAGCGCCCCCAGCAGGAACCCGGATACCGCCACAAGCCACGCAGGTGTGTTCCCTACGGCCTCCGCCCGCTGAATGGCGGGCTGTAACAGCGACCAGAAGCTGGCCGCGATCATCACGCCGGCAGAAAAGCCCAACATAAGATTCAGCGCTCTGGCACTGGGGGATTTGAAAAAGACCACCGTGGCAGCGCCAAGTGCCGTCACAAACCAAGTCCCCAGTGTCGCCACCAGCGCCAACCAGACATAATGTTCCACATCGCACCTCCCGTAACCATTATAGTATCCGGGGGGCGATTCGGTGCGTGCGTTTGTCGAAAAAAACGTTTACACTACTTTTCCAGCCTGGAAATCAGCGCCGTGCCGTTTTCCCGCAGCCATTTCCGCTGGATTTCATAATCCGGTAAGACATGCTCGACCTCTGCCCAGAAGTGGGCGGAGTGGTTCATCTCCTTCCGGTGGCACAGCTCGTGGACGACCACGTAGTCCAGCACCTCCGGCGGCGTGAGCATCAGCAAGCAGTTAAAGTTGAGATTTCCCTTACTGCTGCAGCTTCCCCACAGGGTATGCTGACTGCGGATGGTGATCCTGCCATAGGTCACACCCACCAGCGGTGCAAAATGCGCGACACGTTCCGGGATGGTTTGCCGCGCCTGCCGGGCAAGCACCTGCAGCTGCTCATCCGTAAACACGGGAAGCCGCGCCGCGGCAGTCCGCTTTTCCAGATGCTTTTCAATCCAGTCGGATTTGCTTTCCACAAATCGCCGGATATCCCCGTTGGACATCCGCTTTGGGCATCGCACCAGCACCTCACCCCCGGGGACAATCTGCAGGGAAACGGTTCTGCGGCTGCTGCGGATAACGCGGTATGGGATATTGTATTTTTCCACTTTATCGTTCATAATTCCTTCAAATAATCTCATTTTACTCCGTTTCCAGAATTTACAGCTTGAAAATTGATTACGAATCGGTTACAATCCTTTTGTCTTCGCGAGGCAAATACTGAAACAGGAGGTTGGCAAGATGTTCTTTTTCAATTGCAACACCAACAATTCTGATTGCAGCTCCATTTGGCAGCTGCTGAGCCGTCTGTGCGGTTTCGGCTGCTGAGGAAATTTTGTAGCCTTGGGCGATCCCGTGTTCCACGGGGTCGCCTTTTTTGTCAAGTCCAAAAACGCAGTACCGAAAATTTCCGGTACTGCGTCTTTTGTAGCGTTATACGCCGCCGCGGATTTCCAGGAGCTTGCCCTTGAGGTCGTTCTCCATCTTCGCCATTTCCGCTTCGGCGGCAATGCGCTTCTCCCGGCCCTCGGACTGAATCTTCATCACGTCGTCCAGCGTCTGAATCAGCTCGGCGTTGGTCTTTTTCAGGGTCTCGATGTCCACGATGCCCCGCTCGGCTTCCTTCGCGGTCTCCACGGACGCCATGTGCAGCTTCTCGGCGTTCTGTTTCAGCAGGGCGTTGGTGATGTCGTTGACCTGACGCTGCGCCTGCGCGGCCTCGTTGGAATGGGCAATGCCCAACGCCAGAACCATCTGATTCTTCCACAGGGGGATGGTGTTCATCAGCGTGGTCTGAATCTTCTCCACCATCACATTGTCGTTGTTCTGGATCATGCGGATCTGGGGCGCGGTCTGGATGGAAATGGTGCGGGTCAGCTCCAGATCGTAGATCTTCTTCTCAAACCGGTTGCACTTGTCCGCCAGATCTTTTGCCGCCTGCGCGTCCTCCGCAAGTCCGGTGGCCCGCGCCGTGGCTTCCAGCTCCTTGAGCTTGCCTTCCCGTACCTCCTGCAGCTTCTTCTTGCCTGCCAGAATGTACATGGTCAGCTCCTTGAAGTAGGCAAGGTTCTGCTCGTACATCTTATCCAGCATCGCGGAGTCCTTCAGCAGCCGTACCTGATGCTGCTGGAGGGCGTCGCCAATCTTCTCCACATTGACCTCCGCCTTGGCGTAGCGGCTCTTCATGACCTCCAGCTTGCTCGCCTGCTTGCGGAAGAAGCCGAAGAAGCCTTTTTCCTCCTCGGCGTCGAAGCCCTTCAGCTCGCCCACCACGTTGACGATCAGGTCGCCCACCTCGCCCAAGTCCTGTGTGCGCACATTGGCGAGGGCAGCGTCGGAGAAGTCGGCCATCTTCTTCTGGGTGCCCGCGCCGTACTGCAAGATCTGGGCGGTGTTCTCCACGTCGATCTTCTGGGCAAAATCATTGACCATCTGCTGCTCCTGGGGCGTCAGCACCGGCTCGGCAACCTTGGTCTGCTGCAGCTTCGTTTCCTCGGCCACGACCAGCTTGGGCGTGTTTTCCAGCTCCGGCTCCAGAGTCAGGCTGGGGATGGGGGCGGATTCGTTCATATCTTTGTATTCTGCGTCCATAATTGATCTCCTCTTCCTAGTTTTTTATAATGTCTGCTGTTTCTTCACTTGGGATAAGCCGTCCTCCGTCAGTCCCTCCTGGGCAAGCAGGGTGTTGAGAACGGAAATGTCGCTGGAAACGTCCATGGCGGAATCCCGGAACAGGTCGTCCAGCAGCTTCTCAAAGGCCAGATTCAGCGTATCCAGCGTGGCCTCAATTTCCTTCTTGGAAGCCTGAATGTTTTCCCCCTGCACGGGCTGGGCGTCCATGTCCGCATAGGCGTTCAGGAGCTTCACCGTCATGGGCAGGTAGTAGTCCATCAGCTTCTTCAGGTCGGGAACCACCTCCGGATGCGCCTCCGCCCGCTCAAAGATACGGCGGACGATCAGCTCCATCCGGGAGATTTTCTCAGAAATTTCCTCCCCGGGAATGGCGTCGTTGCAGGCGCGTATCTGGGCGATGAAGGCGTTGCCCCGATCCAGAACCTCCTGTACCTGTGGGTCATGGGGGCTGGACACCTTCGGGGCGCTGGCGGCGGCTTCCTGCCGCTGACGCTCTTCCAGAGCCAGACGGCTCTGCTCATAATGCTGGTAGGTCTCGTCGCTGGTGATGAGGCAGGTTTCCTCCCTGTCCATATGCCCTTCCAGAAACAGCCCCTTGTTGATCATCTTCTGCAATTCCCTGCGGACGAACTTCACGTTCTTTCCAACGCTCCGCGCCAGCCGCTCCAGCGTGCAATGGGTGCTCTCCCCAAGGGTTCTTTTGTACATCTTGAACCGGCTGACCCATCCCAGCTTGCGGATGCCGCTGACGATCAGCCACGTTCCGGCAACGACGCCGCCAACCGTGATCACGGTAGACGCGATTCCCAGACCAATTCCCATGATCAGCCTGACCAGCAGGGAAATAAGCGATATGAACCCGGTGAGCAGCGCCAGACCGCCGCCTACGATCTTCACCAGTCCTACGGCAGTCTCGCCGCCGGTTCCGGCATAAAGCACGGGAAGGTCTTTCTTTTCCTCCACGACCGTGGCCTCGACCTCCCGGTAAACGGGTCTGGCAGGCGGGGTCGTGGGACGGGCGGCGGCTTCCATCGCCTTGCGGACGGCTTCGCTTCCCATATCTACGGCCTTGCCCACGGCCTGACTGACCGTCTGGTTCAGCTTCTGAAAGTCCCGGGCATTGACGGCTCTGTCCACAATGTCCTGAATGCTTCTTCCAAGATCGTCCCAGTCCTGATTTTTATTTGCCATACGATCCTCTCCAAAAAATATTCTCTATCATTATAGCGTGATTCCGCGAAAAAAACAAGCGCTATGCAAAAAATAAGCAGTTCTTCCCCGTCACCGCAAAAATCGTTTCCCCGCCTTTCTGCCGTTCAGCGGTCAAAAATGACCGTTGAACGGATTTTTCAACATTTTGGGTTTCTTTTATGATATAGTGTAAACACAAGGAGGTGCCCCATGAGATTCAAGCTGGTTATTGATAAAACGCAGGAGGAAACGGTGGTCGCCACCGTCCATGAGCGCAGCCGTCTTACCGACGAAATGGAGCTTCTTGTCCTGCAGCATGACGGCTCTGACCGGATCGCGGCGTACACCGAGGACGGTATGCGGATGCTCCCCTTCTCCGATATCGAGTGCATCACCGTTCTGGACGGGAAGACCTATGCCGTTACACGCAGCGGCGAACGCTGCCGCTTAAAGCTGCGGCTGTACGAGCTGGAAGCCATGCTTCCCGCGTCCTTCATCCGCATCAACAAATCGGCACTTGCCAACGAAGCCCACTTGGAGCGCTTCACCGCTTCCTTCAACGGCGCGGTGGACGCCGTCTTCCGAAGCGGCTACCGGGAATATGTTTCCCGGCGGTGCTTCGCGGAAATCAAAAGGAGGTACGATCACGTATGAAGCAATATTGTCTGACATTTCTGAAACGGGGTCTGCTGGCCGCTTCCGGCGGGCCGCTGATCCTCGCCATGATCTACGGCATTCTGGGCGCCAACGGGCAGGTCACTTCCCTCGCCCCCGGAGAGGTCTGCATGGGGATCGTGACCGTGACGCTGCTGGCCTTCATCGCGGCGGGCATCGGCGTCGTCTATCAGATCGAGCGTCTGCCGCTGCTCTCCGCTACGGCAATTCACGCCGGAGCGCTGTATCTGGATTATCTGCTGATTTACCTGCTGAACAACTGGATCCCCCGGGACTGGGCATTTATCGGCGTCTTTACCCTATGCTTCGCGGTGGGCTACGCCCTGATCTGGGGAATCATTCTGCTTTCCATCCGGCACAGAACCAACCGTATCAACCGCCATCTGCGGGGAGGAAAATGATGAGAAAACCGTTTCTTGACAATCTGCGCTACGGCATCGTGCTGTCCGTCGCAGTGTATCACGTATTTTACCAGTTCAACAGCGTCGGTGTCATCACCAACGTACTTATCCCCGGCATTCCGGCGCTGGACGCGCCGCTGTACGTGCTGTACCCATGGTTCATGGCGGCACTTTTCATGATCTCCGGCATCTGCGCCCGGTACAGTCTGGAAAAGCAGACGGGAAAGCAATACCTGAAAGGCAAAGTCCGCCGCCAACTGATTCCCTCCATCGCCATTATCTTCCTCATCGGGTGGAGCACCGGCTGGGTCACCGACCAGTACGCAAACATTTTTGGCGGCAGCGGCGGTCAGGTTCCGGGGTTTGCCAAATATCTTGTGTGGTGCATGTCCGGCATCGGGGTACTGTGGTTTCTCCACGAGCTGCTGCTGTGCGAGGTGGTGCTGGTGCTGATTCGGAAGCTGGACAAAAAAGACCAGCTGTGGCAGCTGGGCGGCAAGGCGAATTTCCCCGTCATCTGCCTTCTGGTGCTCGGCATGTGGGGCAGCGCCTATATCCTGAACACTCCCGTGATAGAGGTCTACCGCAACGGTTTCTACCTGTTCTGCTTCCTCGCGGGCTACATTCTGTTCTCCCACGAACAGATCCAGTCCCTGCTCGCCAAATGGGCACCCTGTATGCTTGCCGTGAGCGGCGTGCTGGCCGTCGTCTACACGGTGCATTTCTGGGGACAGAATTACGCGGCTCTCAGCAATCTGAAAGCCCCGCTTACCAATCTCTATGCGTGGTTTGCCTGCCTTGGGGTGCTGGGCGCGGGAAAACGGTGGCTGGATAAGGAGACTGCCTTCACCCGCTGCATGGCAAGCCGCAGCTTCGGCATCTACGTCCTGCACAACCCCCTGCTGGTGCTGCTGGCCTGGGCGATGGATAAGCTGCTCCATTTCCCCGTGTGGAGCATGTATCTGCTTCTGCCGGTGCTGCTGGCGCTGCTCCTGCCGCCGTTGATCGCACTTATCAAGCGCATTCCCGTCCTGCGCACATTGGTGCTGGGCGAAAAATAAAAAATCCGCGCCACGGTTTGGGGTTACTCGATGCAGATCCGATTGTTCTCGGGCAGCTTCTTCTGTCCGGCCTTCGGCACATCCAGCGTCAGGATACCGTTCTCAAACTTGGCGGACACCTCTTCGGGCTTCACATCGCCCACGTAGAAGCTGCGGCTCATGGAACCGGCGTAACGCTCCCGGCGGATGTAGCGACCCTTCTTGTCCTCCTCATCCTTATCAAGACCCTTTGCGGCCTGAATGGTCAGGTAGCCATTGCTCAGGTCAATGCTGATCTCGTCCTTCTTGAAGCCGGGCAGATCGACCGCCAGCTCATAGCCGTCTTCCTTCTCCCGGATATCGGTCTTCATCAGATTCTTGGCGTGCTTGCCATACAGGGGGCTGCGGCCCTCCGAGACGTTCATCATGCCAAAGGGATCGTTAAAGAAATCATCAAACAAATCTTCTCCAAAAATGCTGGGCAACATAAGTCATTCCTCCATTCAAATCTTCTATGTTCCCTGCGGAGGGGCTTTCTTTTTTTCGCCCCTCTTTTTGGTACGCCTACACTATACCACGATTTTTAGCACTGTCAAGGTCTGAGTGCTAAAGTTCATAAAAAGATAAAATGGCGTTCACAGAATATGCGATTTTTCCGGCAGATATCCGGAAACCTCCCCGTAGAACGAGAAACGCGAAAGGAACCCCCTTTCGCTTTTCCCGCTTTTCTATACCAGCGGCGCAAACAGCCGAAGAATGCACTGCCAAATCCGCAGAATTGCCCCGCTTCCGGTGCTGTAGCGCTGAGTGACCTCGCTGCATTGGGAGAACAATACATCAAAATCCCGCGCCATGTCGCCAATCGCGTCACAGCCGTAGAGCAGAACGTCGTTCTCGAAATGGTGATACAGGCTCCGGTAGTCAAAGTTCGAGCTGCCTATGGAGGCGATCTTCCCGTCGCACAGGCACTGCTTTGCATGGCAGAAGCCCGGCGTATACTCGAAAATCCGCACGCCCTGCCGGGCAAGGCCGGAATAATAGGAGCGGGTGATGGCAAATACCACTTTTTTGTCCGGAATTCCCGGCGTAATGATCCGCACGTCCACACCCCGTTTGGCCGCAAGGCGCAGCGCCCGGCTCATCTCGTCGGTGATGATCAGGTACGGTGTAGTGATATACAGCGTCTTTTCCGCCTGGGCGATCAGATTCAGATAGACATTTTCCGCCGTGCGCTCCTCCGACAGCGGGTTATCGTTGAAGGGCTGCACGAACCCCTCTGATTTTACCTTGTGACAGATGTTGAGGTAGCGTGCGAAGTCCTCGTCTTCCTTGGTCGTCACGTTCCACAGCTCGAAAAACGACGCCGTCAGGCTCCGGACTGCCTCGCCCTCCAGCCGGACACCGGTATCCTTCCACACCCCGTAGGGCTGGGCGCGGCCAAAGTATTCGTCCGAAAGGTTATAGCCGCCGACATAGCCAACCTTGCCGTCGATGACCGTGGTCTTCCGGTGATCCCGGTGGTTCAGGAACAGGTTAACCACCGGCACGGCAGGGTTGAACACCCTGCAGCGGATGCCGTCCTCGCTCAGCCCTCTGGCAAAGCGCAGATTTACAAAGCCAAGGCTGCCGATGTCGTCGTACATCAGCCGCACCTCGACCCCCTGACGCGCCTTGCGTACCAAAATTTCCCGTATCTCCTGAAAGGCCGAATTGTCCGCCACGATGAAATATTCCATGAAGATGAATTTCTCGGCCTTTTCCAGATCCGCTTTCATGGCCTCCAGCGTTTCCGCCCCGTCGCCCAGATAGCGGACGCTGGTATTTTCGTACACAGGCCAGTTTTCATGGACGGAAAGATAGTGAAACTGGTTGCCGGCAGCGCGGTTTTCCGATTCCAGCCGCGCCAGAACTGCCTCGTCCTGAGGGAGGCTGCCCTCTATTTTCTCCCGGAAGCGGCGGATACGCTTCCCCGCCCTGCCCGGGTCGCCCAGAATGTCGAACAGCAGAAACAGGCTCAGGCCCATCACCGGAGCCGCCAGAATCAGCATGATCCACGGCATTTTCATGGCAGTAGAAGTGTGTCTGCCGTACAGGCGAAGCACCACCACGATGCTCAACAGGTTGACGCACGCGGATATCCAAGCGGAGTGGGCGTTCAGCTTCACCGCCATTACGATCAGCCAGACGATCTGAATGATAATGGTCAGCCCCACGAACGCGATTCTTGGGATACTGTTGCGTTTGCGTTTGTGCTCTCTGCTCATTCCGCACCTCCTTTTTCCTTCTCTTCGTTCTCCTCGTCCAGTTCCCGCCAGAGCTCGTCCGCCCGCCGTTGGTTCTCCATCGCCACGTCAATGCCCTCGGTGCTGTCCTTGCTGAAAATGATCCGCAGCGTCAGGATGATCAGCCGGATGTCCAGCAGCGGCGAATAGTTTTCAATATACATCATGTCCAGACGCAGCTTGTCGTAGGCGCTGGTGTTGTATTTTCCGTAGATCTGGGCATAGCCCGTCAGGCCGCCCCGCACCTTCAGACGGTAGCAGAATTCCGGAATTTCCTTGGAAATCTCGTCCGCGAGGCACTTTCTCTCCGGCCGGGGTCCGACGATGCTCATGTCACCTTTCAAAATGTTGATCAGCTGGGGCAGCTCGTCCAGACGGGCGGCACGGATGACCTTGCCCACCTTCGTGATTCTGGGGTCGTCCTCCGAGGCCAGCACCGCGCCGGCGTATTTTTCCGCGTCCACGATCATGCTGCGGAACTTGAGTATCTCAAATTCCCGCCCGCCCCGGGTCATCCGTTTCTGCTTGTAGAACACCGGGCCGCCATCCTCGATTTTAATAGCAGCTGCGATAATGAGCATGACCGGCGCGGCGGGAATCATGGCAATGCCGCAGAGCACCAGATCCATGGCACGCTTGATGATGCGCTGCATGGGGGTCAGGCCGGTGCCTTTGACCATCAGCAGCGGGGTGTCGAACAGCGTATTGTTCTTCGCCCCCCGGAGCATGATGTCCGTGAGTTTGGGGGCGACGTAGGTACGGATGCGGTAGCGGTAGCAATATTTCAGGATATCGTTGCGGATCTGGGCGGGAATGTCCGTGAGGATGACCGCGTCATGCCTGCGGGTCTCCTGGCACACTGCCTCCAACCCCTCGTCAATGCTCATCAGCTTGCTGACATTATATTTATCCCGGCGGGAGTCCATCTTGATCTTCAGCCCGATGCCCCGCTTGTTGCCGTACACCAGCAGCATATCGTGTGGGGCATACAGCTTATAATACAGCTCCGTGTACACATAAATCAGCACCACCGCCACGACGATCTCCGCCAGGAGCAGCAGGAGCATCGGCCCCACGGCGATCATGGTGTTGGCGATCAGGCACAGCTGGAAGTATGTGAGAAAATTTACCACAAACAGGGAGATCACCTGTCCGATGATCAGATCCAGCCGATGGAGCTGCCCGAACAGGGTGCAGTCGGAGTTCAGGAACATGACGTACAGCAGCGCCCCATAGACGCCCATCAGCACATATTTGCCCTTGTATACAAAATGTTCGATTTCGTATCCCTTGCGGAACGCGCCGTAATACAGCAGGGTCATGACCACTACTTCCAGCAGCGTTTCCGCCGCCCGGACAAGTCCCTTGGTATCCTCATATGCGCTGCGGCTCAGCTTTCTCATTGATAATACACGTCCTCTATGCAAAATATGACACAATTCCAAGAAAATATACTTTTTGCTATCATACCACACCAATCAAAAGAAAGCAACCCCGGAAACGAAACCGGTCGTTTCCGGGAACCCCGCCTCAAATAATGAAATTTTCTCTTTACAAATCCAACATTTTCTGATACAATCATTCCTGTTCTGTGGCCCGGTGGTGCAGTCGGTTAGCACGCCAGCCTGTCACGCTGGAGGTCGACGG
>OLPV01002634.1_pt1 | contig 11546 bp, 5 predicted proteins | sample 1671961 | NCBI WGS metagenome assembly OLPV01 (sample SAMEA3136630, study PRJEB25190) | human gut metagenome | biome: human gut; feature: human-associated habitat; material: faeces | place: Austria | collected 2013
TGCCAGCGTCGGCATCAAAAGTAACGCACCCATCATTGTCGCAAATCTTTTCATCATCGTTCCTCCTCACTTTTTTCAAATTGTATCCACGCACTTCATCCTTCACTTCTAAGACGTAAAAAACTGTAATTTTTGATACTTCTATTTCAGTTCTTTGAATTATTCTATTGTTTTCTCTTGCAAGCCCTCATTAACTGCCACTCATCTTTATAATCGAAAGAAATCGCTTTGTATCCATGAATTTTAAGCCGCTTTTTCTGTTTCTCTCTTTTCCAAAAATCCCATGTACAAAAAGAAGCTCGCCTGCTATGCGGGATACGCACAGCAAGCGAGCCAACCATTCTTATTTACTGAATACCGATAATATCAAATTCACGACACTTTAGAGGTATTTGTTGCAATCATGGCAAGCAATGCCTCTGGTTATCCAGAGGCGCTTTGCTTGTTGGGGAAAGCCTTCCCCAAACCCCGTTTTCGCATGACAAGTCATGCGGCTGCGCTCACCCTTCGGGGCGCTTTTCAGGACGGAGGAACGCCATCAACGTTCTTTTTTCTTTTCCTTCTGTCGTTCCTTTTCTTTTTCTTCGACGCCAAGTATCCGTTCCACATTGGCACGCACCGTCAGCAACTGCCGCATTTCATCCTGCGCCTGATGATATGCTGCATACGCCTGCTTTTTCTTCTCTTTCAGCTCGTCATACTCAGCTTGAATCTCTTTTACCTTCGGTATCTTTTGTGTACCAAGCGCTGAGAAAGCCTCCTTTGCCGCCTGATGCAGCTTGATCTCCTGTTCATGCTCTGCTACAAACTTCTTTGAGTACCCTGCCATGCGGTACGCAGTATAAACCTCCCGCGTCTTAACGTAGTTGATGATGTATCCTTTCAACGTATGGAGTTCTGCCATGCGCTTTTCCGTTTCACGAATCGTGACTTGCATCTCGTGAACCCGCGCAATCGCCGCATCCGTTTTCGCCGTCAAATCCTCAATGTTCATCAGATTATTCTCAGACAGATAATTGAGCGTCTGCGCCATTTGTTTGAGGTTAAAGACCTTCGCCCAACGCTCATACCCTGCGCCTTTTCCAGCTTGCAGCTTTGCCTGAATATCGACCAACAGATTGACCTGCCGCATCGGTTGAACTGTTTTCTTTTCCCTTGGATGATGCTCTTTCTCGCCTGCGATTATCGCTCGAAGTGCCGCTTCCGAATAGTCCTCTCCCAGCGAATCCAGTCGTTTGAACCGCTCTTGTCCTTTTCCTTTCAGACTGATCCGTTTTCCCCTTTTAACCTCCCATCCGCCTCTTTGGAGCATGGTCAGCAGTTCTTCAAAGTCTTTCGGCTGGCGTGCCAATACAGCATCCAGTGCTTCCCGCAGTCCATCCCGCTGAGAGGTTTTCGCTTCATTACCCAGCCATTTATTATAGCTCTTGCTATGTCCCTTAGGCTGCTCGATAATCGACAAACCGTTCTGGATGCACAATGTATCACTGAGCCGCCGGATGGCTTTTGAACTGCCCCAGAAATTGCGAAACTTCCGATCACAATCAAGATTCACCGCCGAAATAATAATATGCGAATGCACATGTCGGCGATCCTCGTGGGTGGCTACAACATAGGCATGTTGCCCGTGCGTAAATCGTTTTGCCAGCTCGCAGCCAATTCGATTGGCTTCTTCCGGCGTAATTTCGCCCGGCACAAAGGATTGGCGCAGATGATACGCAATCACATCATCCTTTCCTCTGAGCCGTCCTGTCCGCGCAATATACTCGCGCTTCATGAGTAAAAACTCTCCGTCCGCCGTTTCGGGATTACAGCCGAAGCCCGTCACCAGTTCGCCTTGATGCGTCTTTTTCGGATTAGACACATACCCGATTATGTTGCAGATTGCTTTGCCGAAATTTCGTCCTTTGCCCGTATGCAAAGGGATAAGGCGTGTGGTTGCCATAAAATTCCTTCTTCAAATTAAGATAAAAATAAAGGAGCCGATTTTCATCGACTCCCTTAAAACGACCTTGAACCCGTAGGTAGCCAAGGTACTTTCGCAATATTATATGCTGCGTCTCTTTTTTGATACGCTGTAGCATTATATCATTTTTTTTTCTTGTTGTCAACACCTTTTTACAACATCTCAATTTTTTTCCAGTTGCTAGGCATATCCATAATATCACGTATTTTCTTTATACTTATTGTTGTTAGCTGACTTTTTAATTCTTCAAACAAAATATCTAGCTTGTTTTGGTACTCAGAATATTCTCTGGCTGTCAAAAGAAATTTAAAAGCGACTACTGTTGAAAAATAGCCATCCTTTCTTGCTGTCGAAAAATACTTATAAAATCTGTTTTGAAACATCTTTACATGCGAATGATAACAGTATAATAATTCGTCGTGTGCACAACGATTTCTTACGGAAGATAGATAAAACAATATATTGGATAACTCTTGTTCTCTTACGCCCCACTTCATTCTCTTAGCAACACCTGCTCTCTCAGCTGGCAACATATTCGAATAAAACTTACTAATGTCTCCCATGGAGATTGCGTTAACCAATACCCACAACGGTACATAATTTTTTCCATTAACATAATGTGAAACAGCTGCATCTTTTTTATTAATGTCAATTTTCTTATATAAATCAGAAAGTAGCTTACTTACCTGCAAGAATTTATCTGCGCCTTGGATGTCAAAATTTTCAAATCTTAAATAATCTCTATGACCATGATTGTCTGAAAAACAATATGCAACGAGCGTTTTTACACGTTTTTCAATTTTTAGAATTTCCTCTAATGTTATAATACGCAATTTTCTGTCAAATTCATAGAGTGCATATAATTCTTCAAACCTAGTTCCCGGAAGATATCGCTCATTCGGAGTGGTTTGAAGTATAAATGGCGTTTTATATCCATTTATTAGATTATAGTAATTGGTTTCTCTGATCACTCGTTTTGCGAAACTCTTGTTTTTTATAATCATTCCTCTGCATCTTAAAATGCCAATTTGGATTCTCGTATCTCTAAAACATTTTTCTGGCAAAACAGTATCATCCCTTTAGCTGTTACATTCACACCTTGTGCTTAATAAGTATAGTATATATTCCGTAAAAAAACAATACGTCCATTTTATAATTATTGCTTTCTCCTTACAATCAAAACAAGATTCGGCGCGAAGCCCACCCAGCTCCGCGCCATTCTTATATTCATCCCATCATCCAATCCTGCATCCGTTCGCACCCCACATACAGCACCTCAAGCAGTTTTTGCGCAGCCAGCGGCAATCCTGCCGGACTAATCAGCCATGCGCTCACAAACAGAATCAGTGCGCTTTTTATCGGAATCAGGAATATACTCACCAGTGCTGTCATCCCCAGCAGTGAGGACACAATCGACAATAACCCGCTTGAAACCGCTGTCAGAAACAGGCACAGGAAAATCAACGCCTTCATTGCCAGCAGCACCGGCAGCAAAACTACGGTCAACACGACTCTGCGTATCTTCATTCTCTTTTCCCTCCCTTGTATCTTCCTTTTCTCATCCCCATTGTCGCGCACTTTTTCATTTCATGCAAGGATACGACTCAAAGCCCCAGCGCACCCAGCCGCGTCAGCAGCTCGTCTATTTTCTTCCAGATTTCCTTCTGCGACGCTCGAATTTCCTGAATATCTGTATCATAAACGCGCCCTGTTTCGTTTGCGCGTTTGGCAATCTGGTTGATGTTGCCGTTATACCGCCCCAGCATCGCCACTGCTTCCCGCAGTTCCGGCAGATCAAGTTTGACCGCATACCCATCAATCGCCATCTTGCGCAGGTATGCCTGCATGTTCCGTACACCCATCAGCTCCATCTTCTGACGGATCAGGCCCCTTTCCTGCTCATCAACACGGAAAATGACCTGTATATTTCGTGTTCTTCCCGCCATGCTCATCTCTCCTTTTCCCTTTTGCATTTAGCCAATGCCGGAGTATTTTTTTCGAGGTTCGCCTCTTTTGCCCATCTGGTTTCTCGCAGGAACAGATCTACCAAACCCGGATGTGACCTTGCAACAAACGCCTGATTTTTCTCCTGTCCAAGTTCGTCCACGTCGGCATAAACCGGCTGCATTTTTGCCCAGTTTTTGTTGTTCTGCGAAATACGTCCATCCCAATTCTTATCCATGACCGTGACCGCCAGCACATACAGCGTCCTGTCAAATCCATATTGTCCGACCACATTCTGCATAGCCTTTCTGCTCAGGACATTGTCATGATAATGTTCGCGGATTGCCCGATCTATCGCGTCGCGGCAGGTGATATTGGCTTGTCTTGACATGCGATATTCTTCCATCTCACCATGCTTTTGCGCATATGTTCTCGGATACAGATACACCGGCACTTCACACTTTTGCATTTGTTCTTTCTGCATTTCAAGCACCTTGTCCAGCTTTGCTCGGTCATACGCATAAATATAAAAGTTGTAATTGCCCTGTGTCGGATTGCAGCGAATCATATAGCTGTATGCCTTGGTATCTGCACGAAATCCGTACTCCTGTGCAGAACTTCCGTCAAACGCACAGTCCGGCATTGCATGGCAACACGCTGCCAGTGTTTTTCTGCTGCTCAAAAGGAGACCGTAACGCTCATCCTTGCGCAGAGCATTCACAATGCTGTTGAATTCGCTTTTGAATGTTTCCGTTTTCAGCGAAGCCTCGTGATCATCCCAGCTTGTATAAAATTCCTCGCCGCTTCTGCCCATATCGCCACGCAGATGCCCAATGCATCCCGTATTTTTCTGCACACTTTTCTCCTGTGTGTAGCTGTAATTCCGCTCGTCAGGCTTCATTGCTCGAATCGTCATGTCCATTTATCGTTCCTCCCTTTCTTGATTTCTGTTCCTTTTTTCCATCTCTCTTTCGCTGGACACTCGAAGCTGCTCCCGAATGGATGGCACATCCTGCGCATCCTCTATCGCCGCCTCAATCGGCGCCTTATCGTCTATGTTCAGTTCTGAATTGAGCTGCGCAAGCCGCATTCGTTTTTCTGCAAGCTCAGCTTCCTGCGCAAACGGTTTTTCCAGTTCTTCCTTCGCTGCCTTCTCCTGCTGTTTCAGACCTTGGAGTTCCATCCTTGCTTTTTCCAAATTGTCTGGTAATCGTGCCAGACGATTGTCAATTCGCGTGATATTTCCTCTTGGATCGTTGCCAAGCTCAACGCTGTACGTCATGTTGCCGTGCATATTCAGCCAGTATGTTCTGCTTCCCGCATCAAAAGCAAGACTGGCACTCATTCCGCGATATGTCACAGCATCCTGAATGACGTCACCTTTCCATTTCTTGCAGCATTCTATCAGTGCCTGACCTGCCGCTTCCTTTTCCATATACATTTTACCGCCGACTTCCATTTGGAACCCATCTTCCGGTAAGACATGCGCCTGTAAACACGCAATATCCTGTACATGACCCTCGATTCTTTCTGTTTTATTTTGAATCTCCTGCGGAAAATATCGAAGCAACCGGTCTTCAAGGCGATACTTCTTGCTTTGATAGTCCGCCTGCATCAGTTTGAGCCGCGAAACTTCGACATCCAAATCCATCTTTTCACGGATTCTTGCATCGCCCGCGCAAAGCGCCTTGATTTCGGCATAGGATAGAACCGATTCATCCACATCATCGCAGACACGTACCGGCGATTTGCTGGTCATGACCTGCGAGATAAACTTCTGCTTGTTTTCGATTGTCTGCCAGCTGTATGCGTCAAATGTACCGTCCGTTACATATCTGTAAACGTACACATCGGCGTTCCGGTTTCCCTGACGCACAATGCGTCCTGCTCGCTGTTCAAGGTCGCCCGGACGCCACGGACAATCAAGATCATGCGAAGCAATCAGGCGGTCCTGAACATTGGTTCCTGCCCCCATTTTTGCAGTACTGCCAAGTAAAATTCGCACCTGACCCGTGCGCACTTTCGCAAACAGCTCCTTCTTTTTTGCCTCCGTGTCTGCATTGTGTATGAATGCGATTTCGCTTTCCGAAACCCCCTGCGCCAACAGCTTTTCACGAATATCGTCATAAACGCTGAACTCCTTTTCCTGTCCGTTTTTCGGCGTTGACATATCGCTGAAGATGAGCTGCGTCAGTTTTTGCTCGCTGCCTTCACGATAAATTCTCATTACGTTGCCGACGCAGGCATTGACTTTGCTTCCGGGGTCATCCGGCAGCATGGGATTTATAAGCCGCTGATCCAGCCCCAGCTTTTTCCCGTCCATCGACACCTTGAGCAAGTTGTCAATGTGCGGATCGACCGCTCCGCCATGGATTTTGGCAGCGCGTTTTGACAGTTCCTGTACCATGCGCTTTTGAATTTCAGACGGCTGAACGACAACCGTTTCATAGTGCGCATTGGGCGTAGGCAAATGAAGCTGATCTGCCGTCTTGATATCTGCCACCTCACGGAACATATTCATCAATTCCGGCAGATTGTAAAATTTTGCAAACCGCGTCCGCGCACGGTAACCCGTTCCCTCCGGTGCAAGCTCAATCGCGGTCACGGTCTCCCCAAAAACCGAAGCCCATGCGTCAAAATTCGTCAGGTTCTGTTTTCGCAGCGTTTCATATTGCAGATAGCGCTGCATGGTAAAAAGCTCGGTCATGCTGTTGGATACCAGCGTGCCTGTGGCAAATATAATGCCATGCCCGTCTGTCAGTTCGTCCATATATCGGCACTTGGCGAACATATCGCTGGATTTCTGAGCTTCACTTGTTGAAAGTCCTGCCACATTGCGCATTTTTGTATATAAAAACATATTTTTATAGGAATGCGCTTCGTCCACCACAAGCCGATCCACACCGAGCTGTTCAAAGGTGATTACATCGTCCTTCTTTTCCTCTGCTTTCAGCCTTTCAAGCCGTGCTTCCAACTGTTTTCTGGAGCGTTCCAGCTGTTTAATCGTAAAACGTTCCCCGTTGGCGTGTTTGATTTCCGCAATACCGTCTGTAATTTCAGCAATCTGATCACGGATGATTCGCTCCTGCCGTTCCCTGCTGATGGGGATACGCTCCGCCTGACTCTGCCCGATGATAACCGCATCATAATTGCCGGTTGCAATGCGTGAGCAGAAACGCTTTCTGCGTCCCTTCTCAAAGTCGCGTTTGGTCGCCACCAGAATGTTTGCGCCGGGATACAGCCGCAAAAACTCCGCTGACCACTGCTCAGTCAAATGATTCGGCACTACGATCATGCTTTTCGTACACAATCCCAATCTTTTCGACTCCATAATGCCTGCTATCATTTCAAACGTCTTCCCTGACCCGACTTCGTGTGCCAGCAATGTATTGCCGCCATACAACATACGCGCAATCGCGTTTTTTTGATGTTCCCTCAGCGTAATTTCAGGATTCATGCCCGCAAAAACAATATGCGATCCATCATACTCACGCGGTCTGGTTGCATTAAACAGCTCATTGTATTGCTTTACCAGTCTGTATCTCCGGTTCGGTTCCTTCCATATCCATTCCCGAAAAGCATCTTTGATCGCCTGCTGCTTCTGTTGCGCCAAAGTCGTATCCTTGGAATTCAGCACACGCTTCTCCTTGCCATCCGCATCCTGTACGGTATCGTATATACGCACGTCGCGCAGGTTCAGCGTATCCTCCAGAATTTTATAGGCATTCGCCCTTGACGTACCATAGGTTTCGAATACCGCAACATCGTTGCGACTGAGCAACGTCTTGCCGTCGCCGTCCATCTTCATAAACATATAGCTGTTTGGCACGTTGACCAGCGTAATCGGCTCAGGCTGCACGAAGTCCTCGCCGATATGCAGCAGCATGTCCTCCATGCGTCTGTACCCATTGGGCGCGGCGGTTTCGCGGATAATCCAGTCGCCGTAGTCGATGTGACGGAAGATAAATTCGCCGTTTTCATCGCTCGTCGCCACCTCGGTCACGACGTTGGTTGCGGCGTTAATCAGGCTGAACTCCACGCCCGCAAGCGGTCTGCCGGATGTATCCACCTTCTTATACGCAAGGCGCATCGGCGTATTGGTGACGGTTTCCAGCGGCTCGTTCGGGTTGACAAACGTACCGTCCACCGTCAGATGGACATGCACGGCGGCTTTGAAATAGCCGGGGAGCGGCTGGGTTTCCTCGACGGTATATCTGCCATACGGGATTTTTTCAAACGTCACCAACCCGTTTGCGTCCGAAACGGCGGTCGTCAGGCGCATACCTGTTTCCGTGACCAGCGCAAACTCTACGCCGGAAAGCGGCGCGCCGTTTTCGTCCTGCTTGCGGAGCTGTACGCGGGTATAGTCGTCGCGCAGCATCGTGTTGCCCGTGACATTTCCCTGCTCGTCCACCGTGAAGCGTGTTTCGGCTTCATTGAGCGCATAGCCGCTCGGCGCAAGGATTTCGCGGAAGGTGTATGTTCCCGGCGTAACGGGGATATCCGGGATTTCGCCGTTCGCGTCGGTCGTGGCGCGGTAAATCATTTCGCCCTGCTCGTTTCTGACCTCGATCTGTGCGCCTGGAACGGTTTTCGCGCCGGTGATATCGGTTTTGGTCAGCGTCACGGGCGTATAAACCAGCTCGTCATAGATGGGCTGCGCCAGCTCGACGCGGATTACCGCGTCGCCGCCCGGCTCAAGCGTAATCGGGAAACGGTTTGGATTGAGCTTCCAGCCTGTCTTGGCTTGCAGCTCGCGCACATAGTAGTCGCCATGCGGAAATGTGCCGTCGAACGTCAGTCTGCCGTTTTCATCAGTCGTGCCGACAGCCACAAGCGTATCTGCCAGCAGGGTCACGCCGTTTTCATGGATATCCCGCTCGCTGAACAGCCCGAACACAAAGCCTTCGCCCGGCTCGCTGTGCAGCGTCCGCAGCACTTCACCGTTTGCTTCCGTCGTGCGAATGACTTCGGCTTCTTTGTGCAGCGTAATAGCGGCGGGAAGATAGGTATTGCCAACCTCCACGCGGATCTGCACCAACGGGGTCTGATCGTCCGCATACGCCAGCTCGATTTCGCACGGCGCATCATCCGGCGCGTATCCTTCCGGCGCTTTGACCTCGGTCAGCGTATATCTGCCCAGCGGCAGAAGTTTGGACGCATCCTCGCCGCCCGCCGTCGTGATGATCGTATCGACCAGCTCGCCCTCGGCGTACCACGCCGTTCCGTCCCTGCCGACGATCTCCTCGGCGGCACGCAGTTCAAAGACCGCACCTGCCAGATTCCGCTGTTCATAGACCGGCTTCTGCACCGCATAGCCATATGCGTTCACGGTTTCAAAGCCGACGAGCATATCGCCGGTCTTTTGCACGAGAATCTGTCCCTTGACCGGCTCATCCTGCATTTCGATGTTCAGTTCATACGTCTGCCCGGGTTCGTCGCCGTCATGCCCGATCATCACGGGCAGAGATTCCGTCTGAATCAGGTATCCTTCCGGCGCGGAAATCTCCTCGATGTAGTACAAGCCCCACCTGAGCGTTTCTGGCAGGGTCACGCCGCCCGTTTCATCCGTGGTGAACGTGTCGATCTCCTTTTCGGTCGGATAATGCACCGTCTGGCGCACCGTTTCGCCGTTTGCGTCCTTGAGCTTAAACGACGTATGCGCCAGCGTGACGGTCTTGCCCGTTTCGCGATCCGTCTTGAGGATACGCAGGCGGTAGAGAATCGGACGGTCGCTGAGTGTCAGCGGCGGCGGGTTCTGGATATCCTCCGTCCCGTCGATTTCAAACTCAATCGCACCTTTGATTTCATAGCCCTCTTTGCCCTTCGTTTGCTCCAGCACATAGATGCCGTAGGGCAGTGCCTTGGTCTTGGCGTATCCGCGCTTATTCGTCACCAGATGATCGCGCTCAAACGGACGCGCGTTCTCATAGCTGCCTGCACTTTTGAGATACACGTTGAACTCTGCGCCCGCTTCCGGCTGCTCGACGCGATCCGGGGCAGGGTCGTCGTGGTCGTCGCCTAAAATCTTGACGATAGCCTGTGCTCCCAGCCGGATGGTGTTGGTTTTCAGCCCTTCATATTCCACGACGGCTTCTTCAGACTGCCCTGCGGCGCTGACGGTATCGACGAAGATGTGTTTTTCGCTCGGATGATAGCCTTTTGGCGGGGTCAACTCCACGATTTCATACAGCCCCGGCCACAACTCGCCCGTTGCAGCACTCGCATCCTCTCCTGCCGTCGTCAGCAAATCCACGACGGTATCGCCTTTTTTGAACAGAACGTTGCCCTGTCTGTCCTTGATTGCCGCGCCCGCCAGCACCTGAAAAACCGCGCCGGTCAGCTCGCCGTCGCCGCGTGATTTCGGCGGGTCGATGCTCGCCTGTCTGGGCAGGGTCTTTCGATTTTTGCTGTTGGGGTTATCGCCTGCATATTCGTCCTTATCTCGCTTATAGAGTTTGATTTTGACCCGGACGGGCTGATTCGTCGCCGCAAGGTCGGTCGTTTCGTCGGGTTTGACCGTCGCGTCCAGCGCGATTTCTTCAAAGACGTAGCCCTTTGTCGCGCCATGCTCGCGCACGATGTAGCGTCCCTTGCGCAGCGGCTCGGAGATTGCCACGCCGTCCGCGCCGGTCGTCATGCTGCCGACAAGCGCATTTCCGTATTCGTCGTTTTCATAGATATCAAACTTCACGCCCGCAATCGGGTTGCCGTTTGCCCGGTCGGTTTTGGTCAGGCGGATAAAGCCTTTGGTCGGCTCATTCTCGACTTCCAGCTCGCAGGTTTTGAAGTTTTCCTCGTCAATGACGATATCCGCCGAAAAGTCCGCGTCCACGAAATGCTCCGGCACTTTGCTTTCCGTCACGCGGTAGGTTCCCCACGTCAGCCAGCCGGTTTCGGCAACGCCGTCTGCATCCGTCGTAATGACCGCGACCACCTCGCCGTCGCCCGCTCCTTGATGGGATGGCAGACCGCTGAGCCGCGTGACGGTAAACTCCGCGCCTGCCAGCAGCTCTTTTGTGAGCTGATCCCGCTTGACGATCCTGATCCTGCCCTGAATCGGCTGATTACTCGCGCCCAGATATGTCGTTTCGTCTGGATTCACCGCCGCGTCCTGCTGCGCCAGTTCCGCCACATAGCCCGTCGGGTTTTCATGCTCGCGCACGGTATATTGTCCCTTGAACAATGCGGGCGACGTTGCCGCGCCGTTTGCATCCGTGGTCATTGTGCCGACGATGTTGCCGCCCGCGTCCACGATATCGAACTGCACGCCCTCAATCGGTCTGCCGTCCAGTGCGTCGGTCTTGACGATCTGGATGAAGCCCTTCGTCGGCTCGTTTTCGACCTCGATGAGATAGGTCTTTCCGTTTTCCGTGCAGTCGATTTCGGTTGAAAAGCCGCTGGTTTCATAGTGCGCGGGAACTTTGCTCTCCGTCACGCGATACCGCCCATAATCCAGCCAGTCCGTTTCGGCATTGCCGTTTACGTCGGTGGTCAGCACGATGGGCGTTCCCGTTCCGTCTGTGCGTGTAATGGTAAACTCCGCGCCTGCCAATGGTTCTTTCGTCAGGCTGTCCGTCTTGGCGATACGGATTCTGCCCCGAATCCGTTCATCCGCGAACGCCGCGCCCGTCGT
>OLPV01002638.1_pt1 | contig 11533 bp, 8 predicted proteins | sample 1671961 | NCBI WGS metagenome assembly OLPV01 (sample SAMEA3136630, study PRJEB25190) | human gut metagenome | biome: human gut; feature: human-associated habitat; material: faeces | place: Austria | collected 2013
GGACGCGTATCAGCATCTGCATCAGCTGTCGAATACCTATTATAATAATACCAAGGTCGGACAGATCATGGGACGGATTACGAACGACCTGTTTGATGTGACCGAATTTGCGCATCACTGCCCGGAAGAATTTTTTATTGCCGGGGTTAAGCTCGTGATCGCATTTATCATCCTGATGCGGATCAATGTGCTTCTGACGCTGATTATTTTCCTGATTGTTCCGATCATGGTTGCAGTGTGCATGCATCTGAATTTTAAAATGCGCGATGTATTCCGCAGACAGAGAAACCAGATTGGTGAATTAAACGCCCGCATTGAGGACAGCCTGCTGGGGCAGAAGGTTGTAAAGGCATTTACAAATGAACAGATGGAGACGAACAAGTTTGAGACAGACAACAGACAGTTCTTTGACATCAAACGAGATTCCTATCACCTGATGGCGGTCTTTAATGCGACAACCCACGCTTTTGATGGCGCAATGTATGTGTCTGTTTTGCTTTTCGGCAGCATATTTATGATAAAGGGATGGGTCGCGGCAGGCGACCTGGTGGCATTTCTTTTGTATGTGACGACGCTGATTGCGACGATCCGCAGGATTATCGAGTTTGCGGAACAGTTCCAGCGCGGCATGACAGGAATTGAACGGTTTTTGCAGATCATGGATGCGGACATCGAAATTTTCGATGAGGCAGACGCTGTGGAAATGGGAGAGCCGAAGGGCGAAATCGCATTCCACAATGTGAGCTTTGAATATCCGGATGATCACAATCAGGTGTTCAAAAACTTAAACCTGACAATTCATCCGGGAGAAAAGGTAGCACTGGTAGGACCTTCCGGCGGCGGAAAAACAACGCTGTGCAACCTGATCCCGCGTTTTTATGATGTGACGGGTGGCGAGATTACAATTGACGGAAAATCGATCAAACATTTCACGTTAAAGAGCCTGCGCCATAATATCGGCATCGTGCAGCAGGATGTTTATCTGTTCTCGGGCACGATCTATGACAATATCGTTTACGGAAGACCGGATGCGACACGTGAAGAAGTGATGGAAGCTGCAAAACGTGCGGGCGCGCATGAGTTTATCACAGAGTTGAAGGATGGCTACGACACCTACGTGGGCGAGCGGGGCGTAAAGCTTTCCGGCGGACAGAAGCAGAGAATCAGCATCGCCCGTGTCTTTTTAAAGAACCCGCCGATTTTGATTTTAGACGAAGCGACGAGTGCGCTCGATAACGAAAGCGAGCGTATCGTGCAGGCGTCACTTGAAAAGCTCGCGAAGGGCAGAACGACGTTCACGATTGCGCACCGTTTGACGACCATCAAGAACGCGACGAAAATTCTGGTGCTGACGGATAAGGGCATTGAAGAAGCCGGTACGCATCAGGAGCTTATGAAGAAAAAGGGCATTTACTTTGACTTATATAAAAGCTATCAGGAAATGACGGCGGACACGGAATAAAGCCCAAAGGAAATTTTCGGGTATGTATATTTTGAAAGGACGGGAAAACTATGAAAACAGTGACACTCGGCAATACCGGCATCACGGTCAATCGCAACGGCTTCGGCGCGCTGCCCATTCAGCGCATTTCCGTTGAAGAAGCGGGCAAGCTGCTGCGCAAAGCATACGATAACGGCATCCGCTTTTTCGACACCGCACGCGCGTATTCGGATAGCGAATATAAGATCGGTCAGGCACTTGCCGATGTGCGCGACGACCTCATCATCGCGACGAAAACAGCCTCGACAACCGTTGAAGGCTTTTGGAAAGACCTCGAGACGAGCCTTTCTATGCTGAAGACCGACCACGTGGATATTTACCAGTTCCACACGCCGTCCTTCTGCCCGAAGCCCGGCGACGGTACAGGCCTTTATGAGGCGATGCTGGAAGCGAAAGCGCAGGGCAAGATCCGTCACATCGGCATCACGAATCATCGCCTGCATGTGGCGCGCGAAGCCGTGGAATCCGGCTTGTATGAAACGCTGCAGTTCCCGTTCTGCTACCTTGCGAGCGAAAAGGACATTGAGCTTGTGAACCTATGTAAGGAGAAGAACGTCGGCTTCATCTGCATGAAGGCGCTTTCCGGCGGTCTCATCACGCGCAGCGATGCGGCGTATGCGTACCTTGCGCAGTATGAGAACACGTTGCCCATTTGGGGTGTACAGCGCGAGAAAGAGCTTGACGAGTTTCTTTCCTACAATGATAACCCGCCGGTGATGACGGACGAGCTTGCGGCGTTCATCGAAAAAGAGCACGAGTCCCTCGCGGGCGATTTCTGCCGCGGCTGCGGCTACTGCATGCCATGTCCCGCCGGTATTGAGATCAATCAGTGCGCGCGCATGTCGCTTATGCTGCGCCGCGCTCCGTCCGCCGCATGGCTGACGCCCGAGTGGCAGGCGAAAATGGAGCTGATTGAAAACTGCAAGCACTGCGGCCAGTGCATGAAGAAATGTCCGTATACCTTAAACACCCCCGAATTGCTCCGCAAGAATCTGGAGGATTACCGCACCTTTTTAAAATAAAGGAGAAAGTTCCGAATTATGACAGCAAACGAATTTTACGCGTCTCTTTCCGGCAAGCGCATCACGTTTGTCGGCGTGGGGCGCTCCAATCTGCCGCTCATTGAGCAGTTTAAAGCCCACGGTGCAGCCGTTTCGGTGCGCGATAAGCGCAGCGAAGCGGCGCTGGGCGAAGACGGCGAAGCGCTGAAAAAGCTCGGCGCAAAGCTCATCTGCGGCGAAGACTACCTTAAAAGTATCGACGAAGACATGCTGTTCCGCGCGCCCGGCGTGCCGTATCTGCTGCCCGAGCTGCAAAAGGCCCGTGCAAACGGTGTTGCCGTGACGAGCGAAATGGAAGTCTTTTTCGACCTGTGTCCGTGCAAAATTTACGCCGTGACGGGCAGCGACGGCAAGACGACCACAACGTCCGTCATTGCCGAAATGCTGAAAGCGGCGGGCAAGACCGTGCACCTCGGCGGCAACATCGGCCGCCCGCTTCTGCCGGAGATCTGTGATGTAAAGCCCGAGGATGTGGCGGTGGTGGAGCTTTCGAGCTTCCAGCTCATCTCCATGCGCCGCAGCCCGAATGTCGCAGTCATCACGAATCTGTCGCCGAACCATCTCGACGTACACAAGGATATGGACGAGTACGTGAACGCGAAGAAGAACGTACTTTTGCACCAGAATGCGTTCGGACGCACGGTTTTGAACGCGGATAACGCCCTGACGGCGGCCTGTGCCGTTGACACGCGCGGCATGACGTACATGTTCTCCCGCAGAGAGAAGACGAACGGTGCGTGGTGCAGCGCGGACGGCAAAATCTACTTCGGCGACGAATATATTATGGAGGAAAGCGACATTCGCATTCCCGGCAAGCACAACGTCGAAAACTACCTTGCGGCGATTTCTGCCGTGTGGGGCGATGTCTCGAAAGAGGTTATCAGGACTGTCGCGAAAGAATTCAACGGCGTCGAGCACCGCATGGAGTTCGTGCGCGAGCTGGACGGCGTGAGATGGTATAACGACTCCATCGCAACGAGTCCGTCCCGCGCAATGATCGGCACGCTTTCGCTGTATGATTTCAAGATTGTTATGATTGCGGGCGGTGCGGATAAAAAGGTGCCGTTTGACGAGCTGGGCAAGGTCATTTGTGACAAGGTGAAGACACTCGTGCTGCTCGCGCCCGAAAAACCGCTTGAGGGCTTTAAAACGCCGGCCGCGGGGAAGATCGAAGCTGCGGTGCGCGGTGCCGAAAACTACAAGGACGGCGCGCCGGTGATTCTGCACGCAAACAACATGAAGGATGCCGTGCGCCTTGCAAGAGAAAGCGCAGAGCCGGGTGACGTGGTGTCTCTGTGCCCCGCCGCAACGGGCTTTGATATGTACAAGAGCTTTGCCGTGCGCGGTGATATTTACAGAGAAGAAGTGAAAGCACTGAAGTAAGCACAAGCTGACGTGAAAGCGGACGCAAAAGTCTTTGATAAACTTTCTTCAGAAAGTTTATCAGATTCCAAAGGTGAAACCTTTGGTCGAGCTCCGAGGAAAGCGACTTAGGGCGCTGACCTAATAAACCCAACCGAACGCAAGCGTTCGCTTTCAAGTTTTCTCGAAGAAAACTTGACTAAAGACTTTATTCGTTTTAAGGCGAAAGAACAAGGAAACAACAAAACAAGAAATTTGCGCACTCGGCGCCGCTTCGCCTTGGACCGGGCGGGGCGTGATTGTGGAAGATTGGATAGGTATAATGAAACAGTATAACAAGGGAAATGACAGAAACAAGGGCTTTCAGGGCAGAAACGGTCGTTCCGACCGCCGCCGCGACATTCGCGATACGCCCCTGAACCGCATGGAAGAGACGATTTTGGCGACCATGCGCAGCGAGGAAATTCACGACTGGAGCGCACGCCAGCTTTTGAAAAAGGCAGGTGTGCTCGACAAGCTTGCTTTTTACGATGCACTGCGTTCTTTAAAAGACCGCCGCATGATTTTACTTGACCGCGAGCACAATGCGAAGCTTATTCCGGTCGGCGAAGACGTGGAAGCGACGCTCGTTTCGCTCTCGAAGAACTTCGGCTTTGCGCGCCCCGATGGCGGCGGCGACGACATTTTTATTCACGGCAGCGCTTTGCAGGGTGCGCTCGTTGGAGACAAGATCATCGTCGGCGACATTCGCAAGGACGACCGCGGCCCCTCCGGCCGTGTGCGCCGCATCGTAGAGCACAAGCCCGCGCAGACGACCGGCACGGTGAGTATCACGGATGAGGGCATTGAGTTCATCCCGGACAATGCCATTCGCTATAATTTACGTATGCGCGAGCGCGATTTAAACGGCGCGAAAAACGGCGACAAGGTCATGGCATCTTTGGAGCAGGATTACCGCGGTGACTGGGCATATGCCAGCGTGAAGAAGGTCTTCGGCAGCGGCCGCACGGCGCGTGTCTGCGCCGATGCCATTGTAGAGCAGTATGGCATTCCGCATGTTTTCCCGCAGGAAGTGCTCGATGAAGCCGAGCGCGTCGGCAACGAGCCCATCAGCGACGAAGAATACGCAAAGCGCCTTGACCTGCGCGGCGAGCCAATCTTCACCATCGACAGCAAGGACGCAAAGGACCTCGACGACGCCATCTCCGTGAAGTGCACGGACTTCGGCTACACGCTGGGCGTGCACATTGCGGACGTTTCCCACTATGTGAAAGAGGGCTCTGCCATCGATGAAGAGGCGATCAACCGCGGCACGTCTGTGTATTTTGCCGACCGCGTGATTCCGATGCTGCCGGAGGTGCTTTCAAACGGCGCGTGCTCCCTGAACGCGGGCACGGACAAGCTGGCCTTCTCCGCGCTTATCGAGTTCGACAAAGAGGGCCACATCACAAAGTACGATTTTAAAAAGACGATCATCAATTCCAAGGTGCGCGGTGTGTACAGCGAGGTCAACGAAATTCTGGACGGCACGGCATCGGAGGAGATTTTGAACAAATACGCGCCCGTCATGGAGTCCTTGATGTCGGCGAAGGAGCTTGCCGATATTTTGAAGGCGAACTCCGCAGCCCGCGGCACCATGGAGCTGGACAGCGGCGAATCGAAATTCATTCTTGATGAAAACGGCATTTGTATCGACATCATGCCGCGCGTTTCCGGCGAAGCGGAGCAGCTCATCGAGCAGATGATGGTGACGGCGAACATTGCGGCGGCGAAATTCTCGCTCGACCATAAATTGCCGTTCCTCTACCGTGTGCACGGCACCCCGGATCCGAAGCGCGTAGAGGAGCTTGTGACGCTGTTGCAGCTCGTGGGCGTTCCGTGCAAGGAGATCGTAAAGCCAAACCCCGAAACGCAGGATTTCGCCGCGATCCTCGACCGCGTGCGCGGCCTGCCGTGTGAGACGCTTGTTTCTCAGCGTTTGCTGCGCACGATGGAAAAAGCGAGATATTCGACGGAGGAGACCGGCCACTTCGGCCTCGCGCTTTCCGATTACAGCCACTACACTTCGCCGATCCGCCGTTACCCGGATACGTCCATTCACCGCGTGCTTTCCGCATTTGTGGAAGGCATGCCGGCAGAAGAGGTGCGCCGCCGCTACGCGCAGTTCTGCGAGACCTCTGCGACGGAATCCTCCCGCAATGAAATTCGCGCGCTCATCGCCGAGCGTGACGCCGAGGACTGCTACATGGCAGAGTACATGAGTCAGCACATCGGCGAGCACTTTGAAGGCACCGTGAGCGGTGTGACGATGCGCGGCGTGTTCGTGCGCCTTGAAAACAGCGTAGAGGGCTTTGTTTCGCTCGATGCGTTCGAGGACGAGGATTTTGTGTACGACGGCCTTATCACACAGCGCAGTCCGAAGCGCGAATTGACCATCGGCACGCCGCTGCCGATTATCGTGGCTTCCGCCTACGTTGCGACCGGCAAGGTAGACTTCGTGCCGGATAAAGAGAAGCTCGACATTTAAGGTATGAAAAATTCCCCTGCATCATAAGCTTTTCCGACAGGATAAAAATGGGGGAGAGCGTATGCGGGGAATCAAAAGGCTCATCGGCTCGGCAATGCTGGGCGTTCTGGCGCTGGCGGTTTTGTATTTTACGGCGCCGTACACTGGAGTGTATATTCCCGTCAGCCGGCTCAGCGTGGCGGTATCCGCTGTGCTTGGCGTGCCGGGCGTGACGCTGCTCGTTTTGCTGAGCCTGCTGTAAACGTATAGATGTATTGAAAAGAAAACTGCGGTTTTGCCGTAGCGGAGAGGAGTTTTTAATATGTTTCTGATCAACGCAAACGTACTGGACGACAAATTCTGCCTGCGCAAGGCGGATATCGAGATCGAAGACGGCAAGATTGTGCGCCTTGAGGATTCTTTGCCGTACAAAGAGGAAGACCTCGTTGTGGACTGCGCGGGCTACACCATCGTGCCGGGCTTTGTGGACGTTCACGTGCACGGCGGCGCGGGTGCAGATTCCAGCGACGGCGACGCAGAGGGTCTGCGCAATATGGCGAAGTTCCTGCTGACGAAGGGTGTCACGTCCTTCTGCCCGACCACGATGACCGTTTCCGATGCGGAGATTTTGAAAGCGCTTGAGACGATTCGCTCCTGCATGGACGACAAGGAAGGCGCGAAGATTGTCGGCGTGAACCTTGAGGGCCCGTTCATCTCGCCGAAGAAAAAGGGCGCGCAAGGCGACGAGTTCATTCAGGCGCCGGATTACGACGTGTTTAAGAAGTATTACGATTCCTGCGGCGGCATCATCAAGCTTGTGGACATTGCGCCCGAGTGCGACGTGCGCGGCGATTTTGTAGAGAAAGCCTCGAAGCTCTGCACCGTTTCCATTGCGCACACCGCAACGGATTACGACGGCGCGGTGGACGCGTTCAAAAAGGGCGTAACCCATGCGACGCACCTGTATAACGCGATGTCCGGCCTTGCACACCGTGCACCGGGTGTCGTGGGCGCGGTGTTCGACAACGAAAACGTCTGCGGTGAGCTCATCTGTGACGGCATCCACATTCACCCGGCTGTGGTGCGCACGACGTTTAAGCTCATGCCGGAGCGCGTGTGCGTCATCAGCGACGCGATGCGTTTGAGCGGCGTGGAAGACGGTGGCCAAGGCATGCTGGGTGTGAATATGGTCACCGTAAAGGACGGCAAGGCGACATTGCCGGACGGCACCATTGCAGGCTCTGTTACAAACCTGCACGCGGAACTCAAGAACCTCGTTTCCTGGGGCATTCCGCTGGAGACCGCCGTGCGCGCCATGACGCTGACCCCGGCGAAGGAGATCGGCATGGAAAACGAGATCGGCAGCCTTGCACCCGGCAAGCGCGCAGACCTTGTTGTGCTCGATGAGAACCTCGAGATTGTCGCGGTCTACCACTGATGCTTTTGCCTTTGCCGTGCGGCCTTGACGGCGGGGCATGAGGATAGAATTAGGGAAGAACAGAAAGGAAAGAAAATATGTATTGCACAAATTGCGGAAGAAAGCTACCCGAAGACGGCTCGCCGTGCGTTTGCCGGCGACAGCCCGCACAGCCCGAGCAGCAGACGTACACACAGCCGGTGCAACCGCAGCAAAACTACGGCGCACCCACGCAGAATTTTCAGATGCCGCCGCAGTATTACGCGCAGCCGCCGGTGCAATACCCGGTGCAGCGACCGATTACACCCGTGCACGGTGTGCTGAAAAGCTTTTTCGCGTCTCCGCTGTTCCTTATTACGGCGATTCTCTTTTCGGCGAATTTGCTGTTTCAGATCATCGCAAGCCTGTTCCCGCAGGATCCGGCGTATATCGTAAATCAGATTTACAGCAACCTGCCGTATGAAATGCAGTTTATCATTTCGCCGGGCGATCTGTACAGTGCGCTTTCGGATGCGCAGAGCGGCACCACGGTCGGTACGGTCATCGGTATGCTTATTACAGGCGGCTTAATGGCTGCCGCGTACTGGATCACGTACATATCTGCGAAAAGCCCGAGTGTTCCGGCGGCAAAAACGGCCGGCCTCACCATCATGAAGGTGTTCAGCATCATCAGTCTTGTTGTGTTGAGCCTTGCGGAGGTGCTGTGCGTTGTTCTTGCCGTAATCTTCGGTGTTGCCCTTGCCGGCAATGACTACGGCTACATGGATGAGATGATGAGCGTTATCTTTGTCTTTCTCATTGCGGCCTGCATCTTCGGCTTTGTCGTGCTCATTTTTGAGATCATTTACGAAGCAAAGGTCATAAAGATGCTGAACAGCGCGAAGAACGCGATGCTGACGGGCATGATTCCGAATAAGGCTTCCATGTTTGTGGCGGTCATCTGCTTCATTTCGGCGGCGGTGTCGTTCTTCTCCGTTTTCGGCGATGCGGTACTGTACGGCTGGATCCGTGTTCCGCTCGGCCTGACGAGCGTTGCGCTCAACGTGCTTTATGGTCTGCTTGTTCTGCAGTTTAATAAGATGCTGAAGAATGCAGGCATGGCTCGATAAAACAAAATAAGTGAACGCGACCCGCTCCCGGCCGCGGCGGGACGGTGTAGTTCCGCTGCGCGGGAGTGGGTTTTGCTTTTAGGGGAGATGAAAGTATGGTGGAAAATACAACATATATCACCAAAGCGGAGCCGGCAGAGCAGCAGGAAAAGCGCGCGGAGGAAATTTTGCGGGACATGCTTTCTTCGCCGCTGTTCTTCATGTGTGCGGTATTGGTCACATTGAACGCCGTTATTTCGGTGATCGTCAGCGGTATGAACGGATTCGGCGATGTATACGGCGGTGCCGTGACGTTTACTTCGTGGGTGTTTCAGATAATCTTTACGGAAAAAGGTTACACGGGGATACCTGCATATCCTGTATTGTCGGCGGTGCTTTCGGGTATATTCGGCACAGTAATGGCGGCAGTCTTTTGGCTTCTGTATATTGGCGCCAAAAAACGGAAGCTTTGCGGTGCGGGTTTTAAGACGATGAAAGTCGCCTTGCTTTGCCGCACGGTAGCATTTGCTGTGACGGCAGCTGCGCTGTTTGGTATCATAGTCGAATTTATCGTATATGAGATCACCACAGGGCCGAGCCCGACCGCAGATATAGTCGATTACCTTTTCGGATATTTAGGATACGGCATTATGTTTATCGGCGGCATCGTAAGTGCGTTATCAGCCGTTTGCTGTTTTATGATGGTGCGGTCGCTGCACAACTCGGAAAAAGCCGTGCGCGGGGACGGCGCGCTGCGGACGATCCCGCGCTTTGCGACTTGTATGTATTTACTTTGCGCGAAGCTGATCGTGCCGGTGATGCTCGTTGTGGTCGTGGTTATGGTTCCGACTTTTAAAATCGACGATATCGGCAAGTTATGGGTGTTTTTACCGCTCATATGCAAAGCGGCGTTGAGCGCTTTATTTGCCGCCTGCACCGTTAAATTTAATAAAATCGCCGATAAAGCGAAAGTTTAGACGTATTTAAAAGGAGATTCGGTTATGTATTGCACGAATTGCGGGAGAAAGCTCCCGGAGGACGGTTCGCCTTGCATTTGCGGGGCGCAGAACGGGAATTTCAACACGCAGCCGCCGCAGTATTTTCAGGCGCTGCCGCAGTATTACGCGCAGCCGCCCGTGCGCCCGGTTACGCCGGTACACGGGATGTTAAAACGGTTTGCGTCGTCAAAGCTGTTTTTCATGTGCGCGCTGCTTTTTACGGTGCAGATGGTCGTGTCGGCGGTCTCATCGGTGATTGAGGTGTTCACGGTGCTGCAAAATCAAGCGTATCTGCTGGAACGCACGCCCATAGGCACGAATTTCAACGTAGAGTTTAACGTAAACATTGTGCCTGTTCAAAATATTCTGGTGCTTATCGGGCTTTGGCTGCTGTACGCCTCCGTGAAGAAGACGGACACGCCGTTCATGAGCACAGCGGGCGTCACGCTGTTTAAAGTGACGGAAATTCTCCAGATCGTTGGGTGCGGTATTTTTTGCGGGATGTTGCTGCTCATCGGCCTTTTGGTGCTCCTCGCATCGAGTGGCGCCCCGAACGTGACAAATTACACCGGCTTGCCGGACAATATCGCTATTTTAATAGTGGGTATTGCTTTTGTGGTCGGTTTGGTGTTGAGTGCCCTGTTGCTTTTGTACAGCATTAAAATGCTCGGCGTGTGGACGAGCCTGCAGCGCGCGATACAGGTGGGCGTGCTGCCGAAAAAGCTGCCGGGATACGCGCTCGCTTTGCAGGGATTTTTGATTTTCTGTGATGTCGCCGCGATGATTGCGCTTTTCGTATTGAACGCGTGGATCCTCATTCCGGGCAGCCTGTGCAGCATAGCCGCGCGGGTATATGTCATCCGCTGTATGGCGGCGTATAACCGGGAGGTTGCGGGGATGGAAGCGACACCCGTGATGTGAGGTGTGAAGATGGATAGCCGAAACGGTGCGGCACGGGAGGTATTGAAACGCGCGGCGACATCCGACCTCTTTTTGATGTGCACGGTCTTGTTTTCACTGAGCGCGGTGCTCTCGGGAGCGTATTTTGTGCTTTCGGGCGTCCCTATGTACGCGCAGAACACGTATGTATTCAACAAAGCTGCGTTTCCGCACAGGCTGTGGTATGACCTCGGCGTGGAGCAGTTCCCAGTTTCAAAACTCGTCGCGGTTGCGGCGTTTTGGGTGACGTACGTTTCCGCAAAGCGAAGCCGCGGGGTGGATTTTCGTACGGCGGGCATGACGATCCTGAAAATATGGGCGGTCGTGCAGATAGTCGTCGAAAGTGCGCTGATCTTAGTTTTGCTGTTTTTCGGCGCGGTCGAAATTTTCTGGCCCGCAGAGCGGCTCGAATGGTCGACGGGGCTTGTGATTGCAATCATTATTTTTCTCTCGGCTTTGCTTACTTTGCTTTTAATCTACGCCACAAAGCTGTTCGGGCTGATGCGAAATTGGACGCGCGCGGTATGGGACGGGGCATCCGTGAAGAAAATACCGTTCTATATGATCGTGATGCAGAGCGTTTTTGCGGCGTACAGCCTGACAATCGGTTTGGGGCATATCGCGGCGGGCGACGCTGGCGGCGCGGTACTCTCTACAACCG
>OLPV01002639.1_pt1 | contig 11531 bp, 10 predicted proteins | sample 1671961 | NCBI WGS metagenome assembly OLPV01 (sample SAMEA3136630, study PRJEB25190) | human gut metagenome | biome: human gut; feature: human-associated habitat; material: faeces | place: Austria | collected 2013
CAACGGCGAACTGCTCCTCGGTTTCCAGCTTGGTTCTGCCGGAGCCGATGATGTCGAATCCGCCAGTGTTGCGGAACTGGTTGATGTACTCGTCGTCAAAGACCAGGTAGTCATCTTCCAGAAGACCGCTGGGGCCGCCCTTGAAGCCGTAGAGGACGTTGTCCTTGTTCGTTGCCTTCAGCGCGTCGTACAGGCCGCAGACCACGTTGTGACCGCCGGGAGCCTGACCGCCGGACAGAATCACGCCCACGACCTGCTTCTTGGCCTCGGAGGTGTTCTTGCCCTTGACGAAGGTGATCTCGTTCTTGCCGTAGGTGTTGGGGAACAGGGCGGCAATCTTCTCCTGATCGGCAACGCTGGCGGTTGCCTCGCCATTTTTCACGCAGATGTCGGCCACACCGTTGCGGAGCATACCGGGAAGCTTAGGGGTATACTGGTATCTGGCGACCTGCAGAGGGGACAGTTTCATCTAAAAAGCACTCCTTTTGTTGAATTGCGTAGATGTCTACGGTCTGATTATACTCGATTCCGAAGGAAAGGTAAATTGCCATTTCTGCTAATTTTCCCCGGCGTTCTCGGGGAAAAACTGGTCTGTTTGTTCGTTAGCCGGGATTTTGGGCTCCGACAGAAGATTCCTATTGAAAAAAGGAAAAAACATGGTATAATAATTACCGAAAAAGCAGGCGCAAGGCCTGCGGTAAAAGAAAGGATTGATTCCAATGCCTCTCGTAACTACGAAAGAAATGTTCAAGAAGGCCTACGACGGCGGCTACGCCATCGGTGCTTTCAACGTCAACAACATGGAAATTGTCCAGGGTATCACCGAAGCTGCCGGCGAGCTGAAGAGCCCCGTCATTCTGCAGGTTTCCAAGGGTGCCCGGGCCTACGCCAACCATACTTACCTGGTGAAGCTGGTTGAGGCGGCTGTTATCGAGAACCCCGAGATCCCCATCGCTCTGCACCTGGACCACGGCGACAGCTTCGAGCTGTGCAAGAGCTGCATCGACGGCGGCTTCACCTCCGTCATGATCGATGCTTCCTCCAAGTCCTTCGAGGAGAACATCGCTCTGACCAAGCAGGTCGTTGAGTACGCCCACGATCACGGTGTTGTGGTCGAGGCCGAGCTGGGCACTCTGGCCGGCGTTGAGGACGAGGTTGCCGTGGAGCACGGCAAGGAGAGCTACACCCATCCCGAAGAGGTTGAGGAGTTTGTCTCCCGCACCGGCTGCGACTCCCTGGCCATCGCCATCGGCACCAGCCACGGCGCTTACAAGTTCAAGCCCTCTCAGTGCACCCGGAACGCCGACGGCATTCTGGTTCCGCCTCCCCTGCGCTTCGACGTGCTGGAGGAGTGCATCAAGCGGCTGCCCGGCTTCCCCATCGTGCTGCACGGCTCCTCTTCCGTTCCTCAGGAATTCGTGAAGATGGTCAACACCTACGGCGGCAAGATGCCCGACGCCATCGGCATCCCCGAAGATCAGCTGCGCAGAGCCGCTCAGCTGGCCGTGTGCAAGATCAATATCGACTCCGATATCCGTCTGGCTATGACCGGCAACATCCGCAAGTACTTCTACGAGCATCCCGATCACTTCGATCCTCGTCAGTACCTGAAGCCCGCCCGTCAGGCGGTCAAGGACATGGTCGCTCACAAGATCGTCCACGTTCTGGGTTCCGACGGCAAGGCCTGATTGGTGGCCTGAGTAAAAACAATGACCCCGCAGGGCTTGCCCTGCGGGGTTTCCTTATCCGAAATTCACAGCGATAAAGTCATCAAATTCCCGAATACAGCCGTTTTGAGGCCAGATTGGCATACCCTCAGCGGCTTCTTGAGCGGCTTGTGCCAGCTCGACGGTCGGGCTCACCAGAAAATCATAGCCGTAGAGCCGGAACAGATCGGAAATAAAGGTGGGGCAGTAGCCGGTGACGGTATTGCCACACCAGTAAATGACGGAGTTGCCGTTCACGTCCGCACCCGGGTACAGATGGGTCATGAGATAGCCGCCGTCCTTCTGCCAGTGGTCAGGACAGTTGGTGAAGATAACAGGCTTGGAAAGGTCATAGCCGGATTGCAGTTTTGTGGCGAGGGTGTGGACCACATAGCCTTCCTTTTCGCTGCGGACATAGTCGTTAAAAAACCACCGGTTCATATCCGCGGACTGAATGAGCACCAGCAGGCAAAGGACGATGGGGGCGACGGTCTTTCCAAAGGGCTTGCGTTCCCACCAGGCTGCCAGCAGAAGCACCAGGAAGGCTACATAGAAGCAGACAGTCTGGGCGGTTCTGGGGGGATAGCTGCCAAACACAATCTGAATGATGAAATTGCTGAGGAACATGCCGAGAAAGCAGGGGATCAGCCAGAAATTCTTCCGCTTCCGGGAAAGCCAGAGGATCATCAGCCCACCCAGAACACTGACGGCGCAGAAAATCAGGATAGGCTGGTAGCGCACCTGTAAGGAATCGTGGAAATACCGGATAATTGTGAGAAGGACGCCGGACAGTACGCTGGCAATGCCCTTTTCTGAGGTGTCCCAGGTGGTGTACGGCGAGCTGGTGCGTACATATCCGGTAAAATGCTGTACCGCAGCCACCAGTCCGTAGTAGATCAGCGTGGCGGCAACCAGCACCAGTGCAAAGCCAAGCCCCGTCTTCCAAACGTTGGAAAAGTGCCAATTCTCCGAATCCTTCAGAATTTCCAGGATCAGAATGGCAAAAACGACGCAGACATACAGGAACAGAAAGGATTCATAGCTGGCGATGGTTCCCATCGTCAGCAGGATAGCCGGGATTGCGGCCCGCCGGTTTCCCCGGACGAATCGCCGGGCGCACAGAAGCCCCAGGGGACAGCAGCAGAAGGATACCATAACGGCCAGCAAATCCAGCTCATACAGGAACTTTTCCACATTGATGGAATTGCTGAGATACACGGTGGTGAAGGCGATCAGCGCAAGGGTGGAGAGTTTTCCCTCGCACACCGTCTGAAGCAGCGTGCAGAACAGCAGAGCGGACAGGCAGTAAAGGGAAGCACCCACAAATTCCGTGAAAAAAGGAATAAAGTCTATGGCACCGGTCAGTGAATTCAGCAACACATGCAGCAGCCTGCCCTGCCGGATCATGTTCCAGGAGCTATCGCTGTAAAGATAAAAATTCCTGGCCACGTCATCCACACCGATGGATTGATGGGTGATGGCAAAGCCGAAGCACAGTACGGTTACGAACAGAGCACTGAGAACCAGTGCCCGATTCCGGAGCAGATTGCGGAAACAGTCCGCTTCTTGGGTAGAAGAATTCATTTTTTAGCCTCACTGGGTAATTTTTACTCAGTATAACACCGGATTTTGGAAAAAGCAACACCGGCCTCGAATTGTAAACTTGCAGAAAAATAATGGTTGACAATTGATTCTGGCCATGCTATATTCCCCTTGACAAAAAACTTGGAGGTATTTTTCAATGGAAAAGAAGCTGACGGTACGGGACATGGCCTACATTGCCATGTTCGCGGTGGTTATGGCGGTGTGCTCCTGGATTTCGGTGCCCTATGTGGTGCCCTTTACCATGCAAACCTTCGCTGTATTTCTGGCGGTAGGCGTGCTGGGCGGCAAGCGGGGAACCCTGGCGGTGCTGGTTTACATTCTGCTGGGCTGCGTGGGCATTCCGGTGTTCTCCGGTTTCACCGGAGGCGTGGGGATTCTCATGGGCAGCACCGGCGGCTATATTGTGGGCTTCCTGGTGGCGGCGGCTCTCATGTGGGTCATGGAGAAGCTTCCCGGCAACCGGACGGCGGTACTGGTCGGCTCCATGGTGCTGGGTCTCATTGCCTGCTACGCTTTCGGCACTGCCTGGTTCGTGACGGTGTATGCCAAGACCACCGGCCCTGTGGGGGTCTGGACGGCTCTGGGCTGGTGCGTGTTCCCCTACATTGTGCCGGATCTGATGAAAATTGCTCTGGCTCTGGTGCTGTGCAAGCGGCTGAAAAAAGCTATCCGGCTGTGAGCGTCTACAAAATCCGGGCCCACCACGGCATGTGCCTTCCCTTCTTCCGGGGGGAGGGCTACAGCGGGGCTTTTGTGGAAAATATGACCCGGATGAAGAAAATCCTGGAAGAAAACCCGGAAATCTGCCTGGTTGCGGGCAGCGACGACATCTGCGCCGCCTGCCCCAACCGTCTGACGGAAAGCTGCGCCGAAAAGGCCTGCCGGTATGACCGGCAGGTGCTTGGGCGGTGCGGCCTGAAACCCGGTCAGCGGATGCCCTACCTGACCTTCTCCGCTCTGGTGGAGAAGGCCGTCCTGCGTCCCGGAAAGCGGGAGGAAATCTGTGGGGACTGCCAGTGGAGCAGCCTGTGCGTCTGGAAGGGGGAGACACCGTGACAACGAAAGAGAGACTGCTGACCCTGCTGGAAACCCGGCGGGGCAGCTTCCTTTCCGGGGAAGAGGCGGCAAGAGAGCTGGCTGTGTCCCGGGCGGCGGTGTGCAAGGCGGTGAAGGCTCTGCGGCAGGCGGGCTATCCCATTGACGCGGTGACAAACCGAGGCTATCGGCTGTCCGAGCAGGGGGATGTGCTGTCCGCCCAGGGCATTGCCAAATATCTGAATCCGGAGCTGCGCCCGTTGGTGGAAAAGACCCTGGATTCCACCAATGCCGCCGTCCGCCGTCTGGCGGAGCAGGGTGCGCCGGAGGGTACGGTAGTGCTGGCGGGAAGCCAGACCCAGGGGCGGGGTCGGTACGGGAGAACCTTCTATTCCCCGGAGGATACCGGCGTTTATCTGAGTCTGCTTTTGCGCCCGGCAGGAGACCCTCAGCAGACGGTGCTGCTCACCGCCGCGGCGGCTGCGGCCATGTGCCAGGCTATGGAAGCACTGGGGGTGGAGAATCCTCAAATCAAGTGGGTCAACGACATTTTCCTTTCGGGAAGGAAGGTCTGCGGGATTCTCTGCGAGGCCTCCTTCAGCCTGGAAACCGGCGCGCCGGAGTATGTGGTCGTGGGGGCGGGCATCAACGTCTACGCTCCCAAAGGCGGCTTCCCGCCGGAAATCGCGGACATTGCGGGAGCGCTTTGGGAAAGCCCGGTGTCCGACGGGAAAAATAAGCTGGCAGCGGAATTTCTCAATCGGTTCTGGACGCTGTACCGCACCGGCGGGAATTTTCTGGAGGACTACCGCCGTCGAAGCCTGGTGATCGGAAAAAACGTTGCCGTAATGGCAGGCGGGGAAAGCAAACCGGCGCTGGCGTTGGACATTGACGACCGATGCCGTCTGCGGGTACGCTTTGCAAACGGGGAGGAGCAGAGCCTTTCCTATGGGGAGGTTCGTGTGGTTCCCGCGGAGCCCGACGAAAAACAGTGAAAAAATCTGATAATCCCTCTTGTAAACTGCGGAATAATATGGTAAACTGAATTGGTTTTGAAAGAATTATCGAATCGGGAGGAAGCTGCCCTCCGGATTTTCAGTTTACAATGGAGGACTTGACAGATGCCTACCCTGCGAGAAGAAATCAGCCGCCGCCGGACCTTCGCCATTATTTCCCACCCGGACGCCGGTAAAACCACCCTAACCGAAAAATTCCTGCTCTACGGCGGAGCCATTGCCCAGGCCGGCGTGGTCAAGGGCAAGAAGAATTCCCGGGCCGCTACCTCCGACTGGATGGAAATCGAGAAGCAGCGGGGCATTTCCGTGACTTCCTCCGTGATGCAGTTCCAGTACGAGGGCTTCTGTATCAACATTCTGGATACCCCGGGTCACCAGGACTTTTCCGAGGACACCTACCGGACCCTGATGGCCGCGGACTCTGCCGTCATGGTCATCGACGGTGCCAAGGGCGTGGAGCCCCAGACGAGAAAGCTTTTCAAGGTCTGCGCCATGCGGCACATTCCCATTTTCACCTTCATCAACAAGATGGATCGGGAGACCAAGGATCCCTTTGACCTCCTGGACGAGGTGGAGCGGGAGCTGGGCATTGAGACCTACGCCATGAACTGGCCCATCGGCTGCGGCAAGGACTTCCAGGGCGTCTACGACCGGGAGAAGGCAGAGCTGCTGTTCTTCTCCGGTGTCAACGGCAAGTCAAGAGCCGATAAGCTGGAAGTCGATCTGTACGATCCCAAGGTTGCGGAGCTTCTGGGCAGCGAGCAGAAAGCCCGGCAGCTGATCGACGATGTGGAGCTCCTGTCCGCCGGACGGGAAATGGATGCCCAGGCCGTGGAAAACGGTCAGCTGTCTCCGGTGTTCTTCGGCTCCGCCCTGACGAACTTCGGCATTGAGCCCTTCCTGGAGGCCTTCCTGAAGCTGACTCCGCCGCCTCTGCCCCGGACGGCGGACTGCGGTGTCATTGATACCTTTGACCCGGATTTTTCCGCCTTTGTTTTCAAAATTCAGGCGAATATGAACAAAGCCCACCGGGATCGGCTGGCGTTCATGCGGATTTGCTCCGGCAAATTCACCCGGGACGCGGAGTATTTCCATGTTCAGGGCAACAAGAAAATGCGGCTGAGTCAGCCCCAGCAGCTGATGGCCGCCGAGCGGGAAATTGTGGACGAGGCCTACGCCGGGGACGTGATCGGCGTTTTCGACCCGGGCATTTTTGCCATCGGCGATACCATCACCGTGCCGGGCAAGAAGTTCACCTTCTCCGGCATTCCCACCTTTGCCCCGGAGCATTTCAGCCGGGTGTCCGCCAAGGACTCCATGAAGCGCAAGCAGTTCGTCAAGGGCACCGAGCAGATCGCCCAGGAGGGCGCCATTCAGATTTTCAAGCTGCCCAACTCCGGTATGGAGGAGGTCATCGTGGGCGTGGTCGGCGTGCTGCAATTGGAAGTATTCCAGTACCGGATGAAGAACGAGTACGGTGTGGAGCTGCGGATGGAGACTCTGCCCTACGAGGAAATCCGGGTCATCGACGAGTATCCCGGCGACCTGAGCGACCTGAACCTGGGCAGCGACGCGGAGCTTCTGGAAGACTACCGGGGGCGGAATCTGATGGTGTTCAGCTCCTACTGGGCCATCGACTTCACCTGCCGCAGAAATCCCGGCCTGAAAGTCTCCGAGATTGTGGTGCAGGAAGGTTAATTTTGATAAAAAAACCTCACGGCCATTTGGCTGTGAGGTTTTTTGCGCCTTGCAACGGCGGGGCAGGGGTGGTACACTGATACTATTTCCTTATTCCTGCTGCTTTGTTTTCTCCTCCGGGAATTCCACCGTGGGAATAAACCGGTTGGCAACCTTGCCCTTGCCCTCGTGCTTGACGTAGAAGTAGCCGATGCAGGAGAAGACCACCGCACCGATGAAATTCACGAACAAATCCTTCATGGTGTCGATGATGCCGATGTCCAGATAGCCCCCCAGACCCAGCGCTTCTTTCGTGCCGTCGGAGTGGACGATGATCACATCGCTGATGTCCCGGACGTGGACGACGATGTTGGACAGGGTGGGATCCAGATTCACGGAGTTGATGGCGTGAACGACCGTGTCCTTCTGCATATCCATGCCGAAGAAATAGTCTCCGCTGAATTCAAAAAACTCCCACAGAACCCCCACGGTCATAGAAAAGCAGAAGGAGACGATGGCCAGATACAGGGGCGACAGCTGAATGGAGAATCGCTCGTTCCGGTTGAGCATATCCACCAGGGAGAAGCCGATGGCGGCGCACAGAAAGCCGTTGATGGTGTGCAGCATGGTGTCCCAGTTGGGCACCCGGACGTAGAAGCTGTTCAGCTCCCCCAATATTTCCGCCGCGAAAATGAACAGCAGAATGATGATCTCCAAGACGTCCGGCAGGACAATTTTCAGCTTTTTGGAGAGGATGCTGGGCATGAGCATCAGCACCAGAGACAGGGCACACAGGAATACGCTTTCATACTCTGCGCGGAATACAGCCCGGATGAGAATAAAAATAATCAGGGCGCGCAGAGTCAGGTAAACCGCCAAAGTGGTTTTGTTTTTGTAGATCGTGTGAACCGGATGCTTGTGCTGCTTCATGCTGATTCCTCCATTTCCCGCTTCAGCCGGGACAGAAGCACTTCCCGGGCAAAATACATGGTCTCATATTTTAAGTACATCAGGGCGTTTTCATCCCAAAGAAGCCGCGCCCTGGCGGGGAAATCCTCATCCCCGAACCAAAGCTGAATCATCAGAGGCAGACCGTCAAAGACTTCGATGGAATAGGCGATATCCCCCGTGGGCATGGGCTTGCCGCCCAGAGCCTCGCACCACCGACGAAATACCTGCGGCTTTTTCTGACAGGCTTCGGCCAGAGGATCCCGCTCTTCCAGCAGATTCTGATGAAAGGTGTGACCGAATTGGGCCATATCCTTCCATTTTCCGCTGACGAAACGGTCTTCCCGGCTGTCGCAGATCAGATCGAGAAGGGCCATCACCTCGCCGTGGGTGTTGGCGTCCTCCCAGCCATGCTTTCCCTGACGCGCTAAGTCCCCGGTTTTTCGGCTGAGCCGATAGGTTTGGGAGAAGAACACCGGGTAGAGGTAATCTTCGTCGTGGGCAAGGTTTAACTTGCGGATCAAGGCTTCCTGGTCATAGGTCAGAAAGTAGGCCTTTGCCTGGGCGGCCTGCTTGAGGTAGTTGTCAGTGCGTGCCACAGCCTTCCCTCCAATCGATACTAAGTAACCTCTGAATTATTTATAGTATACCACGCTTTGACGGAAATCGCAAGAAATCCTTAAACTATTTCGTGTTTACTTTTCCTATCTTCTGTGGTAGAATGGGAAAAACGCTGAAAAAGAGGACTGATTTTCGTGGATTTTGACGCTACCCGAGTGGTCATCGACCTAGATGCCATCTCGGACAATATAGATGCCATCCGGGAAAAGGCCGGGGTGCCGGTGATGGCGGTCATTAAGGCCGACGCCTACGGCCACGGGGCAGTACAAGTAGCCAGGCTTCTCAAGGATAAATGCGCTTTCTTCTGCGTCAGCTCCATTCTGGAAGCCCTGGAGCTCCGGGACGCGGGGCTCACCACCCCCATCCTGATTCTGGGCTACACCCCCACGGAGGCCTTCCCCACGGCGATTTTGCAGGACATTCGCCCCACGATCTACCGGTTGGAGGACGGAAAGGCTCTGTCTCAGGCGGCCTGCTTTCTGAATCTGACGGCAAAATTCCACTTTGCCGTGGACACGGGCATGAGCCGGATCGGCTTCCAGGTCACGGAGGAAGACGCGGACATCTGTGCGGAAATCGCCGCCCTGCCGGGTATTCAGGCCGAGGGTATGTTCAGCCACTTTGCCACCGCCGACTGCGCGGATTTAAGCCGGGCGGAGGCTCAGGCGGCTCGGTTCGCGGAATTTGACAACATGCTCAAAGCCCGTGGGGTGAACATCCCCATTCGGCATCTGAACAATTCCGCCGGGCTTATGAATTTCCGGACACCCTATGAGATGGTTCGCTCCGGCATCATCACCTACGGCATGTACCCCAGCGACGAGGTTGACCCGGGACTTCTGAATCTCCGGCCTGCTCTGCGCTGGCTCAGCCGGGTGACCCATGTGAAAACCCTTCCCGCTGGTCGGGAAATCAGCTACGGCGGCACCTATGTGACCACCCGGGACACGGTGGTGGCCACCATTCCCGTAGGCTATGCCGACGGCTACCGCCGGAATCTTTCCGGAAAATTCTATGTGCTTATCCATGGGAAGAAAGCCCCGATTTTAGGCCGGATCTGCATGGACCAGATGATGGTGGACGTCACCGGCATTCCCGGAGTGAAGGTAGGCAACCGGGTCACCTTAGTGGGCACCGACGGGGACGAAACCATCACCATGGAAGCCATTTCGGCTCTGGCCGACAGTTTCAACTATGAATTCGTCTGCGGCATCAGCCGCCGGGTGCCCCGGGTGTATTTGCAGGGCGGCAAACCCGTTCGCTCCGTCCACTACCTGCTGGACGCGTTTCTGTAAGGAGGAACACAATGTCTCAAAAACCCAAGGGCAGCCATTCAGTTCTGACTGTGGTGCTCACCGTTCTGATCGTTCTCATGCTGGCGGCTACTGCCTTCCTGGTTTACCTGTGCATTGACCTGGTGAACAAGGAGGCGGATGTGAAGCCCAGTCAGGACAGCTCCCTGGTGCTGCCCACCCAGCCCTCTCAGGCTGAGACCACCACCGTGCCGGAGACTACCGTTCCGCCTACCACGGAAGCCCCGGAGCCGGAGCATGTGGTGGCTACGGCCAGTATCTCCACCCAGGGAGATCTTCTGATGCACAAGCCGGTGTTTGCCTCCTGCCAGGAGGGCAGCGGCTACGATTTCACCCGGATTTTCAAGTACAGCAAGGATCTCATCAGCGGCTACGACTACGCCATTGCCAACCTGGAGACCACCTTCGGCGGCGACAAGTATACCTACCAGGGAAATCCTGCCTTCAACTGTCCGGACGGCCTGGCTGACGGCGTGAAGGACACGGGCTATGACATGCTGCTTACCGTAAACAACCATGCCGGCGACACCATGGGTGACGGCATGATCCGCACCATCGAAACCGTCCGGGCGGCGGGACTGGCATCTCTGGGCACCCAGCTGCCCGGGGAAAAGCGGTACTCCGTGGTGGATATCAACGGCATTAAGGTGGGCATGGTTGCCTATTCCTGGGCCTACGGCATTTCCGGGAACGGCTTTTCCCTGAACGGCCTTGCTTATATCAAGGATGAGGGACAAGCCAATTATTTCAGCAAGCAGAACCCGGATAAGCTCTATAACGAGCTGAAGCCTATTCTGGAGGGCATGAAGGAGGACGGGGCGGAGGCCACCATGATCTTCATCCACTGGGGCGAGGAATACGAGATCAAGGAAAACGCCGCCGAGGACAAGATGGCCCAGAAGCTCTGCGACCTGGGCTTTGACGTGATTATTGGCGGGCACCCCCATGTGGTGCAGCCCATGGCGCTGCTGCAAAGCACGGAAAACCCGGAGCACAAGACCTACTGCCTGTACTCTCTGGGCAACGCGGTTTCCAATCAGAGAGCGGGCATCAGCGACAAATTCTCCCGGTATACCGAGTCCGGGGTACTGCTGAGCGTGACCTTTGAGAAGTACTCCGACGGCAAGGTCTATGTGGCGGACATCGATGCCATTCCTACCTGGGTGAATATGCACTCCAAGAACGGCAAACGGGAGTATAATATTCTGCCTTTGGTCAAGGACAAGGAGGAGCAGTGGAAGACGGATTTTGAGCTGACGGATAATGAGCTTACCGCCGCCCAGGATTCCTACGCCAAGACCATGAAGATCATCGGCGAGGGTCTCACTGCCTGCCAGGAGGATCTGGCTCAGGCGAAAACCGACCGGGAGGCCTACTACCAGAATCTGGCGGAGCACCCGGAGCTGGCAACCCAGGCAGCGACCCAGCCCGCGGCCACCGTCCCGGAGACCACCCCGGAAACCACTGCGGCAGAGGCCGCATAAGCAAAAATCCAAAAAAAGCTTGACAAAAGTCAAATCTGTATGTATACTAATCAGGCGCTTACGAAGCGCCTATGGACGATTAGCTCAGCTGGCTAGAGCATCCGCTTGACGTGCGGAAGGTCATAG
>OLPV01002644.1_pt1 | contig 11517 bp, 11 predicted proteins | sample 1671961 | NCBI WGS metagenome assembly OLPV01 (sample SAMEA3136630, study PRJEB25190) | human gut metagenome | biome: human gut; feature: human-associated habitat; material: faeces | place: Austria | collected 2013
GAAGGACCGTCCCCACTTTTTTAGATTACATAACTTGACAAAATATAAAAAATATGGTATAATATTTTATAGCATTTTGAAAACAAGGAAGAAATTTAATAGAACCTTGTTTTTTTTATTTTTTACAGAAAATAATTATATATTAGGGGGAATTAAATGAAAGAATTTTTTTACAACATTAAATGTGTATGGAAATATTCTAAAGACGAAAAGATGAAAATCGTGATTTATTTTATTCTCAGTATATTTGGTGTAATTGCAAGTATAATTTATCCAATTATTTCTGCAAAGATTATAGTTAACTTGACAGACAACAAAATTAGGCAGTTTGTATATATGGGAATAATCTTTACATCAATCGTAATATTAAATGATATAATTAATTTTTCAAAAAGTATGCTATATGAAAAAATATTCAGAAAAGTTTATACAAATATTCAATATAATTTAGGTTCAGAAATTCTAAAATTAACCAATAAAACATTAAATGAAAATAGTTCAGGAGTATTTATTCAAAGACTAGTTGGTGATACCAGGACAATATCTACTATATTTACAGATATAAACACATATATAAACGGTATACTGACAAATATCGGTGTATTAATTACATATTTTATTTTGAGTAAACCAATGTTTCTATTTGCATTAATTTCATTTTCAATAAGACTTATTATTGAAACAATTCGAATCAATAAATATAATAAAAATGACAAAGAATATAGGAAAGAAAATGATGAAATAACTGGATTTTCTGGAGAACTTGTTCGCGGTGCAAAAGATATAAAGATGCTCAATGGCGAAAGTAGTTTTTTAAATGAATTAAAAAATAAATTTGTAAGCTTAAATTTTATGCATTACAAAAAAGAAAGTACGAATTTAATATATTTGCTCTTTAGATGGATTTGGGCAGAGTTATCGTATTTTATAATGATAGTAATTGTTGCTATTTCAGTAAGTAATGGACAAATATCAATTCCAGTAGGAGTTGTAATATTCAACTTTGGTAATAGATATAATATGTTAGTTGGATATATTATAAATTTTTATGAATTGATAAAAAAATTCAATCTATCTGCAACAAGAATATTTGAAATTTTTAAAAGTTCCAAATATGAAAAAGAAACTTTTGGCAAAGAACATTTAAGCAAAATTGATGGAAACTTTGAATTTAAAAATGTTTCATTTAAATATGATAAAAAACAAGTACTAAACAACATAAATTTTAATGTTAAGTCAAATGAAACGGTAGCTTTTGTTGGAAAAAGCGGTGCAGGTAAAACAACAATATTTAATCTTTTATGCAAAATGTATGATAGTTACAATGGAACAATAACTATTGATGGAACAGACATAAAAAATTTAGATAAAGATACTATAAGAGGAAATATAACAATTGTTAGTCAAAGTCCATATATATTTAATATGAGCATAAGAGAAAATTTAAGACTAGTTAAGCAGGATTTAACAGATGAAGAAATGAAACAAGCATGTAAGATGGCATGTCTAGATGATTATATAGAGCAATTACCACAAAAATACGATACAATTGTAGGCGAGGGAGGAGTAACACTTTCTGGAGGACAAAAGCAAAGACTTGCAATCGCAAGAGCATTTGTACAAAAAACAGAAATTATATTATTAGATGAAGCAACAAGTAGTTTAGATAATGAAACACAATTAAAAATACAACAGGCAATTGAAAATCTTCAAAAAGAGTATACTATTTTAATAATAGCTCACAGATTATCTACTGTGAGAAATGCAGACAGAATATTAATGTTATCTGAAGGCAAAATAATTGCAGAAGGGAATCACAGTAAATTACTAAAAGAATGTAAGCAGTATAGAGATTTATATGAAAATGAGATAATTAAAGAAGTTTAAATGAAAAAAAGAGGACTGTTGTCAGTGGGTGTCAGTGGGGACGGTTCTTTTTGACAACTTTTGGCATACATTTTGAATGTAGCTTTAAAAAGTTGTCAAAAAGAACCGTCCCCACTGACACAGCAAGAATAGGTCATGTATATACTTTAGAAGATGAAAGAGGAAAAGGTTATGCTGCAAATTTAATACATGATTTAACAAAATTAATATTAGACAAAAATATACAACCATTACTATATACAGATTATAGTTATCCAGCATCAAATAAAGCTTATATAAATGCTGGATATGATGATAAAGGAATCTTAATTAATTTTTCTTGCTCAAGGGATAAAAACGAAACTATATAAATAAAATATTTTTACGTTTTGGCTAGGGTAAAACCTAGCTTATTTTTCGCTTTTTTTCGGCTATAAAGCTTATAATTGCGTGGATTGGAGGGGTTGCAAATAATAAAATGTATGATATAATGCATATGAATATAAAAAATGAGGAATGAATTAAATGGGAAAAGTAGTAATTGTATGTGGAAAAATTTGTAGTGGGAAAAGCTATTATTCAAAATCAATAAAAGATTCACTAAATGCAGTTATAATTTCTCCAGATGAAGCAACTTATGAATTGATTAACAATGAACAAGGAGAATTTTATAATGTCTTTTCAGAAAGATTGAATAAGTATTTAACAAAGAAAGTAGGAGAAATAGCACAAGCTGGAGCAAATGTTATTTTTGAGAGAGGACTTTGGTCTAAGGAAGATAGAAAGAATATTAGAGAATACTATAAAAACGAAGGTATAGAATGTGAAATCCATTACGTATGTGTAGATGATGAAACATGGAAACAAAATATTATTGAAAGAAATAATAGAATTGCTGAGGGAAAAGGTGGCTCTGATTTCTATTTAGATGAAGGATTATTTGAAAAATTAGAATCAAAATGGGAAGAACCAAGCAAAGAAGAAGTTGATGTTATATATAAAGTAAAAAGGTGATAATAATGCAGATAGAAGATATAACAAAATATTGTTTAAACAAGAATAAAGCATATATTGATTATCCATTTGGAGATATACCAATATGCTTTAAAGTAAATAACAAATTATTTGCACAATTATATCCATTAGAAGATGACTATAAAATAACTTTGAAATGTGATGTATTATTAGCTGAACTTTATAGGAAACAATATAAAGATATAGTTGTAAAAGGGTATCATTGTCCACCAATTCAAGCTGCCCATTTTAATACAGTCTATATAAACGAAATAGATGAAAAAGTTTTATTAGAAATGATAGATCATTCGTATGATATTGTAGTAAAAAGTTTTTCAAAGAAAATTCAAAAAGAAATTTTGGGAGAAAATGATGAATAACAAATATGTAGAAGAATTAAAAAAAATATTTGATAATAACAAAGATAAAAGAATATTAGTTATAGGTACAACATGCACAGGAAAATCTACACTTATAAAAAGTTTAGGCATAGGATTAGATATGGACAAGGTTATATTTCCATTATTAACTAAATAACTAAAGAAGAATCTGATTTTGTATGTCAAACGCCTTGGACAAAAGAAATTGGTGAAAAAATGACTTATCTTGTTAAAACTAAATTAAAAATACGAACAGGAGAACCACTATTTGGGACAGTGTTAGTTGATTGCGACTTAATTATATACTTACATATAAGTGATGAATTATTGAAAAAGAGAACTGATTTAAGAAATGTAGATTTTATAAATGCAAAAAATATGCAAACAGAAATAGAAGAAGAAATAGAAAAATCCAATATAGAAGTTATTACTCTTGAAGTAACAGAATAAATGAAATGAGGAATTAAAATGAGAAAAATATTATTAACAAGCACTGGTTTTGAAAATAGAAGTATTGAAAATAAATTTTTAGAATTATTAAATAAAAAAGTAGATGAGGCTAAAGTTTTATTCATAATTGCTGCCGCAATTGATCCAGATGCTATTAGAATGTTATCCGGCTGTCTTGATGATTTAACTAATTGTGGCATTAAAGATGAAAACATAGCTATATATGATTTACACAAAGCTATGTCAGATGAAGAATTGAATAAATTTGACGCATTTTATGTATGTGGTGGTTCAACAAAGCATTTAGTATCAAGAATGGAAGAAATAGATTTTAAAAAGTCAGTAGAAAAGTATTTAGAAAATGGTGGAATTTATATAGGTGTAAGTGCTGGTAGTGTATGTGCTAGTGGAAAGTATGAAAATGGTTTAGGCTTTATAAAAAATGTTTTAGATGTACATTGTGATGTTGGAACAAGTAATGGAAAAATAGTAAATGATGAAAAGATATGCTTAACAAATAATCAAGCAATTTTTATTGATGATAATAATATGACAATTTTTGAGTAAAGAATGGGGAAACTAACTATGATAAATCAATTTATGAAAAAGAATGGTGAAAAATCATTTTATAATGACATAAAGAGAATAGATTATTCAAAGCTATCAAAAGATATAAAAGAAAAATTGAATATTAATTATAGTAGAGATGATAGTGTAGAGCATTCATTAGATATTTACTATAAAGATAATAATGAAGTTAAGCCAATCTTAATTGATATTCATGGTGGTGGTTTTATTTCAAATGATAAAGAACTTAATCATCTATTTGGAAACTATATGGCTCAAAAGGATTTTGTTGTATTCAATATAAATTATAGATTAGCATACCCTGAATATAACGTTTTTAACCAAATAATTGATATAGATTGTGCTTTAAAATGGATTATCAAAAAGGCTAAGAATTATAATGCAAATATAGATGAGATTTATATAGCAGGACATTCTTCTGCTGGAGTATTAGCAGTTATGGAAGCACTACTTTGTAAAAGCAAAAATTTAATAAAAGATTTCAATTTAGACGAAAGAAATTACGAATATAAAGGTATTATATTAGATTGTGGTTTAATGAATTTTTACAAAAATAATATTGCATATTGGGGAATGCGAAGAATGATTTTCCCAAAACAATATAAATACGATAAAAGATATAAGGATATGGTTTTTGAAAGTAATAATGAATTATATAAATTACCGAAAACAATTCTTTTAACAAATTCCAAAGACGAATTAAGAGATATGACTTATTATTTCAAAAAAATATTAGATAATTCAAAAGTTGATAATAAAATCATTGATAAAGGCACAGATGGACATATGGGAATAATATTTAAACCATATACAGAGGAGAATCAGATAATATTAGATGATATTTTAAACTATTTAAAGGAAAGATAATGGATATAGAAAAAGTTATTGAAGAAAAGAAATTTATTTAAGATTTAGAGATGACAAAAAATAAGGTTGTGATATTATGGTAATTAAAAGATTTAATTTAGAAAAAGATTTAAGTAAATTAGAAGAATTTTTAAGAAATCAATATTTAGAAAACAAAAATATGAGTTCTTGGCTACCTGAAAGATTACACGATTTAATATATAGAATGGATACTCAATATACAGATGCAGGTAATCCAAAGTCTAGTGATTATATATTTATCTGGGAAGAAAATAATGAAATTGTTAGTTGCATTCTTCCAGATGGTGATGCAATTTATATGAGCATAAAAAATGGCTACGAAGATTTATTTAAATCAATGGTAAGTTATGCAGAAGAAAATTGTAAACCATTATTCAAAAAAGAAGATGATGGAACTATTGATTTCTTAATTATTGCTAATGATAGCTTAAAATATAGAAAAGAATTCCTAGAAGAAAATGGTTATAAAAGGCAACAAGAGGAAGATTATGACAATTATGTATATCCACAACAAATAGAGGTTTCTACTGATTTGCCAAATGGATATAAATTAGTTTATGGAGATCAATATACTAACGAAGAAAATAAATGGAGTGCTTGTAATTTAGGCTTTCATCCAGATTTAGAAAATCCTAATTATAGAAATGATATGGGAGCTTATAATTCTAGAAAAAAATCATCTATGTATAAAGACAGTTTTGAGTGTTTAATAATTGATGAGAATGCAGAAGAACAAAACGATGTTTGTTCATATTGCTTTGTTTATGTTGATAAGGAATCAAAAACTGCTTTTGTAGAACCAGTAAGTACAAGAGAAAAATATAGACATAAAGGTATTGGAACTGCAATGATGCATGGAGTTATGTTAAAATGTAAAGAATTAGGAGTTGAAAAATGCTATGTAAATTCTTATGATTGGAGAAGAAAGTTTTACAATGCATCAGGTTTTATTACAGAAGATACAATAGGATTTTATCATAAAAAAATATAAGATGTGTTTTACGACACATCTTATATTTTTTTATCTCTTATTTTGCATAGAATATAAATTTTTTAGTATTTGTTAGTCTATTATATTTTATATTAAACAATATATTCAAGTAGGTAGAGAGAAGGTAGTAAATATTAAACTGGAGAGCGAGAGCTCTCTTTTTTTCGTTTGAAAGCATAAATAAGAAATGAAAAGTTGAAAATTTGCAATTATTTAACTAAAAAACAGAAAAAAATTAAAAAAATTTTGAAAATTTGTCCGGTTTTGAAAATTTTTAGAGACCTTAATAAGTGAAAGGAAAAAAGTAGAAAAAATTTAAAGAATTTTTGAAAATTAGTCCCATTTTACAAATTTAAATTGTTTATAAGAGAGAACAAAAGAAAAAAGAAAAAAAATTAAGAAATTTCTAAAATTGTTCCCACTTTTAAATTTTCTATCGTTTATATAGACAGCGATGAAATTAAAAAAAGGTCGGGACAATTCAAGATTTTTTCGCCTATGTATATAGGAGCCCTTTCGCTATAGCACATTGAAAAGTAAATATCAATTCATTAAAAACGTTCTATTATGAGAGCTAGTTTAAATAAGGATGCAGAGCCTTGAACTTAAATATAAGTTAGCCACTTATAAGGCGAAGACCATAATAGTTATAATGATGTCAGTGGGGACGGTTCTTTTTGACAACTTTTTAAAGCTACATTCAAAATGTATGCCAAAAGTTGTCAAAAAGAACCGTCCCCACTGACACCCACTGACAACAGTCCTCGTTTTTCTATTAAATTTTAAAAAAGCTATTAATAAACAATCTTCTATGATATAATTCAAGCAAAGGAGATGAAATAATGATTTTTTTAATAATATTAATAATTCTAATAATTTACTTTACAAATAATAAAAAAAAGCAAACACAACCAGAAACACAACAAATAGTAGAAAATCAAGAAGCAATTATCGAATCTGAGTATTTAAAAAGTGAAAATCAAATAATTGAAGATATAATAAACCAAGAGCTTCAAAGGAACAGTTATGATGGAAATGATATAAAAGCAGTAGAGCATAAAAGATTAAGATTAACGATAATTTTTTCAATTTTAAATTTTATATTTGTAGCTCTAATATTTTTTCATTTACCAAAATATGTGTATTTATTGGAAGTAGTAAATGTATTGATATATCTTTCATTTATGAAAAAATACAATACTGTGCAATACATAAAAAAAGAGCTAAAAGCACGACCTGATGATGAAATATCAGATATCGTATCAAGTATAATAGCAGGCGGAACTGTAAATAAAAATAAAAAATTTATAGTATCAATATCATGTGTGGTAATTTCAACATTATTGCCATTATTGATATTTATAAATCCAATAATATTTTATGAACCATATGAAGATGGATACTCTGTAAGGTTTTATGCAACAGGTTTAACAAATTCTAAAACAATAACAATTCCAGAAGAGCATAATGGCAAACCTGTTTTGGGAATACGTGGAGATGCTTTTGCCAATATTTCATCTCTTGAAGAGGTAAATTTACCAGATACAATTAAAGAAATAAGAGGTAAAGCATTTAAAAATGATAAAAAATTAGCAAATATTAAATTGCCAGAAAATCTTACATATCTTGGTGGAGGAGCTTTTAAAAATTGTAAATCATTAAAAAGCATAATAATTCCAAAAGGAGTAACTGAAATAAATGGAGAGACATTTGTAAATTGTAGTTCATTAGAAAATGTAGTTTTACATGATAATATTACGTCAATACATGGAGAAACCTTTATAAAATGCACTTCATTAAAGGAAATAAATCTACCATCTAAAATAACAGAAATAAGAGGAAATACATTTCAATATTGTAGCTCTTTAAAAAAGATCGATATTCCAACTGGAGTAGTAAGAATAGGAGGACATGCTTTTGAAGGATGTTCAGATTTAGAAGAAGTTAATTTACCATCAACACTAAAAGAAATTGGAAGTTCAGCTTTTAGAGAATGCAGTAGTTTATATGAGATTACTATACCAAAAAATACAACATCTATTGCAGAAAACGCATTTAAGGACAGTCCAACAAATAAAAATTATGATGGAGTAGGAAGAAATATAAGAGATGTTTATAATAGTAATTATACAAAAAAACAAAACACTATAGTTGGAAATAATACTACAAACAATACTTCACAGGATATTATTAATCAAACACAAGATATAAATAAAAGAATGAATAACAGTTTAAATAATTTATATAAAAGTCAACAATAAGGAGGAAAAATGGAACAGTCAAAATTTATCCATTTATTATATGTGCCAACAATGGCTTGTAATATGCAATGCAAATATTGTTATTTAGAAGATAACACAAAAGATGAAGATACAAAATATACACCTATTGAAACACTAAAATATGCGGTTGATAAATTAAAAAAAGATAATATAGTTCCATTTAACATATCTCTTCATGGAGGAGAAGTAACAGCTCTTAGCAAAAATGATTTTGAAGACTTAATTAAATTCATATCAAATTATTATAATACAAACAAAACCTTGATAGAAAGCAATAATTTTAAAGTTGGAAAGCCACATATAAAAACAAATTTATATGATTTAGATAAGCATTTAGAAACAATAAAAAAATATAATGTATCAATAAGTGGAAGCTTAGATTTACCATTTTCGTTACATGATAAGTTTAGAGTAACAAAAGCAGGAAAATCAACATTACAAAAAATATTGCAAAATATTCAAAAATTAAGTGAGCTTCCAAACAGTAAAAAAGTGTCTGCAACAATATTTAAAGAGCATTTTGAATTAATAGATGAAATTATAAATGATATAAAATTTCTTGATGAAAATACACCTCTTGATATGAATGATTTTAATTTTATGATAGGATTTGACTATAATTCAAATGGATTACTAACACCGCTAACTGAAAATGAACAGGTCGAATTTTTTAATAGAATGCATACAGAATTTGATAATACAAATCTAGATAAAGGCGTAAATGGAGCGTGGTTTAACGAGTTTGGACCTGAGTATTGTACAAATTGTGACAATTGCGGAGAAAAGTTCTTTTTATTAGAAAGAAATGGAGATATATATTCTTGTGTGCGTGGTCAAAAGCATAAAGAGTTTTACTATGGAAATATCTACAAAGATTCTGTAGAAAAAATAATGCAAACAGCTCGTATGAAAATATTTAATATGCATAATCAACTACCATTTAATGAAGAATGTGCAAATTGTGGATATTTATATTTGTGTAAAACTGGTTGTCCATTTGTTAAAAATGTATATAAAACTAATAAATCATATACTTGTAAATTACAACAAGAGCTATATAAAAATAGAAATTACGAGAAAAAGTTTGATGGAGAAGCGGAATATGATTATATATCAAAAATGCATCCAGACATAATGGAAAAATATATTCCAAAAGCAAATAATGATGACGAAATTAGTTTAGAAAATTTAATAAAACAAGATTCAAAATTAAAATATATTTATGATGAAAAATCCTTTTTATTAAAAGTAGATGAGCAAGAATATTGGCTTAAATCTCAAATATTAAAAAATACAAGAGATATATTATATATAACTCCAGAAACAGATATTAAGCTATATATAAGAAAAAACATACTAGAAGAGCAAAGTCTATATCCGCAAAATAATTCACTATACATAATGTTATTAAGTGGAGATTTAATAAAATATGGTGATGAATGTAGAATAAAACAAAAACATGTAATGACACATCAAGTGTTCAAAAATGTACTAGAGCAAACAAAATCAGAAAAAGATGGTTTTTATTGTTTTGATTTAAAAGATTTATTATATTTATATAGAAAATATATCTCAAAAGAAAATCCAAACAACATATTTTTTACAACAAGCGATTTAAGAGATTATCATTACACAAAGCAAAAAAACAATGCTTATTATCACATAAAAGCAATAAATTTACCATTCCAAAACATAGAATTTTATTACCTAGATAAATAGGGGACGGTCCTGGAAAATAAAAAAGAGGGACGGTCCTTGAAATGTAAAATAATGGAATGTTAAAGTAAAAGTTTAAGCTAAATACTACTCGAAAAGAAAGGAATGAAATTAATATGAAGAATATAATACCAAAAACATACAATGAAGTAATTCGTAAAAAAAGATGTTATGATTTAGCAAAATACTATATAATATCTGATGAAATACTAGTTGAAATATATAACTTCTTAAGCTCTGGAGATGACTGTAGAATGAGTGCAACAAGAAATTTAATAGCACTTTATAGAGGTAAAAATATGGAAAAAAGTATACCAGTAACGCCAAAATTATCATCATTTGACGGAATAAATTTATCTAATTCAGATTTTGTTATAATTCCTCATTATACATCAAGTAGTGGAGGATCTGGAGGCTCTTCTTCAAATAATAATAATAACAACAACAATAATAATAATGGCTAAAATGGGGACGGTCCTGCTAAATCCAGCTTAAGAGTAAGAAAAAAACAGGAACGGTCCTTAAAAAAGAAAAATAATATAGCAAGGGGCAGGCAATTATGATAGTTGAGAAAATTCACAATAAAAGGCTTAAAGAGCAAGGAATAAGTATTTGCTCAAAATATAAATCAAATGATACTATATTAGAGCGTAATACTGATAAAACAAAAAGAAATGATAATATACAAAATGGTATATGTTTAGAAAAAGATTATTATAAAAATAATAAATTATTAATAAAAGTTTTTAATTTTGATCCAAGAATTAAATATACATATATGTCAACAAATAATGGAGAAAATAATATTACTTGTCCAAATTGTGGTAACACAAGCAAAGAAAATGAAATAGAAGATTTCTTAGAATATGCAAAGTTTTTATATGATATAGATGTAGATGCAATAATACTTCAAGATATAGGTATGGCTAGACTTATAAAAAGAGAATTACCTGATTTTGAATTACATGCAAGTACTCAAATGGTTGCACACTCATTAGAAGATGTTAAATATTTAGAAAGTGTAGGATTTGATAGAGTAGTACTTGCGAGAGAAGTTACAGTAGAAGAAATTAAGTATATATGTGACAATTGTAAAGCAGATATAGAAGTTTTTGTTCATGGAGCATTGTGTGTATGCTATTCTGGACAATGTTTAATGAGTTCTATGATAGGAAATCGTTCAGGTAACAGAGGTAGATGTGCACAACCTTGTAGACAAAGATATGAACTGATTGATGTATACACAGGAGAAGTTGTAAATAGCAACGGAGATTATCTACTAAGTCCAAGAGATTTAAATGCAATAGAAGAAATTGATAAAGTAATAGATGCAGGAGTACAT
>OLPV01002645.1_pt1 | contig 11515 bp, 11 predicted proteins | sample 1671961 | NCBI WGS metagenome assembly OLPV01 (sample SAMEA3136630, study PRJEB25190) | human gut metagenome | biome: human gut; feature: human-associated habitat; material: faeces | place: Austria | collected 2013
AAGAAATCAAAGAAGTAAAACGTGCAAGACTGACAGAGTACAAGAACTACCGTCCTAATTCAGAATATCATGAAGGACGCGGTGTATGGTCTGTTAAGGTTGACCTTGCTCTTCCATGTGCTACACAGAACGAACTTCACCTTGAAGATGCAAAACAGTTAGTTGCTAACGGATGCGTAGCTGTATGCGAAGGTGCTAACATGCCTACTACATTAGAAGCAACACAGTATCTGCAGGAGAATGGTGTGATCTTTGCACCTGGTAAAGCTGCAAACGCTGGTGGTGTTGCTACATCTGCACTTGAAATGTCACAGAACAGCGAGAGACTTAGCTGGACATTCGAAGAAGTAGATGCAAAACTGAAGAACATCATGGTAAACATCTGCCACAACATGGACGATGCTGCAAAACGTTACGGAATGGAAGGTAACTATGTTGCCGGAGCTAACATTGCAGGATTTGAAAAAGTTGTAGATGCTATGACAGCTCAGGGAATCGTATAGAATTGGTATTTAATTTATCAGGCGACGGCTACTCGGACCGGAATAAAAGTTAGGAATCCTTTCCTGTTCAGGTTCCGTCGGCGGGTAATACTAAAGGGGCAAAATTCTGCTAAAAGCAGGCATTCAAAATTTGGAACTCGGCATACGCCTCAAACAGTCAAATTTTGAATACCTAACGCAGAATTTTGCCCCTTAAGTATTACCAACACCTTCTCCACATTCACTGGAAAGGATACCCGACTTTTATTCCGTGGGTATCGGATGCCTGAAGAATTAAGTGCCTTATACTGCGTCCTCCAAGGACCGAGAGGTCAACCCAGTTAATAAATTAAATATCAATTGTAGAAATTATTTAAAAAATTTGAAAAAAGGTGTTGACTTTCCACGGAACCAATGCTATACTAACGAAGTCGGTTCGAGAGAGACGACAAAATATATGGGATCATAGCTCAGCTGGGAGAGCATCTGCCTTACAAGCAGAGGGTCATAGGTTCGAGCCCTATTGGTCCCATACATTTTCTAAATTGATTGTGGCGGGATAGCTCAGTTGGCTAGAGCACACGGTTCATACCCGTGGTGTCGCTGGTTCAAATCCAGTTCCCGCTACTCATTATGGCGGGATAGCTCAGTTGGCTAGAGCACACGGTTCATACCCGTGGTGTCGCTGGTTCAAATCCAGTTCCCGCTATTTTTTATTGCCATACATCTGTAAAAGTTGCCAGTGACAGCTTTCGGAGGTGGCAGGTTCTAAGTATATTGGTATACACAGCAAGAGAGTCGGAAAAGAATCCGGTTCTTTTTTTATGCCCAATTTACCTAACAAAGTATACAAGAAAAGTAAAATCGTTTATAATATTTTACATCGCCATGCGTTCGAAAGAAACTGCTGCCTGCAGGAACTGTCACTGCCAGTTCATTGCGGATGCTTTGGCGGATTCTACAGATATGGTAAGAACAGGAGGTTAACGAAGATGGTACCAAAGAGTAGTTTATTCATTCGCATTGTTGCGGGTGCATATGTAATATATTTAGGAGAAAAGCTGATCCACAGTTCACTTGCGGATAGACCGGAGAATTATATACTTTATATAGCGGCAGGCGTAATATTCGCATTGATTGGTCTTTACTGGCTGGTAGGATCCGGAATCAAGATGGTGAAAAAGGAATACCGGGACGACAGCATTAGGGGCCGTATGAATGAATCTGAGAATGAGACGGAAGAAGTAAAAGCAACAGAAGAACCGGTGGAAGAAACAGAAGAAAGCGCTACGCCAGAAAATGACAAACCAGTGAGATAAAAGATTAACAAAAAGATAAACAAAAATAAGGAGGAGAATATATGCGCGTAGGTATGGGATATGATGTACACAAGTTAGTAGAAGGAAGAGATCTGATCCTTGGTGGGGTGAAGATCCCTTACGAGAAAGGACTTCTTGGTCATTCGGATGCAGATGTATTATTACATGCAATCATGGATGCGCTTTTGGGGGCTGCAGCGCTTGGTGATATAGGAAAGCATTTTCCGGATACAGATCCGGCGTACAAAGGTGCGTCCAGTATCAGGCTTTTGGAAGAAGTGGGAAGAATGATCGACGAGAAATTATATGTGATCGGTAATATCGATGCAACGATCATTGCACAGCGGCCGAAGATGGCGCCGCACATTGAACAGATGCGGAAAAATGTGGCAGAGGCACTGCATATCGAGGTGGATCAGGTGAATATCAAGGCAACGACAGAAGAAGGACTTGGTTTTACTGGAACGGGAGAAGGGATTTCTTCACAGGCAATTGCAAGTCTGGATACGATCGCTAATTACAGTTACAGAGTCGGACCTTCAGAAGGTGGATGTGCCGGCTGTGGCGGATGTATGAAAGTGCAGGAAAGTTAGATAACGCAAAAATGATAAAAGCAGGCGGATAGACAGCAAATGCACAGAAGCAGATAGAAAAATAAGAGAAAAAGGGAAAAACAAAATGGAGATAAGAAAGCTGGAAACAGAAGAAAAACAGAACACGAAAAAGCTGTATGAAGAAGTGTTTTCAGAAGACAGCAAAAGTTTTGTTGATTATTATTATGAAGAAAAACTAAAAGACAATCAGATTTATGCAGTAGAAGAGGACGGAGAAATACAGGCCATGCTGCATCTGAATCCATATGAACTCGCGGTGAACGGCAGTAAAAAAGATGTGAATTATATCGTCGCCGTTGCAACGAGAGAATCTTACAGGAAACGTGGATATATGGCAGGATTGTTGAAACAGGCATTGAATGATATGTACGCAGACGGAGAGACGTTTACATTCCTGATGCCTGCATCAGAGAGCATTTATCTGCCCTTTGATTTCCGAACGGTATGTGAACAGAACCGGTCATATTATGATCCGGAGGAGGAAACAGAAGAAGGCGTGGTCATAACGGATGCAGTGAATGCGGATGCAGAAGAGATGGCGGCTTATATGGAAGCACAACTGACACAGTCATATCAGGTTTATGCAAAACGAAGCACAGCGTATTATGAACGCCTGATCAAGGAATATGCAAGTGATGGCGGAATATTAAAGATTTACAAAAAAGACGGTAAAATTACAGATATCAAGATCGCGGCAGAAGCGGAAGAGGTAGACGGCGGCAAACCAAAGATCATGATCCGTATCGTAGATGTCAGAAGAATGCTGATGTCATTGCGCCTGCAATCATTTATGGGTACATGCTTTACTGTAACGGATCCAATTATCGAAGAGAACAATCGTTGTGTGATGATCACGGGAACAGAATTCTCGGGTGTGATGCTGATGGATGGAAAGCCGGAGAACAGTGAAGGAACGATCACAGTGGGAGCACTTGCAAGCCTTGTATTTGGTGTAAAGACTGCAGAAGAAATCTGTGCGGATGGTGATGCAGTCATGTCGGAACGTATGAAAGAAGAACTTGGTAAGATCATACCATTGTCAAGGGTTTATCTGAACGAGACAGTGTAAAAAAGGAAGTGTCTTTCGTTTTTCTTTAGAATTTTCTGAAGTCCCCCTTAAGAAATGCCGGGTAATATAATAACAACAGAGGAAACAGCTGGAATTAGGAAAAAGGATGAGAAATAAGATGGAGATGAATCATGTACTGGTTGTAGAAGACGACAAGGAGATCAGAGAAGGTGTAGAGATATATCTGAAAAGTCAGGGGTATGAAGTATTCCAGGCAGCTGACGGTGTAGAAGGACTGGAAGTCATTGAAAAAGAAGACATCCATCTGGCAATTGTGGACATCATGATGCCAAGGATGGACGGAATCTCTATGGTGGTAAAGCTCAGGGAAAAATATGATTTCCCGGTGATCTTTCTTTCCGCAAAATCAGAAGAAGTGGATAAGATCATGGGACTGAATATGGGAGCCGATGATTACGTAACGAAACCATTTACCCCGATGGAACTGCTCGCCAGAGTCAACTCACAGCTTCGCAGATACCGCCGTTTTATGGAAAGGCTGGGAGATAAAGAAGAAAATTCCAGAATCCATACGATCGGCGGACTGGAGATCAATGAGGATAATGTAGAAGTGACCGTTGACGGCGAACCGGTAAAGATGACTCCGATCGAGTACAAGATCCTGCTGCTTCTGATGAAGAATCCGGGACGGGTGTTCTCTGCGGAGGAGATCTATGAGCGGGTATGGAATGAACGTGCGATCAACACCGATACGATTATGGTGCACGTCAGAAATATCCGTGAAAAGATAGAAGTAAATCCAAGAGAACCAAAATACTTAAAGGTGGTGTGGGGCGTTGGATACAAAATTGAAAAGCAGGCGTAAACTGGGAATTTTTCTGATAATTGTAACAATATTAAGTGCAGCATATGTCATGCTGTATAATTATGATGTGATTTATGAAAAAGCGGTCGAGGAAGCACAGAAGACTTATACGACGTCGCTTTCGGACAGGGAATATCTGGAAAGCTTTCTGGAATTCAGTTATATCCTTTATAATCAGGAGATATCATCCAAGACAGGAGAAGCCAAGATGTCACAGGATGAGATCAATGATGTGGCAGATGTGTGGATGGAGGATTATGAAGCATTATATCCTTATCTGGATTACCGGATCGAGGATGGATCGGGAACGGTTCTGGGACGAAGTACGGCGAATACCGGAAATGGTCTGACAGATGACAGCTTTAAAGAATATGCATTTGGTATGGTGCTGACTTACGATGAGCATGGCAACCCGGATGTGAAAGTTGTAAAGAGCGGCGAAAAGACAGCGCAGAGTATTGTTCTCAGAAAGATCATTGACAACTGGAGCGAGACGGTTGAGGACGCTACGCATGGAGAACTGAAGACGCCGAAAAACCGCACATACATCTACGGAATGAAGAAAAGCAGCATTGAACAGTATCTGAATCAATGGTACTGGTTCGGGGATGAAGCTCCGAATGATGCATGGTATATGATGCTTGCCTGCATGGCAGCAGTATGCGTGGCGGCATGGATTTTTGCACAGAGCGAGACACTGAAAATTGGTGGCGGAAAGATCTTCCGGCAGCCATTCGAGGTTGTTTTTGTTGTTGCGTCAATTACTCTTGGGATTCTGGATGATAAACTGAACTGGATCATAACCAGAGAGGAAGGCTTGCCGCAGCCAATGGATTTTGCAATCTGGGTCGGTGTATTTGCGGTCACATACTGGGTGACAACGTGTATCAGTGCGGTTCAGAAGATTGGGCTCAGAAAGTATGTCACGGAACGGACGCTGGTATGGCGGCTGTGGAAGGCGCTGAGGGAAGAAGCTCCGGCGGCTGCAGAAAGAGTCGGACGGGACGGTGGGAGACTGTACCGGAAGGTGAAAAAACTGGCCAACAGAGTATATGAGATTGTTACAGACATTGATTTTACCGATAAAGGAAGTAAGGCAATCCTGCGGATCGTACTGGTGAACTTTATCATCCTTGCTGTGACGAGTGTCTGGGTATATGGAATTATGGCACTGATCATTTATTCTGCAATCCTGTACTTTGTTTTAAAAAAATATTTTAATGAGGTGAAACGGAATTATCACAGACTTCTGGAAGCGACAAATGAGATTGCAGATGGCAATCTGGATGTAGAAATCGATGAGAATCTGGGTGTATTCGAGCCATTTAAAGAAGAAATCGAGAAGATCCAGAGCGGATTCAAGAAGGCGGTAGATGAGGAAGTAAAAAGCCAGCGTATGAAGACTGAACTGGTAACGAATGTCTCGCATGACCTTAAGACACCGCTGACGGCGATCATCACCTATGTGAATCTTCTGAAGATTGAACAGGATCCGGAGAGACAGAAAGAATATATCGATGTGCTGGATAGAAAGTCTCTCAGACTGAAAGCACTGATCGAAGATTTGTTTGAGATCAGTAAAGCAAGCAGCAAATCCGTGAATCTGAACATTGCCAACATTGACATTGTGAATCTGTTCAAACAGGTGAAGCTGGAAATGGAAGAAAAGATCACGGAAGCGAATCTGGACTTCCGGCTGGATATTCCGGAGGATAAAGTGATCGTGGCACTGGACGGACAGAAGACATACAGGATCTTTGAAAATCTGATTGGAAATGTAGCAAAATACGCAATGCCTCATACGAGGGTATATGTGAAAATTGCGGCAGAAGACGGGGATGCGGTGTTCCAGATGAAAAATGTATCGGCAAACGAGCTTACATTTAACCCAGAGGAGATCACGGAACGTTTTGTCAGAGGAGATTCATCAAGAAATACCGAAGGATCTGGACTTGGACTTGCAATCGTCAAAAGTTTCGTGGAGATTCAGAAAGGAAAATTCTGGATCGAGACGGAGGCGGATCTTTTTAAAGCGGAGATTCGCTGGAAACTGGTTGACAAAAAGGATGATATCGCATAATATATATTCTATATGAGAAAGACTTTGAACGGAAAGAGTAGCAGATGCGATGTGTCGAAAGAGAGAAACTGTCACCGGCTGAAAGCAGTTTTGGATTACAGCTTTTGTGAAGTGCGTCCGGGAGTCGGTCCGGTGAAAAAGATGAAAAGTGTCATAGCCGGATCCGGGATTACACACGTTACGTGTACTGAGGGAAGGATACGGGTAATATAACTGTATTCTTTAAAAAGAGTGGAACCGCGGATATACTTCGTCTCTTGTGTAAAGCAGGAGACGAAGTTTTTTTGTTTCTTGTATGTTAAAGCATGCAGGTTGGGCGGTAAACTTATAAAAAGGAGAGATCATAGATGGGCATCATATCATATGTCAATGAAGAAATCCAGGTAATACGGGAGCGGGATCCCGCAATTAAGTCAAATATGGAAGTGTTCCTGTATTCCAGCTTTAAAGCGATTCTTCATTACAGAATCGCACATAAGCTCTATCTGAAGAAACATTATTTCCTTGCAAGATGGGTATCGCAACGGGCAGCAAGAAAGACCGGGATTGAAATCCATCCGGGAGCGACGATAGGAAAAGGATTATTCATCGACCACGGAAGCGGAGTGATCATTGGTGAGACCGCAGAACTTGGAGATAATATCACGCTGTACCAGGGAGTCACACTTGGAGGAACCGGAAAGGAACAGGGAAAGAGACATCCGACGTTAGAAGATAATGTCATGGTCAGCGCAGGGGCAAAAGTACTTGGTTCTTTTACCATTGGAGAAAATTCCAAGATCGGGGCAGGATCTGTCGTATTAAAAGAGGTACCGCCGAACTGTACGGTCGTAGGTGTGCCGGGCAGAGTTGTTAAAATGAATGATGAGAAGATACCGAGACTCGACATGGATCAGGTACATCTGCCGGATCCAATTGAAAATGATATCAGAGCCCTGCAGGAAGATAACTTAAGAATGCACAGACAGATCCAGGAGATGGAAAAATGTATGCAGTGCTTAAAAGAGAATCCGATACCGGAAGAAAAAAAGGAGGAAATATCAGAAAATGAAGATATTTAATACAATGACAAAGAAAAAAGAAGAATTTGTACCTTTGGAAGAAGGAAAGGTAAAGATGTATGTATGCGGACCTACCGTATACAATTTCATCCACATCGGTAATGCAAGACCGATGATCGTATTCGACACCGTAAGAAGATATTTTGAATATAAAGGATATGATGTAAATTACGTATCAAACTTTACGGATGTAGATGACAAGATTATCAAGAAAGCCATTGAAGAAGGCGTAACAGCCGACGAGATTTCCAAACGTTACATTGCAGAGTGCAAAAAAGATATGGATGGTATGAACATCAAGCCGGCAACCAAGAACCCTCTGGCAACCGAAGAAATCTGTGGTATGGTAGATATGATCCAGACACTGATTGACAAAGGATTTGCTTACGAGAAGAACGGTACCGTATATTACAGTACAAGAAAGTTCAAAGATTACGGTAAACTTTCACACAAGAATCTGGATGATCTGCGTTCCGGTGAGCGTTCTCTTCTGGTATCAGGAGAAGATGAAAAAGAAGATCCACTGGATTTCGTGCTCTGGAAACCGAAAAAAGAAGGAGAGCCAGCATGGGAGTCTCCATGGAGCGAGGGACGTCCGGGATGGCACATCGAGTGCTCAGAGATGTCTAAGAAATACTTAGGCGAGCAGATCGACATTCATGCCGGCGGCGAGGATCTTGTATTCCCACATCATGAAAATGAGATCGCACAGAGCGAAGCTGCCAATGGCAAAGAATTTGCAAGATACTGGATGCACAATGCATTCCTGAACATTGATAACAGAAAGATGAGTAAATCTCTCGGAAACTTCCGTACCGTACGTGAGATCAGCGAACAGTACGATCTGCAGGTACTTCGTTTCTTCATGCTGAGTGCACATTACAGAAGCCCACTGAATTTCAGTGCAGATCTGATGGAAGCATCCAAGAATGGTCTGGAGCGTATCGTAAATGCAGCAGATAATCTGAAGTTCCTTATGGGAAATGCAAAAGCAGAAGCAATCACAGATGCAGAAGCAGAAAACTTTGCAAAAACAGAAGAGTTTGTTGCAGGATTTGAAAAGGCAATGGACGATGACTTCAATACAGCAGATGCCGTTGCAGCAATCTTTGACCTTGTAAAATATATCAATACAACAACCGATGCAGAAAGTTCCAAAGAATATCTTCAGAAATTATTCGATCTGCTTGTGAAGTTAACAGGAGTTCTGGGATTGATCGTAGATAAGAAAGAAGAGATTCTGGACGAAGACATCGAGAAACTGATCGAGGAGCGTCAGGCAGCACGTAAGGCTAAAGACTTTGCAAGAGCCGATGCAATCCGTGATGAACTGTTAGAGAAGGGTATCATCTTAAAGGATACCAGAGAAGGAGTACAATGGAAAAGAGCGTAGAGTGGGAATTTGACACTTATATGCAGGAGATTTTCCAGATGAAAGAGGTGGATATCAAAGAATATTCACCTCTTACTTTGGCATATATCGGAGACTGCATTTATGATCTGATCATCAAAACGCTGGTGATCAATGAAGGAAACCGTCAGGTACAGAAACTGCACCAGAAGACTAGCTCTTATGTACAGGCATCCGCACAGTCGAAAATGATGCGTACGATGCAGGAACATCTGACAGAAGAAGAGCATGCCATCTATAAAAGAGGCCGCAATGCCAAGAGTGTATCGCCGGCGAAGAACCAGTCGATCACAGATTACAGACGTGCGACGGGATTCGAAGCCCTGCTTGGTTATCTGTATCTGAAAAAAGAGTGGAAAAGAATGCTGGAACTGGTTAAAATAGGTCTGGACAGTATCAAAGAACAATAAGGAGTGTCGAATATGAGTCACGATAAGAATGTACATGATAAGAAGATGCACGATAAAAAATCGTATGATAAGAAAGAAAATGAAAATATCATAGAAGGAAGAAATGCCGTCATGGAAGCATTTCGTTCCGGAAAACCGGTAGACAAGCTGTATGTACTGGACGGATGTCAGGACGGCGCAGTCAGATCCATCATCCGTGAGGCAAGAAAGCATGACACGATCCTGAACTTCGTGGAAAAGGACCGCTTAAATCAGTTGTCAGAGACCGGAAAACACCAGGGTGTGATCGCAAGTGTTGCCGCATATGAGTATGCAGAAGTAGAAGATATGTTAAAGTTTGCAGAAGAAAAAGGGGAAGATCCGTTCCTGATCATTTTGGATAATATCGAAGATCCGCACAATCTTGGTGCGATCATCCGTACCGCAAATCAGGCAGGTGCACATGGCGTGATCATTCCGAAGAGACGTGCAGTCGGACTGACGGCAACTGTGGCAAGAACTTCCGCAGGTGCGCTGAATTATACGCCGGTTGCAAAAGTAACGAATCTGGTAAAGACGATGGAAGATCTGAAGAAGAAGGGTCTGTGGTTCGTGTGTGCCGATATGGACGGCGATGTCATGTATGATGTCAATATGAAGGGGCCGATCGGTCTGGTGATCGGTAATGAAGGCGAAGGCGTGGGACGTCTGGTCAAAGACACTTGCGATTTTACCGCCAGAATCCCGATGAAAGGGGACATCGATTCCCTAAATGCATCGGTAGCAGCAGGTGTGCTGGCATATGAGATCGTAAGACAGCGGATGCAGTAAGAAAGTGAAGTACAGGCGATTGCCATAAGCAGATAAGTATAGAGTGAAATGTGGACTTCGGAGGAAAGTATGACAGAGTATAAAAAATTAACAGACGAAGAACTGATCCGCAGACTCCGCATGGGAGAAACTGGGATTATAGATTATCTGATGGAAAAATATAAGAATCTGGTCAGAAAAGAAGCCAATGCAATGTATCTGCTCGGCGGAGAGACAGACGACCTGATCCAGGAAGGAATGATCGGTCTTTTCAAAGCTGTTCAGGATTATGATGTGGATCAGGAAGCTTCTTTCTTCAGTTTTGCAAGACTGTGTGTGACGAGACAGCTCTATTCGGCAATCGAAGCTTCGAACAGAAAGAAACACAGCCCGCTTAACAGTTACATTTCTTTGTATGAAAGGGAAGATGGCGAAGGTTCTCTGATCGATATGATGGAATCAGAACATGAGACAAATCCGGAAGAACTGCTTGTCAGTCAGGAACATGCAAAGTCGCTGGAAGAACGGCTGGAAAAGGATTTAAGTGAACTGGAACGCAGAGTCTTGTATTTACACCTGATGGGGACCGATTATAAGACAATTGCAAAGCTTCTGGACCGGAGTCCGAAGACGATTGATAATGCACTTCAGAGGATCAAAGGGAAGATGCAGAGGATTCTGGAAAAGGAAAAATAGATATAATTAAAATACGATATGTCCAGAAGAAAAAAGTGTATATTTTGTAGAGTTTTTTGTATGTACAGGAAAATTACAGATTCTTATAATGATATATGCAGTAAAGGTAAAAATAGGAGGTATCGTAATGACAAAGAAAATATTAATCACCGGAGGCGCCGGTTATATCGGAAGTCACACAGCACTGGAACTTTTGAATGAAGGATATGAAGTTGTTGTATATGACAATCTGTGCAATTCATCAAAAGAATCTTTAAAGAGAGTAGAAGAGCTTTCTGGAAAGTACATTACATTTTATGATTATGAAAAGTTTGCGGCATTAGATGACGAGGCAGTACAGAACGTAGAGGCTGTTATCTGCAATAACGATGATATGGCACTTGGGGTGTATGATTATTACAAAGAAAAAAATCTGAAACTTCCAGTGATCATCGGGATTAATAACAGTGAAGAAATGCACCAGAAGATTATGTCGGGCGAAATGTATGGAACGATTGACAATAAGATGGAAGATCAGGTAATGGAAATATGCCGGCTGATGCAGGCAATTTTGAAAAAGGATACAGGATCATATCAGAAAGTGTGGTATAGTACGCCGAAGGCAATCGTTAAAGCGGAAGGAACAGAATGAAAGCAAAAGAAAAGAAGAACTAAAAAAATAAAAAACTCTGTAAATCAATCATGATTTACAGAGCTTTTCTTTTAAGCTGCCTAGCGGAATCGAACCGCCGACCTCCGCCTTACCAAGGCGACGCTCT
>OLPV01002646.1_pt1 | contig 11515 bp, 9 predicted proteins | sample 1671961 | NCBI WGS metagenome assembly OLPV01 (sample SAMEA3136630, study PRJEB25190) | human gut metagenome | biome: human gut; feature: human-associated habitat; material: faeces | place: Austria | collected 2013
CCGCGGGGGAGATACCGGTCGGCTGCGTTATCACCGACGGCGCGGGGAACGTGATCGGACGGGGGAGAAACCGGCGCGAGGAGGGCGCGGACGCGACCGCCCACGCCGAGATCGAGGCTATCCGCGAGGCCGGGGCCGCGCTTGGCAGCTGGCGGCTCGAGGGCTGCACGATGTATGTGACGCTCGAGCCCTGCCCGATGTGCACCGGCGCGATAATCAACTCCCGCATCCCCTGCCTTGTCTTCGGCGCGCGCGACGCCGTCACCGGCTCCTGCGGCAGCGTCATCGACCTGTTCTTTGAAAACTACGGGCACCATCCGAAGGTCTATGCCGGTGTTCTCGGCGATGAGAGCGCGGAGCTCCTGCGCAGCTTCTTCAAGGGCCTGCGCTGAACTGAATATTATTAGAACTCCGGCGGACAGAGCTGTTCTGTCCGCCGGAGTTTTTTAATCTTTGGCAGCTTTCGCCGCAAGCTTCTGCACATCGCATTGGCCGTAGCTGTTGTCGCCGAAGGCCGCAAGGCTCCCGTCCTCAAGCACGAACACATAGTGCTCCGTGCCCGCTCCGCATAGCACGGCTCTGCCGCTCACGGGAAACTCAACGCTGTCGCTCTCGCGGAAGAAGCGGGAGCGGATGTTACCTTCCCCGTCCACAGCGAGCAGTGCCCGCGGCGAGATATCCGCCTGCACGATGTTCTCCCAGACCTCATCTTCCAATACGCCGGAGACAAGTCTGCCGTCGGCATAGAGCGATGCATGGCAGCCCGTGCCGATGGGCAGCTCAAGCAGGAGCTGCGCGTTCTCCGCTGTTATCGACTTGTTCGAGGACACGAGCTGCCCGAGGGAGTTCACGGCTGCCGCGCCGTAAGCTCCGGCAAAGATGCGCGTATACTGATCCGCACCCTTGAGCGAATCATAGCTGTGGTAGCCGCAGGAGACGATGCTGCCGTCCGCAAGCAGCGCCACGGTGTCATATTCCCCGGCGGCGATGGCGATGACGTTCCGCCAATCGCCGACGTCACACTGACCATAGCTGTCGTCGCCCGCGGCAACGACGGTTCCGTCCGCGCGCAGCGCGGCGGTGTGCTTCGCACCGGCGCATACCTGCACAAGCTCTGTCCAGCCGGACACGTCGCAGCGCCCGTCGGAGTTATCTCCGCAGGCGGCGGCAGTGCCGTCATCGCGGATATACACCGTGTGATAGCTGCCCACGGCAAGCCGCCCGAGCGGCAGGGAGCTGCGCAGCATCGCAATATCCGCCGCCTTTTCCGCCGCTTCGGCGGAGAGCCCGCCGCTGCTGACGATGACCGCGGCGGCGTCAGCGTCGCCCGTTATCCTGAGCGCCGCGTCAAAGGCGCGCTCCTGCGCGTCCTCGTAGCTTGAGAGCCCGGCAAACAAAGTGCTTGCGCGCAGGTACTCGCCGCCTTCGTATGCTTCCGACGCCATCGCGTATACGCAGGCCTTCTGCCTTTCGGCGGCGTCACCGTAGGCGGACACGGCGGAGAAGACCTCCATGGCCTGTTCGTAGCTTCCGCTGTTGTACAAAGCGTCGGCGTATGCGTATTCCGCTTCGAGGTACTTTTCAGCGCTGTCAGAATACTCGCCGAGGGACTTGAACAGCTCCGCAGCCTCTTCGAAGCTGCCGCCGGAGAGCATCTTTTCAGCGACATGGTACAGGCTCTGCGCCTGCGCTTCATCGCCGTCCATGTCCCCGGCAAGCTCCGCCGCGGCGGAGAAGTTCCCGAGGGAAGAGAGCGTCCGCACCGCCGCGCCTCTCACCGCGTCCGGATTGCGGGCGAACACCACCCCTGCCGCGATGAAGATCAGCAGCAGGAGTATAGACGCGAGCACTGTGCCGCGAATAAATTCCGGTTCGCTTTTTTGTTTCTTATCAGCCATAAAGAAGGTACTCCAAGGTTTTTGAGGACATATCGGAATCGATCCCGTTGTCGTAGGACAGGATGATATAGACGTCGTCTATCCCGTATTGGGCGATCAGCTCCGAAACGGTGCCGCCGTTGAGAGCGCTGTTGTAATATCTCGGGTCCGCGCGGTGCACCTCGTCGTAATATGGCATCAGGTACGGTATGAAGGCCGTGGTGAAGGAGTCACCGATGACGAGGGCTTTTCTGCCGGTGTCAAAGCCTGTGGTGTATTTTGTCCACACGTGGTTCCCGCCGGCGAGGTAAGCCGTGTAGCTTTCATTGTTATAGACGATGATCGGCGCGTCCTCGCCCTCTGTTCCGCTGCGCATGACATTCCCGTGCGCGGGCAGCAGCGGATACATCAGATCCATCGGGTCGCCGAGTCCCTGGATGTTATAGAAGCCGCTCACCAAATAGTCGTACTCGTCATACGGCACGACAGGTACACCCTGCGTCTGCATCATCCGTTCGATAAGATAGTAGGCGGCAAGCGGCGTCCAGTGGTGGTCGGCCTGAAAGAAGAGCGGCTCGTCCATCAGGTGATCGTTCAGCACGTTCGGCGCGCTGACCATGTGTACCCCCGGCAGGAGCAGGCTGTTGAACGCATCCTCAAAGTTCTCGTGCCAGCCGGTGTATTTACCGCTTTTTACCACAACGTCCCTGTAGCTCGTCACGGGTATGCAGGAATAGAACACCTGCCCGTCCTCCGGGAGAGCACCTTTGTACTCATTGAGCACGTCCGCGACCATGCCCACGCGCAGCTCGCTGACGTCGGCAAGCAGCTCCTCACTCCCGTCCGGGCACAGCATATACAGGCCGTAGTCCCCGGATGCGTCAGCGCCCGGAGCCTGCGCGGCGCTCTGATCCCCGCTCTCCTGCGCGGGTGATCCCTCAGCCGGGGCGGCGGTATCCTGCGCCGCCGTGCCGCCGCTTATCTCGTCGGCCATGGAGATGCTGCTGAGGAGCATCGTGTCCTCATAGCTTGCGGCGCTGAAGAGCCCGAGCGCGGCCTTGCTCGCCCCGGCGACGGAGTCGCGCAGAAATATCCCGTCGCTCAGGAAGCTTTCAAAGCCCGAGGAGAACTCGCCGGAGAAAATGCTCTCGGCGGAGGTGTCGGGGAAAGCCGCCAGCATGCGCTTTTCACTCTCGGAGACGCGCTCTTCCCGATCGGCGAATATCAGCGTCCCGAGCCCCGCGCACAGCAGCAGGAAAAGCCAGAAATATATAACCACGAAATCAAGTCTTTTTTTCATCGCATATTCCCTCTGCTCTCAGAAACGGAAATAAATAAACGGATTGTAGCTTTGCCCGACGATGAATATCATCGACAGCAGCATGAGCGCCGTCAGGCACACGAGGGAGACGATATCCGCCGCGCCCTCAAGCTTTTCATGCTTTCCAAGCCATGCCTTGAGCCGCGGCAGGATCGGCAGGCTCGCGATGGCGGCGATGAGCGGGAGCACCGTGTACTTGCGTATGACGGCCATCGTGACCGGGTCGCTCAGCCCCGCGGCGCCTATGCCGAACATCGCGCCGAGGTGCTTTCCGAGGCAGCCCATGTCCGTATAGTAGAAGCCCGTCCAGCCGACGACGATGAGGAACAGCGCCGCAATATGCTGCGCCGCACCGGGGAGCTTCTCACGGAAGTCCGCGAGCACGAGCTTTTCGAGGATGATGAGCACTCCGTAATACAGCCCCCATATGACGAAGTTCCAGCTTGCCCCGTGCCATAGCCCGGTAAGCGCCCAGACTATCGCGAGGTTCAGCGCGGTGCGCGCCCTGCCGCGCCGGTTGCCGCCGAGCGGGATATACACATAGTCGCGGAAAAAGCTGCCGAGCGAGATATGCCACCTGCGCCAGAATTCGGAGGCGCTTTTCGATATGTACGGATAGTTGAAGTTTTCCTTATAGGTAAAGCCAAAGATCCTGCCCATGCCGATCGCCATGTCGGAGTAGCCGGAAAAGTCAAAATAGAGCTGGAGAGAATAGAGCACGGAGATATACCACGCGCCGAGCACGGACATCCCACTCGCTCCTGCGGCCGAGGGCAGCTCCTCGATGATGAGCCCGCAGACGTTTGCCAGCAGCACTTTCTTTGAAAGGCCGACGGCGAAGCGCTTCATGCCCTCAGTGAAGCCATCGGGCGTGCTCTTGCGTTCATCGAGCATCACCGCCACGTCGGAATACTGCACGATAGGTCCGGCAATAAGCTGCGGAAAGCAGCTTACATAGAGCATCAGCTTGAACGGATCGCGCTGCACGGGGCTCTTGCCGCGGTACACGTCCACCGTGTAGGTCAGCACCTGAAAGGTATAAAAGGAGATGCCTATCGGCAGCTCCAGCACCGGTATGCTGAATGAGACGCCGAAGAGGGAAGTGACGGAATTGACGAGAAAAGCGGCGTACTTAAAATAAAACAGCACCGCGAGCGAGGCCGCCGCGCCGACGACGAGCGCCGTCTTCCTCAGCCCCGGGGACGATGCTCTGTCGATGAGCATGGCGGCGACGTAGTTTATCGCGGTCGAGCCGATCATCGCGAGCACCCATATAGGCTCGCCCCAGCTGTAAAAGATAAGCGACGCAACAAGAAGGACGCCGTTTCTCCACCGCAGGTCGGTGCAGATAAAGTAGAGTATCAGCACCGCGGGGAAGAAAAGCGTGGTAAAAGTGAGGCTTGAAAAAGTCAAGAAAACACCCCTGCTTACAATAGTGCCGCGTATCTGCTTCAATACGTCGGCATAATGTAATCAGTATATCCCCTCGGGTATGCGTTGTCAAATACTTCCATCAATGTGATGATACGGAGCGGAACACCAAAAAGACTCTTTATCCTATCCTCCCGCCGTCCAGCAGGTCAAAGTCAAGAGAAACGTTATAGCCGTCCCCGTCCCGGTCGAGCAGCTCCATCGGACTTTCATGCACGCCGGGGATGATGCCCGTCACGCTCAGCCTGCCGGGGAAAGAGAGCGACGGCACAAGAAGAAAGTCCCCGCCGCCGCACGGCACACGTATATAGCCCACGCAGACGCTGTCAATGTCGAGCCGCACCTCGGTGATGACCGCGCCGATAGCGTCCCAATACTCTTTCTCGGAAGAGTGACCCGGTATCAGCGTCTCACAGCTCAGCTCCCGCATCGCCTGTATCGCGAGCGGCTCCATGTCCTCCCTGGTTTTCAGTGCCGCAGTCTGTTCTGTCACCTCGACGATCTCCATCGGCGAAGTGTACTGCAGATCGATGAGCGCTCCGCTGTTCGTCATGCGTATAGTCAGGCTCTCGGGACAGCAGTCCTGCCCCGCGGCGCTCTGCCAATTGACCGGATAGCCCTCATAGACCGGCCTGCCCGTCACGTCTATCTGCCAACCCTCGCCGGTGATCTCTGTCCTGTCTGCCGCCGCTGCGTTGAAGCGCCATTCGCCGAGCCCCATCTCATTCGCCAGCGCAACCGCCTTTGCGCAGGCCGCTTCAAGCGCGCTTTTGTCCGCCGCCGCGTCGGAGTATGGCCCCATGCTCATGTACAATTCCCGCGTCTGCGCTCGCCGCTCCTCGGCTGCGCCACCGGAATCGGGCACGAGCACAAAGACCGAGAGACTGTGATTGCGGAAGTCCTCCCGCTCATTGTTGTTGAGCCAGAACTCATACGGCACACCGCCGAGCTCCGTCACCGCGCGCAGGTCGACGGACATGCCCGCGGGGAAAGCATCGGTATAGTATGGGTCGCTCCCGGCGTAGTCAAAGCCGTGCACGGCGTAGTGCTCCATTGGATAGAACTTCCATTCGCAGGCTCTCGGCGTGACCTCCTCCCGCGCCATGGCGTAGGCGTTGCGGTAATATTCCAATATCGCGAGCCGCGCATCGCGCACGCTCTCTATCCAGCTCTGCGGCGCGTCCGCCCCGTGGTCGGCCTTTATGCTCTCGTCGGTGACGGCGTATTCATATACGGCTATCATATCCGCGATCTCTGCCTTACTCAGCTCCTCGGAATATTCGTATAGCTCCGCCTTCCCAAACAGCCCCTTTGCCATCTGCCGCGCCATGTCGGACGTGATGGCCTTCGGGCGCACCCGAAGGACCGGCATCGCTGCGGGAATGGCGTCCGCGTTATCGTCATGGATGCTGATTTTAATTTGGCCGTCGTCGGTGGTGAACTCGGCGTTTACGGATCGCGCGGGCTCAACGTCCCCGCCCGCGGCGGGTATCTCTGCTGACTGTTCCGGACTGCCGCAGGCGTACAGCCATAGCGCCGCGCAGCAGAGAAACAGTGAAATATATTTTTTCATCTCAACCACCTTTCAGAATCAAAACAGCGTCCTCCGGTGCATCTGCCCCGGCAACAGCGGAAAAATCTATGCTGTCCGCCAAGCGCTCCGCAAAGAGCTTTTCATCGCCTTTCACGCGCTGACAGCCATAGCTCGCCCTGACCGTCATCACAGCGCCGTCACCGGAATAAAGCACCAGCAGCTCATACTGCGCCCATGTCTCGTTCGTGCTCATATCGCGCACGGCGATGCTGACCTTATCGCCGCGGCCGGCAGTGTATTCCCACTCCTCGTATTCACAGGCTCCGCCCGCCGTCATATCGTCGCAGGGCAGGCAGCCGCTCTTTTCCAAGTACACTTCGTACAGATACCGCTCCTGACCGATAATAGCTGCTGCCGAAATGTGAAACGATCCGTCCTCATACGCGCCGTGCTCACGGCTCTGATCCCCGGCGTTCGCTATTGCCCGGCGCTCCGTGTGCAGCGCCAGTCCGTACCGTGCGGCGATCTCCTGCAGTTTTGCCCACATTGTTTCATCCCAGACCTGATACAGGCGGCAGATCTCTTTTGTTTCGTTATCCGCTGCAAAGCTCCGCTCAAGGTCACGCCATTCGTAGTAGGGCTGCCCCTGCTCTGTCTGCTCCGCAGTTTTCTTGTCGGCGTAGCCACCTTTGAACGCCAGCCATTCAGCCGCCGCCTGATACTCCGCCGAGCCTATCACTCCGCCGAGGGAGACATAGTCCCGATGGTGTACCGCGCGCAGCCTGTCTACTGCCTCTCCCGCCTCGCCGGAGAGCACGCTGCCGCCGGGGTCGTTTATAACTCTGCCCGTGAGCCCGAATAGCCCCGCGGCATACGCTGTCAGCGTCAGCAGCGCCGCAATGACCGCCGCGATGATGAGCGTGCGCACAAGCTTTTTATATGAGACGCGCGCTGTCTCGGTTTTCCCATATATCGCGTCCCCGGCGGCGAGAACATAAGCGCCGTCTATCTGTCCGAAAGCGTCAAAAAACTGCTCTTTTGTCACTGCAAGCCCTCCTTTTCGAGCCGGTCGCGCAGCCGCAGCCGCATACGCCGCAGCGTGGAGAGCACCGTATTTTTCTTTATCCCGAGCTTCGCGGCGATCTCCTCCACCGGCAGGCCGTACCAGTACCGCGCGACGAAGAGGTTCCGCTCTGCCTCCGTCTGGGATGCTAAAAAGGCGTTGAAAGCCTGTATCAGCAGTTTGTTTTCGATCGTCCGCTCCACGCTGAAGCCCGAGGGGATGCACTCGGCAAGCTCCTCAAGCGCGATGAGCGCCTCGCCCCCGCCGCGCTTTGCGGCGGAGCGGCGGCGCAGCCGGTCGACGGAGATGCGGCGTGTCAGCGCACCGAAATAGGCCTTGAGGCAGTTCGGGCGCGTCGGAGGGATGGCGTTCCACGCCGCAAGCCATGTGTCGTTCACGCTCTCTTCCGAGTCGCGCGCATCGCGGAGAATGCCGTCCGCAACGCGGTAGCAGTAGCCGCCGTAGGACGCCTGACTTTCGTTTATCGCCCGCTCCGAGCGTCTGAAATACAGCTCTATGATCGAGGTGTCTGTCATATATGAACCCCCTTACATTATCCAAGTCGTATTCCGCGGAAAAAGATTGCAGCTGCCGAAAAAATTTCTAATCGGATTATATCAGCTTATGCGGCGCCTGCAAAGATGCGCAGAGGGGAAAGACTTTACTATAAAATACAACTGCAATTTGCGGTGAAATATAAATGCGTAAAAAGGTACAATGTACAAAAACAATGCGCTCGAACTCGGTGTTGGCTTAGGCAGCGTAAAATTTTTGCCCAATGATGACTGATTTTTCCGGATTTTTTGAATATAGTTCTTGATTTTTTTCGTGATTTCTGTAAAATAAACACGTTCTATTATATATGACTCTCAGGAGGAATCAAAAAAATGACTTACGAGATGGACGTTGCCGGCTTGAAACGCGAGCTGCCCTTGTGCAAGGTATCTGACGACCTGTACATCGGCGCATTCGTCATGTTCGGCGATGTGGAGCTTACCGTTCACTGCGCCGCCGAGCTGCTCAAGCGCGCTCCCGAGTACGATTATCTGATCGCACCGGAAGCCAAGGCAATCCCTCTGCTGTATGAAATGGCCCGCCAGAGCGGCGCGGATAAGTACTTCCTCGCCCGCAAAGGCCCCAAGGCCTATATGTCCGGCGTGTTCGAGGTGGACGTCAAGTCCATCACCACGATGAGCGTGCAGAAGCTCGTCATCGATACCGCCGACGCCGAGCTCATCAAGGGCAAGCGCATGCTCATCATTGACGACGTTATTTCCACCGGCGAATCCCTCCGCGCTATGGAGGAGCTCGTCACCCGCGCGGGCGGCATAGTCGCCGGCAGAATGGCAGTCCTCGCCGAGGGCGACGCGCAGAAGAGACATGATATCATCTGCCTCGCTCCGCTGCCGCTGTTTAACCCCGACGGCACCGTCAAGGAATAAAACTTGAGTAACAACAAACGGGAAGGACCGGTCAAAGGTCTTTCCCGTTTGTCTTTTTCTGTATCACTCCGCCGCCGAGGACGGTGTCCCCGTCATAGAGCACGGCGGCCTGACCGGGGGTTATCGCGCGCTGCGGCTCATCAAAGACGATGCGGACGGCGTCGCTCCCGACCGGCATCACCGTCGCCCACTGCTCGGGGTGGCGGTAGCGTATCTTCGCCTTGCAGCGCAGCTCATGCGCAGGCACACTGCCGCTTATCCAGTTGAAGTCTATGACATCCGCCTCGCGGCGGAACAGCTCTTCATTGCTGCCGAGCACGACCTCGTTCGTGTTCGGGCAGATATCGCAGACGTACAGCGGCGCGGCCGCGGCGATGCCGAGCCCCTTGCGCTGGCCGATGGTGTAGTGTATCACACCCTTGTGCCGGCCTAAAACGTTGCCGGAGCTGTCCACAAAGTTCCCACACACCGGCCTGCGCCCGGTGTGCCTTTCGATCACCCCGGCATAGTCCCCATCAGGGACAAAGCAGATATCCTGGCTGTCGGGCTTTGCCGCGTTCACAAAGCCGCACTCCTCGGCGCGGGCGCGCACCTCGGTCTTGTGCATGCCGCCGAGCGGGAACATGACGTGCGCAAGCTGCTCCTGCGTCATGGCATAGAGCACGTAGCTCTGATCCTTGCTCTCGTCCGCGGCCTTCTTCAGCAGAAAGACACCGCCCTGCTCCTCAATGCGCGCGTAGTGCCCGGTCACGACGTAGTCGCAGCCCAGAATTTTCGCGCGGTCGAAGAGCTTGCCGAACTTCATAAAGCGGTTGCAGTCGATGCACGGGTTCGGCGTGATGCCGTGCTCGTAGCTGTCGATGAACCGGCGGATGACCGTGCTGCGGAAATCGTCCGTGAAGTTGAACACGTAGAACGGCATGCCCAGCGCGTAGGCGACGCTGCGTGCGTCCTCCACGTCGTCGAGCGAGCAGCAGGTGCGCGTGCGCTCGATACCCGCGTCCTCGTTGTTATAGAGCTTCATCGTGCAGCCGATGCATTGAAAGCCCATATCCGTCATCAGCTTTGCCGCGAGCGAGGAGTCGACCCCGCCGCTCATCGCGATCAGTGCTTTTTTCATTGGCGTGACCTCTAAATCATACAAAACCCATGTATTTGATATGCGACAGTATAGAGCGGTTTTGCTGAGCTGTCAAGGCGGAGGAAATTTTTGCCGATAGGGCTTGACAAGGAAGTAAGCTGGTGCTAATATAATGCCTATAAAGCAGATAGGTTATTGGTAAATGATAGGGGCGCTTTTTATGGAATATATATTTATATGGTTTCGATGTTGATATCCGCAGAAAAATAAGACTGAACACGAACAAAAACTGTATATTTATATTATCTAAAAGGAGCTTTTAACAATGAAAACTTATGAAAGAATCACTGATCTGATAGGCGGCACTCCGCTTCTGAAGCTTACGAACTACATAAAGGACAATGACCTCGGCGCAGACGTTTACGGAAAGCTTGAATACTTTAACCCCGCCGGCAGCGTCAAGGACAGGATCGCCCGCGCGATGATCGACGACGCCGAAGCTAAGGGCGCGCTCAAGCCGGACTCTGTCATAATCGAGCCGACCAGCGGCAACACCGGCATCGGACTTGCGGCCGTCGCCGCCTCAAGGGGCTACAAAGTTATACTCACCATGCCGGAGACGATGAGCATAGAGCGGCGCAAGCTGCTCAAAGCCTACGGCGCGGAGATTGTTCTGACCGACGGGGCGAAGGGAATGAAGGGCGCGATAGCGAAGGCGCAGGAGCTTGCCGCCGAAACGCCGAACAGCTTTATCCCCAGCCAGTTCACCAACAAGGCCAATCCCGCCGCGCACTTTAAGACGACGGGACCGGAGATATGGGAGGACACCGACGGTAAGGTCGATATCTTTGTTGCGGGCGTCGGTACGGGCGGCACACTCTCCGGCGTGGGCGAGTATCTGAAGAGCAGGAATCCGAACGTCAAGGTCGTCGCGGTCGAGCCTGCGGGCTCACCGGTGCTCTCAAAGGGCACGCCGGGGCCGCATAAGATACAGGGCATTGGCGCAGGCTTTGTCCCCGATACGCTGAACACCGGAATATACGACGAGACCATCCCGGTCGAGAACGAGGACGCCTTTGCTGCGGGCCGTGCGCTTGCCAGACACGAGGGGCTGCTTGTCGGCATATCCTCGGGCGCGGCGGTCTTTGCCGCGGCGCAGCTTGCAAAGCGCCCGGAGAACAAGGGCAAGATCATCGTTGCCCTGCTCCCGGACACCGGCGAGAGATACCTCTCCACCCCGATGTTCTCGGAGTAAGAACAACAGAATATCAAAACGGACTGTCTCAATTTGAGGCAGTCCGTTTTGTTGTCATGTTCGCGATATATACCCCGGCGAGGATCACGGCCACGCCGACGGTTTGAAGCGCGGTAAAGCTCTCGTGCAGCAAAAGCGCCCCGGCAAGGATCGAAACCACCGTCGAGAACCCGATGAACGAAGCCGTGCGGTTGACGCCTATTTTTGAAATGGCGACATTTGACAGGAAAAACGCCAGCACGGAGCAGCCGATACCCTGATACAGTACCGCGGCCAGAAAGCCGGGCGCATTGAACGGGAGCGCAATCAGCTCCGCCGCGCTTCCACGAAGCGCAGCGCGCACAATGGCGAGGATGACGAAGAGCAGCGCCCCGGCAAGCAGCATCATATACGTGACCTCCGCGCCGGTGTAGCCATGCGCCTTGCTGACAAAGACGGTGTACAGCGAATAGGACACTACGGCTATCAGCAGGAAAGCATAGCCCGGTACAGACAGGCTCGACGCCGCGCT
>OLPV01002648.1_pt1 | contig 11512 bp, 3 predicted proteins | sample 1671961 | NCBI WGS metagenome assembly OLPV01 (sample SAMEA3136630, study PRJEB25190) | human gut metagenome | biome: human gut; feature: human-associated habitat; material: faeces | place: Austria | collected 2013
GGCATCGGGTCGTTTTTGTACAACACCGGCATGAGCATGGCGGACAGTCTGGCGACGCTGGCCGTCGGCGGCGCGACCGGCCTGCACGGCGCGGCGGATGTGATCCTCGGCGGCGCGGCGGCATCTCAGGCAATCACGGATGCGTATGACCGCGGTGCTTCTGACTCGCAGGCCATGTCGGTCGGCCTGCTCTACGGAACGGCCGAGGCACTGTTCGAGCACATCAGCCTAGACAAGCTGCGTATGTTCCACACGTCGGCGGCCGCCGGGAAGAAGACCGTGAAGACGCTGACAAAGGATATGCTCAAGCAGAGCTTCGTGGAAGGCAGCGAGGAAGTCTGCACGGACATCGCAAACGTCATCTCCGACGCGATCGTGATGGCCGACAAGAGCGAGATCAACCAGACGATTGCCGCCTATCAGGCAGACGGCATGAGCGAGGACGAGGCAACGCGCAAGGCGTGGCTTGACTGGCTCGGCCAGACGGCGCAGGACTTTGCCGGCGGCATGATCTCCGGCGGCGTGATGACCGGTGGTGACATGGCGCTCAACGCCGGGATGCGAAGCGCGAATTACCGCGAGACAGGCCGGCAGATCACAGCCAACGACTACGCGGACATCCTCCGCCACGCTGCAGAGGAAAGCGGCGACGAAAACCTCCGGAAGCTGGCCGGGAAGAAGCAGACGAACCGCAACACCGGCAAGCTCTACGAGGCGACACAGGAAGCAAATCTCACGCAGGCCGTCTCTGACCGTCTGGGTGCGCTCGGCACGCCTGAAAACGACGTGCAGGAGCTGACCGGCCTCGTGGTCAAGCAGATCAAGGGGCAGGAGCTGACGCGCAAGGAACAGCGAAAATTTGACGCCAGCAAGCAGGCTCAGCGCACGGCGAACGAGTATGCGTCCCTGTTCACGAGCGAGGCAGACCGGACCACGAACGCATGGGCGCGCAGCCATATGCGTGACGCAGCCGAGCTGGAGCGCAACGCGATCTATGGCGGGGCGCGCGCGACTGGCGCAGGGCAGACGCAGACACATCAGGCGGAGAAGAACGCCGAGGTACAGGTAAACGGTGAGACCGCGCAGGTGCAGGCGCTCCGATATGACCAGGAGAGCGGAAGCGTGGAGCTGTCCGTGAAGGGCAAAAACGGCGATGTGCAGCGTGTTTCCGTGAAGGACGCCAATCTGCCGGAGGGCACGCGCCTGCTCGCCGAGAGCGCTGAAAAATACGGCGAGACCGCGCCGCAGATGTACGCCAACTACCAGAACGGGCAGGACGTGGAGCGCTACGCCAGCGCCTATGAGGTGGCATACTCTTACGGACGCGCGCGCGTGAAAAACTACGCTGTGCTCGAAAACAGCGGCGCAGCATCGTATCTGACACCGGAGCAGCGGAAATTTGCCTACGAGACCGGCCTTGCCGCAGCACGCAGGGAATCTGAGGCAAAGAACGCGGCGGCCAAGAGCGGCGAAATTCATGCCGGCAGCGTGACGCTGGAAGGCGGAAAGCTCGGAAACGTGACGCTCGCCGCCGTGAACACGGCCGGCCTGACGCGCAAGCAGACGGCGTCGATCGACGTGGCACGAAAGGTGGCCGAGGCGACCGGCGTGAGCGTTGTGTTCTTCGAATCGCAGACCGGAGAGGACGGCAAATACCTCGGCATGAACGGCGCATACCGCGATGGCACGATCTATCTGGACGTGAACGCAGGGAAGAACAACGTGGACACCGGCGAGACGGCCGTCCTGAAGACGATGTCGCACGAGCTGACGCACTTCATCCAGAAAAACAGCGGCCAGTATGAGGCACTGAAGGAATTTGTGGCGAACCATGTGCTTGAGAGCGGAGACAGCATCGAGCGCCTCGCCCAGCAGAAGCTCGACAACGACTCGACCGGTGAGCTGACGATGGACGGCGCGATGGACGAGGTCGTGGCCGATGCGTGCGAGATGATGCTGCGCAACACCGAGGCCGTGCAGCGGCTGGCGAACGAGAACCGCAGCCTTGCCGAGAAGATCCGCGACTGGATTGGTGATTTCGTCAAGAAACTGCGTGCTGCGTTCAAGGGAGACCGCGCGACGCACGACGAGGCGAGAGCCATGCTCGACCGCATGGTGGAGCTGCAGAAGATCTGGGACGATGCGCTGGTGGACGCGGCGAAGACGAAGGCTGCAAACGGTAAAACAGACTTTGATCACGCTGGTCAGGTAACGGACATTGACGGGGAAATGGTCGCCGCGAGCAACGGAGAAGGCGGCGCTGTCTTTTCGCTTCGCACATACGACGAGGGCGGAAGAGAATATCTTGACAAATGGCTCGAACGGGCTGAGAAGAGAAAGCGCATCACGCACGAGGACGCGAATGACATCAGAAATCAGCTCGACTATATCTACCGCATCTGCAAGGAGTATGAAGGGGAATATGCACCGTTCGGCGCATGGAGCAATGCTGAGGTGGTGTACGACGCAAACGGGAAACCGCTGTTTTCCGTCGTGAAGCAAAATGGCGAATACGCCATGAATCTGGATTTCTCGCTCGTATGCAAAAAGCGCAGGACGCTCGACGCGGTGCTCAACGAGCTCGTGCGGCGCGGCGTGGCAAACAACATGAACCTCGGGGGAGAGACCCTTGTGCGCGTAAACGACATCATCCGAGAATACGGCTTTGAGACTGCGTGCAAAATGTGCTTTGTGGACGCAAAGCGTTTCCGTCAGGCGGATGTGTCTGACACGTTCGCAGACCTGTACAACGGTCTTGTGCGCAGTTTGGTTCCTGCTGGGTCTGACGCTCAGATCGATTACTTTAATTACGGTGGGGACAAAACAAAGAAAAGCAGCGGCGCCGGCATTGACACACTCGCGGATTCTGAGCTGGATTTCTCCCACATAGACGAAGTTCTTAGGACTTATGGGAAGCTCACATCCGAGTACAAAGCAGCAAAATACATCCGCGAAAACGCAGCCGCGAGAAAGCTCGTACAGAGGTCCGATTTCCTTGCAAGCGACGGCTTCAGCACTGTAAAACGGGAGAACCCGGAGCTGCTCAAAATTTATAATTCGAAGAAGGGCTCTGCCGGCCCGAAGGCGGCATTCGGCGATGTGCAGTATCTCAACGATATTCTGCACAAGGGAAACTGGCGCGCGAAAAAGGCATATGCAGTAGGTGGCGTTCGCGCGCAGAGCTTCAGCGATTACGTGCCGCGTATGGTGTTTGACTATATGCAGATGATCGCCGAGCTGAGCGCAAAGAAGCTCCCTGCGCACGCGTACACCAAAGAGGCGCTGTTTGTCAAGCAGTTTGGCCTGACCGGAATGAAGATCAACATGAGCCTGATGCCTGCCATGGTGGAAGGCGGTGTCGCGCCCGGTCTCGACGCGAACGGGAATTACGCATGGGCGGACGAATCGTTCGACTACAATACGGCTGTAGAGCTGCAGAACGCAGATGGATATCGGAACAACTGCGGTACGATCTGCGTGGGAATTTCCGATGCGCACATTCGAAAGCTGATGTCCGACCCGAACATCCGCATGGTCATCCCGTATCACAAGAGCGGCATCAACCCGGTCGTTGCGCACATGATGCGGATCGGGGAATACCCAGACTACACAGGATACCAGAACACGCGCTACGCAGATGGCGTGAAACTGTCGAAGGAGGACGCGAAGCACGAGCCGAATTTCAACCAGATCCTGCACGACATGGGCACGAAAGGAGACCCGCGTGCTGCGGCGCAGAAATACCTCGACTGGTGCGATGAACACGGATACCTGCCGAAATTTGATCAGTTTGCGTACAAGTATGTAAACGGCGAGCGCGTGATGGATGAAAACTACTACAAGCTCCTGGAGGATTTCACGACGCTCGTTGACGGAGAATATCACGCGCAGGAAGCCGTGAAGATGGTGTTTCCGGACGAGAACAGCGCGTTCGGTTCGATCGCGGAGCTGATCCGCGAAGGGCTTGAGGAGGACGCCGTCGTGGAGGGGATGCGCTCGGAGCGCCTCGGAGAGATCTGCGACAGGATCGAGCGCGAGCTTGGAAACGCAAACGCCGCAAAAGAAAATTCCGCATGGGACGGCGGCACGCAGTTTTCTGAGCGCGACTATTCCTACGAGATACTGACAGCGAAGCCGGATATGCGTGTGACGAACGTGGACGACCGTGTGTCATACCGGCCGGCACGCGAGGCACGCAAGGAAATCGTCGCGCGCGCGATCGCAAATGCGAAGAAAATCGGCCGGACGAACGAAAACGGCAATGCCGTGGTGCGCGTGGCAGACACGGGCGACGAGGTGATCTTGAGCGCGAAAGGGCTGCGGCACGGGCTGGACAGGCGGTTCTCTGTGAATGCGCCGGTGACGCTGAAAGCCGGTGAAATCATCCGGAATGCCATCCGCATCAACGAATTCACGCCGGAAAACGCGCAGGTGGATGCAAGCTACGCGCTGATCGGTGCAGCCAAAAACGCAAAAAACGAACCGTACATCGTACAGTTCGTTGTAAACCGCATTTCCAATGAGGTGACAGACGTGGACGTGCTGTATGCAGTGAATGCAAAAAAAGAGCCGGGTGCATTGCTGCCAGACGTCACCGGCACGGATGCGCCAGCTATTCTTACCGACTCTGTTATCAGTATACGCTCGCTGCTGGGCTATGTCAATCGGTATTTCCCGGACGTGCTCCCGGAGAGCGTGCTGCGGCACTACAACCACGACCGGCGGCCGGATGGGAAGCTGGGCGAGAATGCACTTTATCAGCGGCGTGACGACACGCGGACAGACCGCGACGTGCTCTCCGATGCTGCGGACGGTGACGCGGCAAACGTGCGCGAGATGGAGATGCTGCGCGAGTACCGGGAGAAGCTGCGCGAATACACGAGCGCATCGAAGCGGCTGGAGAAGCAGCGCCAGATCGCGCTGACCGCGACCGACAAGAGCGAGCGCACGAAGGCGGCAAACCGTGCCAACAACGCAGCGCAGAGAGTGAGCAAGCTGGACGCGCAGCTCACGCGGATGCAGAACGCGAAACCGCTGCGCGAGCTGGTGGAACGCGAGCTGAAGACGCGCGACAGTCTTGCCAAGGAAAACGCCATGCTGCGCGACCGCGTGGAGTATTGGCGTGGGCAGACGCGTCGCACGAAAGAGGCAACCACAGACCCGGAAGCCGTGCGGGGAGCCGCGAAGGATATCATTGAGCGGACCGGCAGCAGCATCGGCGTGGACGAGGTCACAGGAAGACTGCAGGAGCTGTACGACGGCATTGCCCGCGCGACGAGCGAGAACGGCTTGAGTCAGGAGGATATCTGGAAGCACGCGTATGATCTTGCGCACGACATTCTCGACGACGTGACTGCCGTTGACGACACGATGTACCGCGAGTACGAAGACCTGCGGAGGTATTTCAAGGGTCAGCAGCTCGTCGTGTCCGCGGTTGACCGCGGGGAAATTCCGGACTTCGGAGATTTCCGGCGGAGGAACATGGGCCGAATGCGGCTGAAAAACGGCGAGCGGACGAACGTTGACCAGGTTTACGCAGAGCTGAGTGAGCTGTACCCTGAATTCTTTGACCAGAACCGCGAGAGCCAGCCGAGCGACCAGCTCTACCGCATTGCCGATGTGCTGGACACGGTGTACTCGTTCACGGAGTACAACCCGAACGCGAAGTATATGCGCGAAGCGACGCAGAGCGTGAGCAACGAGATCCTTGAGCAGTTTTTCGACCTGCCGCAGCAGAGAACGTTTGCCGACCGGCAGGCGAAGAAGGACGAACAGCAGAAGACGCACTACATCAACCAGATCAACGAGCTGCGCGAGGCCAATGACGCGCGCATCGCGGAGTTGCGGGCACAGAACCGCAAACGGCTGCAGGAAGCCATAGCAAGAGAGCGCGAGAAACGCGACGAGCAGATTGCGCGGCTGAAAGACAGGAACGCGGAAGATAAGGCGCGCCGCGAGGAAAGCGCGGCTGTGGCGAAATACCGCCCGCGCATCGAGCAGAAGGCGAAGCGCCTGAGCGATTGGCTGCTGAAAAACAGCGATAAGGAGCACATCCCGGAGCCGTTGAAGCTGGCGGTGGGCGAGTTCCTGGAATCCATCGACTTTACAAGCAAACGGGCGCTGGGCGGCGGCGCGTTGACGAAAAAGGACATTCAGCGTTCGCTCCGGTATACTGACCGGATGCAGAAGCTGCTGGACAGCCTGCGTGGGCAGAACGAGGACGGTACGAGCGACCTCGGACTGTATCTGGACATTCCGGATGGATTCATCGATGAGATGCAGAAGCACATCAACACTGCGTCCGACATCATCAGCCAGAACCCAGGCGAGAATGTTGTGAACCGGATGAACGGTGAGCAGCTGCAGCAGCTCGACCGGATGCTCACGATCCTGACGCGCAGCATCCAGAACGCGAACAAGCTCAAGGCCAACGCGCACTTTGAGACCGCACGGCAGGCGGCGCAGGCGACGGTGCTGGAGCTCGACCGGCTGGGGCAGGCCAAAGGCAGAACGAAGGCTGGAGAAAAGGTGGCTGGTTTCCTCAACTGGGAGAACACGACGCCGTACTACGCTTTCCAGCGCTTCGGCGAGGGCGGCAAGGCGATCTTCGAGGCACTGTCGGCTGGCTGGGATCAGATGGCCTTCAACACGAAGACGGTCATGAGATTCACGGAGCAGACATACAAGCCGGAGGAAGTGAAGGCGTGGTCGAAGGAAACGCACACGATCAAGCTCGAAAGCGGAGAGACCGTGAAGATGACGACTGCGCAGATGATGGCGTTTTACTGCCTGTCGAAGCGCGAGCAGGCCATCGGCCATCTCCTTGGCGGCGGGATGCGCGTGGAGGACATCCAGAACAGCGGGCGCAAGGAAAACATCAAGCAGGCGAACCCGTTCCTGCTGACGCAGGAGGACATCATCAAGATCAACGGCGCGCTCACAAAGCGGCAGCGCGAGGTGGCGGACAAGCTGCAGAAGTACATGACGCAGCAGGGCAGCGAGTGGGGCAACCGCGTGTCGATGGAGCGCTTCGGATATCGCGCGTTCACGGAGGAGAACTACTTCCCCATCGAGACGATGGACTCCGACCGCGACGAGAGGGGCGTTCCGCAGAAAGAGAACGATATGTTCCGCCTGCTGAATATGTCCGCGACGAAGAGCCTTGTCTACAAGGCGAACAACGCGCTCGTCGTGCACGACATCTTCGACGTGTTTGCAAACCACATGACGGACATGGCGAAGTATGACGCGCTGGCGCTGCCGATCCTCGACGCGATGAAGTGGTACAACTACCGCGAGAGGCAGAAGCTCGAGAACGGACACGTGCTCACGACGACGGTGCAGCGGTCGATCGAACAGGCATACGGCACGGACGCCAACAAGTATTTCACGACATTCATCAAGGACCTGAACGGCGTGAACGAAGGCGGCCGCGGGGAGGGATTCGCAAAGAAGATGCTCTCCAACTACAAGGTGGCGGCCGTGGCTGCGAACCTGCGTGTGGCGCTGCTGCAGCCGACAGCGTATGTGCGCGCGGTCGGCGTGATGAACCCGAAGTATCTGGCAAAAGGATTTTCCGTGAAGAGCGGATACAAAGAGGCGGAGGCGCACAGCGGAATCGCGCTGTGGAAGCAGATGGGCTTCTACGACACGAACATCGGTAGGGGTGTCCGCGACCAGATCAAGAACGCCGGGACGTGGAAGGACTCGACGGTCGAATTCCTTATGAAAGGCGCAGAATGGGGCGACCGGCTTACATGGGGCCACTTGTGGAACGCCTGCAAAGCGGAGGTGCGTGACAAGCAGAAGCTGACCGGCGACGCGCTGCTGAAGGCGACGGCCGAACGCTTCCGCGAGGTCGTCTACTCGACGCAGGTGGTGGACAGCACGATGACACGCAGCCAGGCGATGCGCGCGACCGGTGTGTACGGTGCTGTATCTACGGCCTTTATGTCGGAGCCGACGCTGTCGTACAACCTCTTGCTCAAGGCATATACGGACTACACGGCGGAGCTGCGCGCGACCGGAGACAAAAAAGAAGCGTGGAGAAACGCAAGCGGGAAAATTGCAAGAGCGCTGGCGACCTATCTTGTGTCGGCGGCTGCTTCGGGGCTTGCCGAATCAATCGTGGACGCCTGCAGAGACGACGACGAGTACGCCACGTGGCTGGAGAAGTACCTGAGCGCGCTGATCGGCGCGAAATACAAAGACGGAAAGCTTTCCGGCGTGAACCCGCTTGAAAGCAACCTGTTCATGGACGTGGATATCCTCTCGAAGCTCCCGATTCTCAAGGACTTCATGTCGATGATCTCCGGGTACGAAAACGACCGGATGGACACGGAATGGATTAAAAACCTGATCGACGCGTATCGGATCTGGGACGAGACAATCAAGCTGGAGACCGGCAAACTGGACGAGCCGACGGACGTGACGTACAACGGCAACATGACGCTGTACGGAAAGATCTACAAGACACTCAAGGCCGTCTCACAGGCGACCGGCCTGCCGATCAGCGCGGCGAGCCGAGAGGTCGTAACGCTCTGGAACACCATCGCCGGAGCTGTCGGCAAGGGCGACGAGTGGACGATCCACACCTATGACTCCGGGCCGGAGAACCAGATCAAGTACGGCCTGATGGATGGTTACCTCACGCACGAAGAGGCGCAGCAGCTGCTGGTCGACAAAGGACTCGCGGACGACGAGGATGATGCGTACTGGAAGGTTGACAAGTGGGCGACCGGCGAAGGAAAGTACGATGAGGCGCTCGCTGCGGTGCTCAGCGGCGACAAGGCCGCCTTTGATGCGCAGGCCAAGGAGCTGAAAGAGCACGGCATTGGCGAGAAGCAGCTGCAGTCTGCGGTACGCTCGCAGGCGAAGGAGTGGTACGTCGGCGACGACGACGGAAAGCGTTCGATCACGAAGGAGCAGGCGCTGAAGATCCTGCAGCAGTACGGCGGGAAGGACGCCGACGAGGCGCAGAAACTGGTGCAGGAGTGGACGTGCAAGGTCGTGACCGGTACGGACTACGACGACATCAAGGACCTGTATCTCGACGGGAAGCTCACGCGGTCTCGCGCGGTAGATATGCTGGTGCGCTACGGCGGGATGAAGCAGGAGGATGCGCAGAACAAGATCGCCACGGCCGACTTCGTCAAGGCGCATCCGGAATGCGACGGCATCAGCGTCGAGGCCGTGCAGAAGTACGACAAGCAGGCGAAACCGGCCGGTCTGGACGCGGGGACGTTCTGGGAAGCGTACCAGTTTAAGAACGATGCAAGAACGACGCGCGACAGCAACGGCACGGCCATCAGCGGTCAGGGAGCAATGGACAAGGTCACTGCGTATATCGACGGGCTGGACATCAGTTCGGCACAGAAAAGCGCTCTGTTTTTGTGCTTCTACAGCCAAAAGTCGCTCGGGAAGATCCGCTGGAGCAATTAAATCTGGGGAGGGATAGAAATATCCCTCCCATTTTTATATTGTAGAATCAATGGAAGGAGGCCACCACATGACAATCACAATTGCGGACAAACGCAGGGCACTGCGGCAGTGGGGCACTGCGGCAGTGGGACACCGGGCGGCGCTTGCGCCGGGCAGCGCCAAGATCACGGTAAAAACCGCAGACGGCGGCTTTACGGCAGAGTATGCGCTGACAGTCAAAGCTGCGACATCCGATCTGCTGGCGGACTATGGCTATGCCGACAATACTCGACTTTCTACTGGCAGTGGCGTCGAAAAAGCCGCAACAGGCTATGTGACCATCGGACACACGGCGGCGATCCCGATCGACAAGACCAGATATCCCAACGGCGCGACCATCCGCGTGACCGGCGCGGTGAACTGTCTGGGCAACAACTGGTCCGGCGGCAACAACGGCGGTGACAGCGCGTTCGTGTTGTATACGACGGGCGGAACGCAGTTTTCGCAGGCAGGCTACATTGAGGCCAAGACTACGACGGCGGGAACGTTTACGATCGACGCGGACAAGACCGGCTTTACGCTGGACATCGCGTCGCTGTCGGCGCCGCATTATATCAAGTTCTGCGTCAAGGGCGTCGGCGCAAATCTTACGGCGACATTGACACCGAAATGAAGGGAGTAACAGCAGATGGAGATCATCGAAGCATTTGCGGCGAAAAACAAGTGCTATCAGGTGGGCGCGGCGCTAGTCCCGCGCGGCCTGATGCTGCACAGCATCGGCTGCCCACAGCCCAACGCGGCCGTGCTGGCACGGTACTATAACCAGTACCAGCCGGGCGGGCAGTCGGTCTGCGTGCATGGTTTTATCCAGCGCGACGGCACGTACTACCAGACGCTGCCGTACACTATGCGCGCATGGCACTGCGGCGGCGCGGCGAACACAACGCACATCGGCATCGAGATGACCGAGCCTGCAAGCATCGTCTACACCGGCCACGGCGCTGACTGGCGCGACCTTGACCCGGCCGCGACCGAGGCGCACGTGCGCGGGACGTATGCGGCGGCGGTGGAGCTGTTTGCGCAGCTCTGCGAGCAGTACGCGCTCGACCCGCTGGAGGACGGCGTGATCATCAGCCACGCCGAGGGCGCAGCAAGAGGTATCGCCAGCGCGCACGCAGACCCTACGCACCTGTGGCGGGCGTTTGGGCTGACGATGGACGGCTTTCGGGCAGATGTCGCCACAGCGATGGCGGCAAAAAATACAGACACAGACGAGGAGGACGACATGGTAAGATACGACAGCATTGATGACGTGCCCGGTTGGGCGCAGGACACAGTGCGCGCGCTGATGGACGCGGGTGCGCTGCAGGGTGACAATCAGGGACGGCTGGATCTGTCGCTGGATATGATCCGCGGCATGGTGATCGGCAAGCGGTACGCGGACGTGCGCAGTCCCAGATACGCTACGATCGACGACGTGCCCAGCTGGGCGCGCGAGGAGACGCAGCGGCTGATCGACCGCGGCGCGCTGCAGGGCGACGGCAAGCACGAGCTCAACGTCACGTATGACGCGCTGCAGGCGATGATCGTGTGCCAGCGGATGATTGACGCCGCTGCCGGGAAGTGAGGCGCGGATGTCGGAGGTTATCATTGCCGCGCTGATCAGCGCAGCGGCCGCCATTGTGGTCGGCCTCATCAACAGCCGCGCGCAGCACAACAAGCTGATCGCGGAGCTGGACAAGCGCGACGAGCTGCAGGCGTATCGCATTGAGCAGCTCGAGCGCAAGGTGGACAAGCACAATCAGGTCATCGCGCGTACATATAAGCTGGAGGAGTGCACCGAGCTCCTCGGCGAGCGCATCAAGGTGGCCAATCACCGGATCGATGATCTGGAGCACAAAAATTAAGAGGAGGACATCATTATGGAACTTGGCATTGCATCTGTGGCGGCGATCACCGCCATCGCGTATCTGCTGGGCATGGCCGTCAAGGCGACCGAGGCCGCGGACAAGTGGATCCCGATCATCTGCGGCGCGGCCGGCCTGATCCTCGGCGTCGTCGCCTGGGCGATGGGCGTGCCGGACTTTCCGGC
>OLPV01002650.1_pt1 | contig 11507 bp, 8 predicted proteins | sample 1671961 | NCBI WGS metagenome assembly OLPV01 (sample SAMEA3136630, study PRJEB25190) | human gut metagenome | biome: human gut; feature: human-associated habitat; material: faeces | place: Austria | collected 2013
GGGAGCGACCTTTGATATCCACGTCTTTAGCACCCAGATAAGTATTTCAATCCACGCTCCCTCGCGGGAGCGACGATGTTGCTCAATCTCCATAGGCATACCCCACATATTTCAATCCACGCTCCCTCGCGGGAGCGACAATCCCACTCGTAGGCCTCAGCCGCAGGAGCGATTATTTCAATCCACGCTCCCTCGCGGGAGCGACGATATTATTACTCTGTATTTATCATTGCGTCGTATTTCAATCCACGCTCCCTCGCGGGAGCGACGTACCGGGTGCGCCTGTATACACATTGCCGATACATTTCAATCCACGCTCCCTCGCGGGAGCGACTTAAACATAATATTAGGCGATTATCTTGTAAAAATTTCAATCCACGCTCCCTCGCGGGAGCGACTTACCGGACAGATCACGATAAGATACAAAATTAATTTCAATCCACGCTCCCTCGCGGGAGCGACCTTATCGCCGTCCGCCCATTGTTTACCGGAATAATTTCAATCCACGCTCCCTCGCGGGAGCGACTCCGATTATTTTTATGCTGCATTTCCAACTAATATTTCAATCCACGCTCCCTCGCGGGAGCGACCGTCCATATCCACGTAGCAGCTATGGATGCCATATAATTTCAATCCACGCTCCCTCGCGGGAGCGACTATACGGAGCAAAAGACGTTTAGAATTGTAGGCGAATTTCAATCCACGCTCCCTCGCGGGAGCGACGCGTTTCTCCTGCCCAGCTTAATGACATAATCGGCATTTCAATCCACGCTCCCTCGCGGGAGCGACTCCAAAAACACATCGTTTGTCACAAACCCAGCCTCATTTCAATCCACGCTCCCTCGCGGGAGCGACAACTTGTTTGATTATGATGACAAGGCACGTGATAATTTCAATCCACGCTCCCTCGCGGGAGCGACTGTAACAATGCTGGTAATGTTGTCAGCGTTGGCTTATTTCAATCCACGCTCCCTCGCGGGAGCGACACGCGGCCCCAAAGGTGACACAGGCCCGCAAGGAATTTCAATCCACGCTCCCTCGCGGGAGCGACTGTGCCTCTCTGTCCCATTGGTTAAACTGCGTATTATTTCAATCCACGCTCCCTCGCGGGAGCGACTATTGTTTTCGCTTAATAAATTTGCTAACCTTACAATTTCAATCCACGCTCCCTCGCGGGAGCGACGACGATGATTGACACAATGCACTATTATGTCAGAATTTCAATCCACGCTCCCTCGCGGGAGCGACCAAAAAAGCACTTCAAAGATTGTTGGCGCAATCAATATTTCAATCCACGCTCCCTCGCGGGAGCGACCTGGCGAAGATTAAGGAGCGTAAAATATGAGTGATATTTCAATCCACGCTCCCTCGCGGGAGCGACTACCACCGCCAACACTGATAGTCACATTGCCGTCAATTTCAATCCACGCTCCCTCGCGGGAGCGACCCAGTAAATGCTTCAAAGGTAAACAATTTAACAGTAATTTCAATCCACGCTCCCTCGCGGGAGCGACATCGTATTTTACATCTGTATACGATAAACAGAAAATTTCAATCCACGCTCCCTCGCGGGAGCGACGCATTATTGACAGCTTTTTTACTTTCGATCTCAATTTCAATCCACGCTCCCTCGCGGGAGCGACCAGCACCAATACCGGGACGGCGGCTCATATTGACATTTCAATCCACGCTCCCTCGCGGGAGCGACGACTCTTACGACGCTTTAACTACTCAATATATGGGCATTTCAATCCACGCTCCCTCGCGGGAGCGACGGTTTATCTGCGGTTTTCCTTCGGGATTAGGGATATTTCAATCCACGCTCCCTCGCGGGAGCGACCTTTAGCTAGTGGCACGTTAGACAAGGGACAGAACATTTCAATCCACGCTCCCTCGCGGGAGCGACACAACCCCAAGGAATTTATGCATTGGCCTGTCTGTTATTTCAATCCACGCTCCCTCGCGGGAGCGACAGTGGCGCAAAGATTTTAGGCAATGCTGCCAACATTTCAATCCACGCTCCCTCGCGGGAGCGACGGCGTATGGGACGGCGTAGTACTGCATGAGTACGAATTTCAATCCACGCTCCCTCGCGGGAGCGACTTATTGGAGCTACATTCAATCAATGACGGCGTGAATTTCAATCCACGCTCCCTCGCGGGAGCGACAAGACGGCGTTATCAACGCTATTAACGTATCTACCATTTCAATCCACGCTCCCTCGCGGGAGCGACCAATTTATAGAGGTGCATCATGCAGATAGAATTTATTTCAATCCACGCTCCCTCGCGGGAGCGACCCACGCCATTAGAATGGTATCTCCTCGTTAAACGATTTCAATCCACGCTCCCTCGCGGGAGCGACGGCATTGGCGCCGATGATGTCGGTGATGATGCTATTTCAATCCACGCTCCCTCGCGGGAGCGACAAGCTGCACTTCGCGCTTTCCGTATAACTTAACAATTTCAATCCACGCTCCCTCGCGGGAGCGACAAAGGTGACACAGGTTTACAAGGCCCACAAGGCATTTCAATCCACGCTCCCTCGCGGGAGCGACGTCCTTGTAGCCGACCTCTAACCATTTACTTGAATTTCAATCCACGCTCCCTCGCGGGAGCGACTCAGCAAGCCGCAAGATTTTGCCTTGCCTTTCAATTTCAATCCACGCTCCCTCGCGGGAGCGACAAGCAGCAGAAGGTGTTGATTACTTTGCTACTCCCATTTCAATCCACGCTCCCTCGCGGGAGCGACTTTCAGCACTCTTTCCCCAGATTGTACAATTGATATTTCAATCCACGCTCCCTCGCGGGAGCGACCACTTTCCGATTATGATATTTGCCCCACGCCATTAATTTCAATCCACGCTCCCTCGCGGGAGCGACACGGCCAAGAGTGTTCCATGGCAGGCCGTCATCAGATTTCAATCCACGCTCCCTCGCGGGAGCGACCTTGCGCTGCCTTCGCGATTATATTTACCGGTACATTTCAATCCACGCTCCCTCGCGGGAGCGACCAAGTTCTTTTCTAAGCGCACTAGGCAAAGCATTATTTCAATCCACGCTCCCTCGCGGGAGCGACGTTCATCTAATGCTTCTTTGAGCACTCTTGATTTTATTTCAATCCACGCTCCCTCGCGGGAGCGACGGCACCAACGCCATTGTCAGAAGTAGACGGAGCGATTTCAATCCACGCTCCCTCGCGGGAGCGACTTGAGCATCAGTCATACGGACAAGCTCACGGCCTTATTTCAATCCACGCTCCCTCGCGGGAGCGACTCCGTAATTCTACGCCTATTGCCTTAGCCACTGATTTCAATCCACGCTCCCTCGCGGGAGCGACGGTCGGACATTCGTTTAGAGTTTGGATAACGTCTATTTCAATCCACGCTCCCTCGCGGGAGCGACCTTGAACGGTGCCCAATTTTTCCTCGGTGCATTAATTTCAATCCACGCTCCCTCGCGGGAGCGACTTCAAATCTTGCGAAGTAGCCTACGATGTTTTCGATTTCAATCCACGCTCCCTCGCGGGAGCGACGGTTGCGGCTTCCCATCTCTCATGTACCTGGGCATTTCAATCCACGCTCCCTCGCGGGAGCGACAGCTGCTGGCTGCATCCAAGGGCTTATATACCATTATTTCAATCCACGCTCCCTCGCGGGAGCGACGCGTTCGCGTCAACTCTATACAGGTGTCATGGGTATTTCAATCCACGCTCCCTCGCGGGAGCGACAATCGCAGACCAATTTTCCATGCAGGATATTAAAATTTCAATCCACGCTCCCTCGCGGGAGCGACGCTTATACAATTCCTTTTGTGGTAGATGAACAAACAATTTCAATCCACGCTCCCTCGCGGGAGCGACCGTCATCTGCGAGCTGGAGGGCTGGAGCAAAACGATTTCAATCCACGCTCCCTCGCGGGAGCGACAAAGGCGATTATGACAGCGTGCGCATAATAGGAATTTCAATCCACGCTCCCTCGCGGGAGCGACATCCCTCGGTGCTACCAACACCGAGGGACCTGCAAATTTCAATCCACGCTCCCTCGCGGGAGCGACGATGAGGACGGATTATCAATAGTACCGCTAATGCATTTCAATCCACGCTCCCTCGCGGGAGCGACCGATATGATTTTCCGTGAGGTATGAAGGGAGAGATTTCAATCCACGCTCCCTCGCGGGAGCGACGTTGTTCTCGAAGTTGTTTTAAACGTAACATATTATTTCAATCCACGCTCCCTCGCGGGAGCGACAGAGCAGACCTACTCTAATTTATATGAGCTTTCCATTTCAATCCACGCTCCCTCGCGGGAGCGACGCGGCCGTGTTGGACTTTACCATTCCACAGGGAGCATTTCAATCCACGCTCCCTCGCGGGAGCGACAGCATCAAAACAAATTACTTCTCTATTCATTTAAATCAAGCATTTTTTGCGAACTAGCTCAACTCAAATACTCAAAAATTTATTTTGATGTGAGAAAACTTATAGTTTCCCATTCTAGCTTAAGTTGCGAACCTAAGTTAAATTTTATGTTCCATATAACTTCGCACAGGATAATTCTGCACTATTTTTACTCATGCCAATCAATATGCAAATAGCGGTTCTTTAATTCGTTATTTCCGTTATATAGTAAATTCTCAAAGAATTTCTCTAAATACACCGTAGTAGCGTGAACTCCATTTTGTAAATCATTATAGTTTGCTCTAACCAAAGCATTACGGAAATACCAGGAATCCTTAGCAAAAGCTTCATTACCTATGGAATATCCTAAAGAATTCAAATACTTTATGATAAAAACAGCAGTTGAGCGAGTGTTTCCTTCGCAAAAAGGATGTATCTGCCATATATCACAAGTAAATTTTGCTATATGCTTAACGATTTCACTCTCGCTAAGATTTCTATAAGAAAATCTCTTTTCAGTATTAAAATCATAGTCGAGTGTCATAGAAATGCTATCATAGGATGCGTAAAAAACACTTTTTCCATTCAAAACCCATTCATTTTTACTAATATTATAGGTTCTGACCTCTCCGGCATGAGCAAATACATTCGCAAAAAGGTTTTTATGTATGGAAATCCAATAAGCAGGAGAAAAGCTAAATGTTTTTTCTCCCAATATTGCAGTAATCCTACCTGCTACAACATCCGCTTCTTTCGTTCCAGCTTCAATAGCTTTCCTATCGTTGCATTCCTCATAATAACTACTGATTTTATCATTAGCTTCACTAATAGTGATTTTGCCTTCAATATTCTCTTTAGCCGTTTCCAGTAAGTAATCAGAAGTAGAAAGGCCATCTACTGCCTGTAAGCCAATTGCGGTCTGCCAGGCAACTGTTTTTTCTTCCAGCTTGGGTTCACCCAAACGAATATATTCATTTAAGTCTTGATACCAATCTTTCTGCATATTACATTCCTTCTTTAACTTCGGGAACAAGACCATTCAATTCATCGACAACAATATCATAATCATCTGCAGACAGTGCCTCTGCAATACCTTCCTTAAGCTTTACTTTAACAGAACGATGAACCTTAGCAGAAGAGTACTGCCCTTCCTTGCAATTATGCTTCCACCAATACAACTTAACAACTTCCATAGAGCCATCCGGACGAGCCGAAGAAGCATCATTTTCAAACAGAGTTAATAAACATTTTTTGACAACTTCAGCATCTTCATCTGTAAAACCAGTTTTCGTTGCAAGCTGAACATTAATGGCACCCTTAATTTCATACATACCAAACTTTATCATGTGCTTCATGCCCATTGTATCAGAAGATTTTCCTTCTTTGCCATCTTTATTTTCGCCATTGACACTTTTGGTAATTTGATAAGAGCATACTTCAACGGGATCAATGCTTACTGCCTGATGAATCGAGATAGGTCCTCTTACACCTACTGAAACACCTGCTGCTTCTTTATCTTTTTTATTATTAAATGCGAATACCTGTCCAAAACTACGCACATCAAGCCAAGTTTCACATGTCCAGGCAGCATACTGCTCCGGACTAACTTTGTCACCTTTCTTTACTTTCTTATCGCTCTTATCTTCTGCTAAATGTTTTTCTTCAAGCTTTTTAGCAATAAGTGCCGATGCACGATCACTTAAAGAAGTAAAGCCATCATCGCTGCGATCATTAGACTGGACAAAAATAGGATATCCCAAATCCTGCATACGGTTACGAATTTTACGTTTAATACATTCAGCTGTAATTTCACCATAGCTGCCATAATCAATACGCGGGCGATTACCATTCAGCGGATCACCATTGGGATTTGCCATTTTTACACTTACCAATAATACAAAGTCAATTTTGTTGCTTAATTCTGCCATTTTACTTATCCTCCTCTTGTTTGTCTTTTTTAGATATATATAAATCATTGCGCTGATCATAATAACCCATCAAATAACAGGGTTCCAGACTTTTATTGCGGATTTTATCAGCTGTTTCACCTATTTTTCCCATAATTTCGCCAATAAGGCCCAAATAGAAGTTTTTTCTTGTGTCCGGCAAATATTTCAAATAAGGTCTTAAAGCACCATTAATATTCGCTGCACCACTTTCCGGCTTAGCACAATAAAAATTCCACAATTTATCAGCATGAGTTTCCCTGATATCATTATCAGTATAGCCGTACCGGCTCTTCATTGCATCAATCTCTAGCTTTTCAAATACAGCTAATAATCTGCCATATAAATAATCACGATTCAACTTATTTTTATCAAGGCTCATATTCCATTCCTCCTTTTGGGCCTTATCATTATAATACTTTCTTATGACCGCACAAGCTACAGAAAGTATCTTTTCACGATTTTTCTTATTATAGCTTTTGGGCATTGAAGCCTTGGCAGTTAATGCCATTACTATATCATAAGGTATAGGTAGTTTCTCAATAAGACACTTAAACAGCCTCTGCATATGTTGTTTTAAAAGCTTATCATCAACTTCAACTTTGCTGTTATCATCATTGCCCCTCTGAACACCGAAAGCAAAACGCACTATATCATACAACAACGGTGATTGGATATTTTGATAAAAATACCAATAACAGCTATTATACCAGCTATTAATTCTTTCAAAAAAATCAGATGCCTTTAATTCATTATAATATACCAATGATAATCGTCCGGTTGTTGCTGCATCAAAAGCTGCAATAATTACATCCTCTTCATTAGGTAAATCATTTTTAAATCCTGCCAAGGTATTATTTAATTCCTTGCGATAATCCGAAGGAACAAAAATTGTTTTCTTTTTATCGCCAAATATACTCTTATTAAACTTTGGTACAGGTTTTCCTTTAGGATTCCAACACAAAAAAGTTCTATCAGATACGCAAAAGCTAGTTTCGGAATTATTGGCCAACCACTGCAAAATTACAAACACTTTCTGAAAGGTTGAATATCCTACACTGCTTGCTTGTTCGGCATCAGTAAAGCGTCCACGAAAAACAAAATTTGCAGTATCATTAGAAGAAATCAATTTAGCATTTGCCTGCATATTTACAATTCCTTTAGGAACCATAGGTGCAAGAATTTCTTGTTCTCCAGAAATCATACAAAGATCCATAATGAATTTCTCATTATTTTGCATCTGAGTGTCATAATAAGAAGCCCATTTTTGGAATAGCTGTTTATCACGCCAACATTCTTCTACGTCTGTTCCCAAAACACGCCAACGCACCATGCATTGCAATGGTTCTACACCATTAATTTTTTTGTCAGCTATTTTGTTATTTTTATCCAATTCCAAAAGTTGTTCTCTTACTAAATCCTTGACAATCGTTTCACCATCAAGATACTTTTTTATAGCACTTAGTTTTATATCGCCATATTCTGATGATGCTTCCCAATTTGCTAACAAATTCATATATTCCTGATGCTTGTTGTTTTCTGTAGGAATCAGATAATCTAATTTATCGCTTAATGGATGCGCTGCCGGATTCTTGCCGGAACGACTACCGGATTCTATTGTTACAGGAATAATAGTTGGCTGCTCAAAAGGCACATTAGGATCTTTACTTTTTTTATCCAATGCTCTTGCACTTACAAATTCGCCATTTAAATTAATGCTTGCTTCAATTTGTACATTTTTCAAAATATGAGAGATTGGTAACAAAGGCGATTTGCCGGCTTCAATCATTCCTACTAATGACTTATGGTATTCATATGTCTCATAGGCTTTATTAAACAAACTCATCTATTGTTCCTCCTTCCTCATGTTCGAACTCATCTAAACCACTAAAATTCTTCTTATCTTCAAAAATTTTCATTTTCATCGGATGAATTTTCTTAGTAGCAGTACACTCTTGGGGACGTATGAAATCAATAACACCCTTTTTCATAACTGGTCGCCAAAAACGTACAGTCATGCAATCCTTAGTTTCGGGAGAATAAAATTCATCCGGATAAGTAATACCATGATACATAACACCAAAAGCCAATTCATTAACATCATCATAGGCCCCAGAACCTTCACCAAATTTACAAGGCTCTACATAAGCCTGACATTCGCGTGTTCCCAAAAAAACATCTCGGCGGCCGCCTTTCAATATCATCCGTTTTGCAATATTATGGTGTTTATTCTCATTTCGGTCACCTTCCAACTCAGGTCGGTTCTTATTCCATTCAAAATGCGCCTGGACTTGATACCGGCAATTTTTCAGGTATGTATAATATGCCAAATCATTTCCATTACCAGTGTATTTAATTGGACGGACGCCTTTAACCTCTGTTTGAATCTGATTCATTACACGCACCTTGTCAATGTACCAAATGATGGTCGGCTTCCAATACACCGACATTAAAATACCTTTTAATGCTTCATATGTAGGCACCTGATAAGAACACTTCTCACCACCTACACGCATGATTGGATCACTAAAAAGTGCATAATTACCATAAACCTCAAATTCGACATTATTAGAATGCATATGACACCTCCATTGCTTAATAAAAAACTCCTTCGCCACCTATAGCATCTAAATTTAAACCAAGCTTATCATCATAGTAAGCAGAATCATTCAAGATATAGATGCCAAAGCAATCATTATATATTACTGCTGCATCTTTCTTTAAAATATCTATCTGATATTGATAACATGTAACAGTATATCCGGTTGCTTGCTTTATAGCTTCTTCCGCATACGCCAGATTATACATAGCTTTCTCAGAATTCAACTCGCTAATAACATCTTGCCCCTTCCCATAAGGCACTATCATTTCAACGGTATTATTATCAAAAACATTAAAATACTTTCCTGCTGTCTTTAACTGTTGCGCCAAAAAGTAACCATCTGCAACATCATGTTGATTTAACAATCCGTATAAAGACTTATGTAAATTAGGTACAAAAAAATCTTGCTCACCCTTGTTCATCATAGAGTATAGCTTTTTATAATAAAAGGAAATAGCTACATCGGAGTTCAAGCTAGTATAATGTTTTTTTATTTTAACTTCCTGTAATAAACTTTCAGTAGCTCTTTTAGCAGTTTCAATCTCTTTAAGCCGATGAAGTTTCTCTCCCAATAAATTTACAATGTAAACCGACTCTAATTTATTTTCGCCATTTCTATTGCATCTTCCTGCTGCCTGAACAATACTATCCATTCCAGCCTGTAATCTAATAACACAGTTAAAAGAAATATCCACACCAGCCTCAATTACTTGAGTTGCAACGCAAACTATTTGTTTAGGATCTGGTAAACTCAAATCAATTTTCATTGACTCTACTATCATTTTTCTATGCTTTGTACACATCGAAGCAGATAGATGATACATTGGAATCACGCCGTTTACTTCAGCCTGTAAACTCTCAAATAACTCTTTAGCCTCTCGTTTTGTATTGCATACAACTAGAAGGCTTTTTTTGCTCCTTATTATTTCTAAAGCAAAATCAGATAACTCTTCCATGCTCATAGAACCCTTGTCAACTAATTCCACACGTTCAAAAACCTTTAAAGTTTCAGAGGGCAACGTAATCAAGTCACTAACCTCGCTTAATAATTTGTGCTCAGCATTTTCAAAGGAAGGCTGTGTAGCAGAACACAAAATAACAGTTGCATGACATTTTTTCACAAGGAAATTTATCGTTAAATTAAACAGCGTGAGCATTGTATTTGGCAAAGACTGCACCTCATCAAAAACAATTACACTATTACACAGAGATGCAAAACGTCTGACTGAACTGGTTTTTCCTAAAAACATAGTATTTAGAAGTTGCACTAATGTTGTTATCACAATAGGATTATCCCAGGACTGTATAAGCAGCTCTCTCTTATTTAATTCCTCGACATCACTGTTTTCATCATCAATGACATTAGAATGATGCTCTAAAAGAATACTATCATCCTGTACTGCTTTTCTTATTTCCTGTGCATTTTGTTCAATGATGGACAGTAAAGGCATGACAAAAAACATTCTTTTTTTATGATATTTTTTTGCGTGTTCCAAGGAATAACGCAATGAACTTAAAGTTTTGCCACCACCAGTCGGAACATTTAACCTGTATACTCCTTCAGGTTTTTGCGCGGCAACAGCACATGCAGCAGAAATCGCCTTACGTGCTAAATCTATATCCCGTTCTGTCTTAAAATTTTCAATATAAGAATTAAAATTCGCTAAAATCCTACTCCAATCTAAGTCTAACTGCTTAGTTACCTCATTTTTTTCAAATTCCATAGTATCTTTTCTATCAGCATCTATAACTGCCGATGTCAGTAAACGACACACCAATGAATAATAAAACGGAATTTCAGGTTCTTTATAATTCTCTGTGCTATCTATACTAACTATTATATCAGCAAGATTTTTTATTTCATCTGTTGCCTCCAGAAGCAATTTTTCAATTTCATCCTCACTGGCACATTCATTATAGAAGTTTTCTATAGCCTCCTCAGAATCAATGTTTTCTTTTTCTAATCTGTAAGCAAAGGCACTTTCATCCTTATCTTTTATACAGTCAAATAAGCCGTGATGTGCTCCGATTGCATAAGCTATCAATTCAATAGTTAAATCTTGGAAGTCATTTGCACCAACATATTTAGCATGTTTCGCTAAAATCAGCTTTACACCTGCAAAAGTATGATTAACAGTACCACGCTTAACTTCTTTTTCATTGACAACTGCATCTTCAATATACTGCTTAAATCTGAACGTATGTTTGCCGCAATCATGTAATAAGCCTGCAAGATAAGCAGTCTTTTCTAAGCCTACTGCCTTTAATGCTTCACTAGCATATTTTGCTGTATTACGGCAATGCTCAGCAACAGATTGAAATGAATAAGTTACTTTACCATCACAAGATATTTCTTTTCTTATATGCGCCGGATACATACTGAACACCTCACTTTTTGCTTTCAATTATATTTTAATGTTTAAAGAATCAATTGTCAAGGATTATTATTTCTGCTAAGCACGCAAAATTACCTTGTCTTCTGAAGATTGTTATTGTACAATGAAAGAGTCATATACTTTCGGTATATGTGGATTGAAAAAATTATATTTTTATGTATGTA
>OLPV01002658.1_pt1 | contig 11486 bp, 11 predicted proteins | sample 1671961 | NCBI WGS metagenome assembly OLPV01 (sample SAMEA3136630, study PRJEB25190) | human gut metagenome | biome: human gut; feature: human-associated habitat; material: faeces | place: Austria | collected 2013
ACAGCTACACATCGCAGCTTGAAGCGCGAATTCAGGAGCTTCAGGACGAAGGCGCAGCTGTCATCATAGCAAGTTTCCATTGGGGCTATGAGAACAGCTATACCCCAGAGCAGGATCAGATTGAGCTGGCCCATGCCGCCATTGACGCTGGCGCGGATCTTGTGATTGGCCATCATCCCCATGTGCTTCAGGGGATTGAGGAATATAACGGACACTATATCGCCTATAGCCTGGGGAACTTCTGCTTTGGTGGGAATTATAATCCAGCGGATTATGACTGCATAATCGTTCAACAGACCTTTACTGTAACCGGAGCAGACGTGGATATCGAACCGCTTCAGGTAATCCCTTGCTCTGTGTCCTCCAGCAGTTCCTACAATAATTATCAGCCGACCCCAGCCGAGGGCAGCGAAAAGGAGCGGATCTTCGAAAAACTTCAGGCCATTAGTGCGGATCTGGGAGACGGGAGCAGCTGGACTCCGTAATGGGGGATTGGGGAGGCATATAATTTCGTTATATGCCTCCCCGGTATACAGTTGACGTCGGCAGCCTTATTGATATGTACCCCCAATACTGGACACCCAGTATTGGGGGTATTGCTATATGAAATACAGCTATGAGTACAAGCGAAAATGTGTAGAAATGTATCGGCAGGGGAAATGGCCGGAGACGCCAGACAGCATACAGGAAAGGAGCTTTCACGACATGATTCGTAAGTGGTCAAGGATAGAGGAATCCTGCGGCCCGGAAGCACTACAGCACAAGAATCAGAACAAAGTATGGACAGCGGAAGAAAAGTATGAGCTGGTAGCCAAAGTCATGGCAGGAGCATCGTGTAAAGGAACCGCCTATGCAGCAGGAATTGACAGTGGCCTCTTGTATCAATGGGTTCAGCGGTATAAAATAGAGGGGTATGAGGGATTGGTCGCAAAGCGAAAAGGACGACTGCCCAAGGAGGCTCCTATGAAAAAGAAAGCTGCACCGGCAGAATTGACGCCATCCGAGCGAGAAGAAATGGTTCGGCTTAGAGCAAGAGTCGAGTACCTGGAAGCGGAGAACGCCGTAATAAAAAAAGAGATCGCCTTGAGAGAAGAAAAATGGGCAGAGCAACTCAAGGCGAAAAAGCAACGCTCGTCAAAGAACTCCGTGAAGAAGGATATGCCCTGAAATACTTGCTGGAAGCATTGGGCCTTTCCAGATCGACCTACTACTATGAAATCAGCAAGAAAGACAAGGTTCAAGAGCGGAATAGTGAGTTATCCGCAGAAATATCGTCCATTTTTGCCGAAAACAAGGGAAGATACGGTGTAAGGCGGGTGCATCAGGCGCTTCTGAGCCGCGGTCATCAGGTCAATCATAAACGCGTTCAGCGGATCATGCACCAGCTGGGCTTGCTGGGGAAGCGCCCGAAAGAAAAATATCATTCTTATAAGGGCGAAGTTGGCAAAGTTGCTGCTAATATCATCAATAGAGATTTCAGTACAAAGAGGCCGCTGCAAAAGTGGACAACCGATGTTTCACAATTCAATCTTTCATGGGGCAAATGCTATCTCTCTCCGATTTTGGACATGAACACAAACGAGATCATTTCTTATAATCTTTCCCTCAGTCCAAACCTGGAGCAGATCAAGGATATGCTGGCGAAAGCGTTTCAGCGATTTCCTTCCGTGCAGGGGCTGATCATGCACTCGGATCAGGGCTGGCAATACCAGCATGAGTTTTATAGGAATGAACTTGCGAATCACGGTGTAATTCAATCCATGTCCCGGAAGGGCAACTGCTATGATAATTGCATCATGGAAACATTCTTTGGCAGGCTGAAAAATGAAATGTTCTATGGTTTTGAGGAGGACTATCCATCTTTTGATGCCTTCCAGAGTGCCATTGCGGAGTATATTGACTACTACAACAACAGACGAATCCAAGCCAAAACAAAATGGATGCCTCCCTCTAAGTTTCGGGAAGCATCCATGATGAAATGTTAATTGTTCAATTCAATAAAAGTGTCCAGTAAACTGGGTACATATCATTCGCAGCGCACCGTTTTTATTTGCTTTCTTTTATGAGAAACTCTGCAAACCGTCTGGCAGCATAGGGCATGGTATCCCAGCTGATCCAGGACAGGGCAACCCGGCGGCGTGGCGATTCCAGAATTGGACGAAGAGACAGCCCCTGCTCGAACCCTGCCACCACCTTTTCATAGAGCACAGAGATGCCCAGCCCCTGACGCACCATGGACAAAATGGTATAGTCATCATAGACCTTGTAGGCGAGATTTGGACTGAGCTTTGCATGACGGAATGCCTCCAGCAACACGCTGTGTTCGCCCTCGTCCAGCAGAATCAACGGTTCCCGGCTGATATCCGCCAGAGACAGCATGGATTTTTCCGACAACGGATGACCCTGGGGCAGCGCTGCCAGCATATGGTCCTCGTAGAGCAAATGGGTTTCCATGCCCTCCACTGCGTCCTCATTGACAAAACCAAAGTCGATCTCCCCCTGTCGAATCCACTGGGGAATGGAGGTATATTCCCCTTGACGCAGCACAAAGCGCACGTCCGGATAACGGCTCATGGCGGCTACAAGGGAATGCACCGTGCGCCCGAATTTAAGATCGCCGCACAGGCCAACCGTCAGCCCGTCAAAGTGCCCCTTCTCCCTGTGTATGGTAAGAAGGTCCGTAAGCGTTTGCGTGGGGTGGTTATGGCCGCCGTCGCCTGCGTTTATAATGGGTACGGGCGAGTGCATGGAAGCCACCAACGGCGCGCCCTCCTTGGGGTGGCGCATGGCGATTATATCGCTGTAACAGCTTACGGTGCGAATGGTGTCCGCCACGCTTTCGCCCTTGGCGGCCGAGGAGCTTTTAGCCTCTGAGAAGCCGAGCACCTGCCCGCCAAGCGAGAGCATTGCGCTTTCAAAGCTCAAGCGGGTGCGTGTGGACGGTTCAAAGAATAGCGTAGCCAATATTTTCCCGTCGCACTTGTGCGCATAGGCGGCCGGACGGTCGATAATGTCGCAGGCCATGTTTATCAGCTCCATAATCTCCTGTGGGGTGAGATCGAAAATGTCTATAAGGCTGTTCATATCAGTTTGTTCCTCCTTTTGTTATCCAGCTTTCGTCGGACGGATTATCGCGGAATGCCAGCAGCCGCGAAACATCCGCTTCGGTGATGTAGTGCTCCTCCGCTCCCACGCGGACAACTGTGTCCAAATCCGTCAGGCTTACGTTGCGGACATTGGCCGCCGCCAGTCGGTCAAGCCCCTTCTGCATACCGTATGTGAATATGCTGATTATGCCCAGCACCTCTGCACCCGCATCGCGCAATGCACTTACCGCGTCCAGCACGCTGCCGCCGGTGGAGATAAGGTCCTCAATAACAACCACCTTTTCGCCCTGCACGGGTTTGCCTTCAATTTGGTTCTTGCGCCCGTGATCCTTGCTGCCTGAGCGTACATAGCCCATCGGCAATCCAAGCATATGGGCGGCTATGGCGGCATGGGCTATGCCGGCCGTGGCTGTACCCATGAGCGCCTCTGCCTGCGGATACTCTCTTTGTACCGTTTCGGCAATGGTGCGCTCCACATCGTCCCGCACATTCGGTTCGGTGAGTATTAGGCGGTTGTCGCAATAGATGGGGCTTTTAATGCCGCTTGCCCAGATAAACGGCTCCTGCGGGCGCAGAAACACCGCGCCGATGGAGAGCAGGCCGCGGGCAATGCGTTCTTTGGTGAATGATTCCATATTATGCATCCTCCTTATCCGATAAATTCCGCCGCGCATCGGCGGTATGCTGCTACGGGATTCTCAGCCTGGGTAATCGGCCGTCCGACCACAATGTAATCCGAGCCTATGGCCTTGGCTAACGCAGGTGTTGCAACGCGCTTTTGATCGCCCGCGTCGCCTCCCGCAAAGCGAACGCCGGGGGTAACGGTCAGGAATTCAGGGCCGCAATGCTTGTGTATGCGCTCCGCCTCAAGCGGGGAACAAACAACTCCATCCAAGCCCGCGCGGGCCGCATTTTCGGCATAATGCAGCAGATCGGAAGCACAACGTCCTCCATGGGCCTTTCTATCCAAAGCTCCTTTTCCATGCGTGCCTGATCGGTGGATGTAAGCTGCGTGACGGCTATCAGCAATGGGCGCTTACCGTCGGGGCGGGTCAATCCTTCAAGCGCGGCGGTCATCATGGCCTCTGTACCGGCGGCGTGGAGATTGACTATATCCACGTCAAGCGCCGACAGAGCCGCCATAGCCTTTTTTACGGTATTGGGGATATCGTGCAGCTTAAGATCTAAAAATATCTTATGCCCACGTGCACGCATCTCCCGCACAATTGAGGGGCCTTCGGCATAGAAAAGCTCCATGCCTATTTTTACGAATGGCTTTTCCTCCGTGAACAGGTCCAGAAACGCCAGCGTTTTATCGCGTCCGTCAAAGTCCAGCGCGACAATAACATCCTTACCCATGATGTGCTCCTCCTATAATATCGGTTATATTCTTTATGCCGTACCGCTCCATAACGGCAGGCATGTTTTCGATTATATGCTTGCAGGCCATAGGCTCCGTAAGATTGGCCGCGCCGACGCCCACTGCCGTTGCGCCCGCCAGCATCAGCTCCAGCACATCCTCCGCATAGCAAACGCCGCCCATGCCGATTATCGGTATGCTTACGGCTTCATAAACCTGATAGACCATGCGCACGGCCAGCGGAAAAATGCCGGGGCCGGACATGCCGCCCGTGCCGTTAGCAAGCAGCGGGGCGCGGCGTTTAAGGTCAATGCGCATACCGGGCAGGGTGTTAATAAGGCTTATGCCGTCCGCACCCGCATCCTCACATGCGCGCGCCACGGCTGCAATATCGGCTGCCGCGGGGGACAGCTTCATTATAACGGGCTTTTTTGTAACGGCCTTGACAGCCCGCGTTACCTGCGCGGCGGATTCGGGCTCTGCGCCAAAGGCCGCCCCTCCGCCATGGACATTTGGGCAGGATATATTTACCTCCAGCCAGCCAATCTGCTCCTGTGCGGCCAGCCTTTCGCATACCTCGGCGTATTCCGCCACGGAAAAGCCGCTTACGTTAGCCATAACGGGCTTATGAAAAGCCCGGCCGAGCTTAGGCAGTTCTTCAGCTATAACCGCATCCACACCCGGGTTTTGCAGCCCGACGGAATTGAGCAGCCCGCCCGCATATTCCGCTATGCGCGGCGTTGGATTGCCAAAGCGCGCTTCGCGCGTTGTTCCCTTGAACGAAAACGTTCCGAGTATATTTATATCGTATAGCTCCGCAAACTCATAGCCGTAGCCAAACGTGCCGCTGGCGGGAATTATGGGGTTGTCCAGCTCTATGCCGCACAATGTCACACTTGTATTTACCATACTATCTCCTCCTTTTGCAGCACAGGCCCATCCTTGCAGATGCGTTTATTTCCGTATTTGGTACGGCAGGTGCAGCCCATGCACGCGCCGAAGCCGCAGCCCATGCGTTCTTCAAAGCTGAACTGCGCCGATGTGCGGCAGGCATCGTAAACCGCCCGCAGCATAGGCTCCGGCCCGCATGTATAAAGATAAGTATACTCCCCCGCTTCAGCCATGCCGTTGGCAACAAAGCCGCGTATGCCAACGCTGCCGTCGGCGGTTGTAAGTATCACTGAAGCGCCAAGCGCGCGGAAATCATCGGCAAGCAATATATTGTCCGCATGTTCAAACCCTATCACCGCCGTAACCCGTTTGCCTTGTGCGATAAGCCGCTTTGCAAGGCCGTACAGAGGCGGTACTCCCACGCCGCCGCCTACCAGCAATGGGTGCTTGCCGCTTAGTGAAAGGTCATAACCGTTGCCAAGGCCGATGAGCGTATCCAGCACGGCGCCCGGGTGCAGCCTTGCCATGGCAGCGGTACCCCGCCCTATCACCTTATAAATAATGCTCAGCCTCCCCGCATCCCAATCGCACACGGATATTGGGCGGCGGAGAAAGAATCCGTCCAGCTTCAAATTCACAAACTGCCCCGGTGCGGTAACGGCAGAGGTATCTCCCGCAAGCACCATACGGTAAACATCCGTACACAGCGGCAGGTTTTCTATAACTGTAAGTTCCGTCTGTTTCATAATCAGCCCTCCGTATGCGGCAGGAGCGTACCGTCGCTCCACGCCACCTTTCCGCCCGCAACCGTCAACACACAGCGTCCCTGCACCTGCCGGCCCGCAAAGGGCGTAGCGCGGCCCATTGAAAGAAACGAGCCTGGATCAATTGAATAGGTGCTATTCAGGTTGAATATCGTATAATCGGCGCTTTGTCCGTCCATGCCGCCCCACGGGATACCAAAGCGGCGGCAGGGCGCATCGTGCAGCAGCTCTATCAGCCGCGAAAATGAGATTATATTTGTTTCTACAAGATAAGTATAAAGCAGGGGAAATGCGGTTTCAAGCCCCACTATGCCCATTGCGCTTTTCTCAAGCCCGCGGTTCTTTTCCTCTGTGCTGTGGGGCGCGTGATCTGTGGCTATTATGTCTATCGTCCCATCCGATAGTCCCTCCAGCAGCGCTTCCCTATCCGCTTTGTCCCTAAGCGGTGGGTTCATCTTAAAGCGGCCATCCTCGCATAGCTGTGAATCATCAAGCAGCAGATAATGCGGCGCGGTTTCGCAGGTCACATCTATGCCCTCCGCTTTGGCACGGCGCAGAAGAGCTACGCTTTCCTTTGTTGATATGTGGCAGGCATGATAGCCGCAGCCGGTTTCCCGTGCAAGCTCCAAGTCGCGCTCTAGCTGCTCCCATTCGCTTTCGGAGCAGATGCCCCTGTGCCCATGCGCGCGGGCGTAAGCGCCAGCGTGAATATAGCCGCCATTGAGCAGCGCATTATCCTCGCAATGGGCGGCGATGAGCTTGCCGAGGCGCATGGCCTCCCGCATGGCGCTGCGCATCATAGCTTCGCTCTGCACGCCCCTGCCATCGTCCGAAAAGGCGACGGCATAGGGAGCCATAGCCGCCATATCAGCCAAAGCATCGCCCTCTTCACCCATTGTAATGGCCCCGTATGGCAGCACGCGCACCACGGCGTCCCGCTCGATTATGGCAAGCTCCTGCTGCAATGCGGCAAGTCTATCCGGCACGGGGTTTAGATTGGGCATGGCGCATACGGCAGTATATCCGCCGTGCGCCGCCGCGCGCGTGCCCGACGCGATTGTCTCCTTATAAGAAAAACCCGGCTCACGCAGATGCACATGAACATCAGCAAAGCCGGGCAATAACACAAAATCCGAAGCGTCAACGGTATTGACTGCATTGTCGGGGGAAATATTCCCAAACGGCAATGCAAAATCCCCGCGGGCTAAAACACCGCTATGATATATCTGTATTCCCTTTAGGATTATACCCAATTTCATCGCCCCTTTCACGCAGATTTTTGATAGGATATCATATAATGTCGGCATTTGTCAATAGCCACAACGCAAGCGGATACGAACGCCAAAATGGGTTCATTATTGCTTTATGCGCCCGCAAAAAAGGTATAATAAATCAACTCAATAAAATGGGATAAGGTCTAAGGAAGTCCCGTTTTTATATATTTCAGGCAGGGATAAATATGGAAGAAAAAGCAAAGAGCTACGGAGAAGCTCTATCAAAGCTCATTCAAGTAGAAACCGTATCGGCATCCAATTATTCGGGGCTGAAAAAATTTCACGCGTTTCATGCCGTGTTAAAAGAGTGTTTCCCGCTCCTGTTCAGCGTATGTGAAGCCGAGGATTTCAGCGGAAGCCTTATGCTCCGCTGGCAGGGCAGCAATGCTAAGGACAAGCCGCCCGTAATGTTTATGAACCACCATGATGTGGTTGAGGCTGACGGCATTGATTGGCTATATCCCCCGTTTTCAGGAACGATTGCCGATGGCAAGGTTTGTGGGCGCGGCACGCTGGATACAAAGGGCGGACTGTGGACAATGCTGCAGGCGGCGGAGGAGCTGATAAGCGAGGGCTTTATGCCGACGCGGGACATTTATTTTGTATCCACCTGTACGGGGGAAACAACCGGCGAGAGCGCGCTTTCCCTAGTGCAGACGCTTACCGACAGGCACATACATTTTGAGGCGGTTTTTGATGAGGGCGGTATGATACTTTACGACCCCATAGGCGGCGCAAAGGGCACCTTTGCCATGATAGGCGTAGGTGAAAAGAGCTGCTGCGATCTGCGCTTTATTGTCCGCTCCAAAGGCGGACACGCTGCCGCGCCCGGCAAAAACACGCCGTTAGTGCGGCTTGGAAAATTCATGGCGGAGGTTGACGGCTCCGCTCCGTTCAAAAAAAGATAAACCCCGTTGTAGCGGAGATGATGCGCCGCATCGCACCCTATATGGGGCCGGTCGGCTTTGTTTTGAAGCATCCCGAATTATTCGGCAGATTGATTAGGTTTGCCCTGCCCCGCATTTCCGATACTGCGGGCGCAATACTCAGAACCACGCTTGCCTTTACAATGGCTAAGGGTTCGGGCGGAATAAATGTTATTCCCGATGAAGCCTACGTTATAGGCAACATGAGGACTGCATTCCATCAGGATATACACGCTTCCATTGCGGCGATAAAGCCCATAGCACGAAAGCATGGTATAGAAATTGAGGTGCTTGACGGCGGCGTTTCATCCGGTGTTTCCGATTATAACAGCAACGGTTTCCGCCAAATCGAAAAAGCACTGAAGGCCGCCTGGCCAAGCGTGGACAGAGCGGTGCCGTATATAATGACGGGCGCATCGGATTCCCGCTAATTTGATAATATAAGCGATAATTGCTTCCGCTTCCTTCCTTTTTTGATAGACGAACAGCAGCTTAACAGCATTCACGGAGTTAACGAAAACGTGGATTTAAGCACGCTTGCCCCCGCCGTTCATTATTACCGTATACTAATGCAGGAGGTATCATCATGAGCAAGAACACAGAAACGAAAGACCCGTCCGCACAGGGCAGCGCGCTGAACATAAGCAAGCGTTCATTCATAATAGCCATAGCCATCATATTTGCGCTTATGGTGACGACGTATATACTAACGCTCGTTGTGCCGGGCGGCGAATACGCGCGAACCATTGACGCAAACGGCAATACGATTATCGATACGGCGGGCGGATTCCGATATGTTGCGGGCGGCTTGCCGTTTTGGAAATGGCTGCTGTCTCCGTTTCTTGTGCTTGGAGCGGAGGGCAACGGCACCATCATAGCCGTTATGGTTTTCCTGCTCGTTATAGGCGGGGTGTTCAATTCACTTAACTGCTGTGGCCTTATGCAGTATATGCTGGTGAAAATAGTATATCGATTCGGACATGTCCGGTATACGCTAATGGCGGTGCTTACTGTGTTCTTCATGGCTATGGGTTCGCTTGTAGGTTCCTTTGAAGAGGTGATACCCATGGTGCCAATTGTTGTGGCGCTGTCCGTCAGCCTCGGCTGGGATGCGGTAACGGGGCTTGCCATGTCCCTGCTTGCCGCAGGCTGCGGTTTTGCCGCGGGCGTTGCCAATCCGTTTACAATCGGCGTGGCGCAGGGGCTTGCGGGCCTTCCGACATTCAGCGGAATGTGGCTCAGGTTTGTATCCTTCTTGCTTAGCTTGTGTTAGATAAAGAAGCAATAGAAGTGTAAAAATTTTTGCCGTTCCCATCCGGCACTTAACTTTTGTACCGGACAGGTCGGGCGTTATTCGGGCAAGTCTACCTTGCCGACGAAAGAATAGTATATCTCGATTTCCTGTCTGCGGCTTTTGTTCTCGTCATAGCTGCACTCATGCACGACGATTTTCTCAATAAACTCCCGCAGCAGGGTGGGGGTCAGCTCCTCAAAGCTGGTGTATTTGCGGACGATGTTCATAAACTTCCCGGCGTTGACCGTAGCCTCCTGCGCCTTGGAAAGCTCCATTTGCAGTTCGGTGGCTCTCTCTTTAAGCTGCCGCTGCTCGGCTTCATAGTCTGCCGACAGCTCCGCAAAACGCTCGTCGGAGATGCGCCCGGTCACGCTGTCCTCATACAGCCGCTTGAAGATGGCGGATAACTCGGCTATGCGCTTCTCGGCTGCGTCCAGTTCCTTTTTCCGGGCTGCGTTTCTGCGCTTGCCGCCGTCCTCGTTCTGCTCGATCAGCAGCTTCATAAACTGCTTTTCGTGCTTGGCGGCGTAGGCGGTGATCTTTTGGAGATTCGCCGTCACGCCCGCCGTCAGAAGGTCGGTGCGGATAAAGTGCGCCGTGCAGCTCTTGACGCGCCGTTTGTAGTTGCCGCAGATGTAGCAGTCCTGCTTGCGGGTCTTGTTCTCATACCGCTGCTGGTAAAGGACGCTGCCGCAGTCGGCGCAGAACAATATGCCGGAGAACAGTCCCACTTCATCGTAGCGGTTGGGGCGTTTGCGCTGCTTGCGTAATTCCTGCACTCGCTCCCATGTGGCAGGGTCGATGATAGGCTCGTGGGTGTTCTCGAATACCGCGCGGTTAGCCGCTCAATCTCGGCTTGCAGGGCTTTGTAGGCAGGCGGCTTCTTTATGCCATGCTCCCGGAAATACCGGGCGGCTGCGTCCGCTATGATAAAATCGCTTTCGTGCCGCTCCCGGTAGGCTTTTCGGGCTTTGTCGGTTTTCTGCGCTTTCAGCCCTTGCCGCACATTTCTTGTTTTGGAATACGCAAGCACCTGCTTCTGCAAGTCCTTCTTCTCCCGCAAAGCGGCTTCTGCGGCTTTCAGCTCGGCGGCGCTGCTCTGCAAGTCCGCATTGGCAGATACAAGGGCTTCGTCCAGTCCCTCCGGGGAATAGCCGTATTGCTCCATAGCGGCAACGGTAGCCGCCATCTGTTTGAGGTTGTGGACTGCCGCCCAGCGGTCATAGCCCATGCCTTTCCCCTCGGCGCGTTTCGCCGCACGGTCTACCATGCGCTGAATACCGTCATTTCCCGGTGTGGGTTTGGGTGCGTTTCTCCGTTGTAAGCCGCCTTTTTCTGTGGGCTGGTATTCGGAGATGGGCAAGGTTTTTTCGGCGGTTCTTTGGGCGTTTTGCTCCAAAGCGGCAAGCACGGCGGTGCGGTCAAAATCGTCCCCCAGCTTCCGGGCGGTGATGGGCTTCGTGCGGTCGGGGGTGAGATAGGAAAGCCGTCCCCGGCTCTCCTTGACGGTCACGCCCTGTTGCAGCAGCTTCCCGGCAAAATCATCAAAGGAAACAGCAGAGGACAGAGCGGCTCGGATAGTCTGCCGCAGCTTCTCCTTATCGGTTTCAAACTTGCTGTGGATCAGCGGCTCGTGGGTTTCCAGCCGTTTTTCGTTCTCCCGGTCAATAGCAAACTGCCCCTTTTTCTTCGCCCAATACTCGCGCTCGGTGATGCGGTTCGCGCTGCCGTGGAGCAAGTCGATCTGATAGAGGTTTTCCCGGTGGCACAGCTCCATGACCTCGGCTTTGAAGTATTCCATAGCCGCGTCCGTGCAGCGGTGCTTGCACCCGGCTCTTGTGTCTGCGGGTCTCTCCATGTAGGGCAGCAA
>OLPV01002659.1_pt1 | contig 11484 bp, 10 predicted proteins | sample 1671961 | NCBI WGS metagenome assembly OLPV01 (sample SAMEA3136630, study PRJEB25190) | human gut metagenome | biome: human gut; feature: human-associated habitat; material: faeces | place: Austria | collected 2013
GGCGACCCACGAGTACCTGCCCTCTGCCTCGAGCTCACGCTCCGCCCGGCGCACGTAGTCGTGCTGCATCGTCCTCGGCGGGACGCGGCCGCCGAACCGGTCACTCTCCTGCGTGTCGAGGTCGCTGAGGCCGCGGCCCTTCGCGAGGGCCTGCAGGTTGTGCTTCAGCGCCCTCGGGTCCGGGTCCTGTAGTCTTCTTCCGGTCGCGAGGTTGGTGTTGTTGACGACGACGTGCGCGTGCGGGATGCGGCCGGCGTTGTCATCGTGGTAGACGATGGCCACCTCGTAGTCGGGGAAGTTCTCCCTGGCCCACGCGATGGCGAGGTCACGCAGCCCCTCGAGGGAGACGGCGTCGCCGGGATCGGGCGAGATGACGTAGTGCTTGTAGGTCCGCGCGGGCCTGTCGCCCCAGGGCGTGTCGTTGCGGTAGGCATGGCGGGTCTCGTCCATGACGGCCGCCCAGTCGAAGCCTTCTTCCTCCGGCGCGTCGATGTTGAGGAAGTCGCGCGCAAGCGCCCTACCGTTCTTGGTGAGGTACCTGTAGACGCCGGCGCAGGAGGTGTGGCCGGATATGGGCTTCAAGATCGGCAACGCGGCCCCTAGAGGAAGAGGATCCGCGACTCTGCGATAGAGCGCACGCTGGAGGCAAGCGGGCCGGTCGCGCGGCGGACGGTGTCGAGGGCATCTTTCGTTTGCGCCAGCGCATCGAGTACGTCGGCGGCGTCCATGTCGTTGCGCCTGAGGTAGTAGGCGATGCGGTTGAGCGCGTGTGCGGCCTGGTTACGCTGGTAACCCCAGTGGTTGAGCTCGCGGTAGAGCCTGTTGGCGGTCGCGAGGTCGAGCACGACGGCGCGCTGCGCTGCGGCATCGCCGACGGGAAGCTGCAGGAGCAGCCGGACGAGGTCGGACACCGAGAGCCCCGTTCCCTCTGCGAGCGCCTTGGCACGGGCGAGGTCGGCGTCGGTGACCCGCACGTAGATTCTCCGCGTGTAGCGCTCCATGCAACTCCGATCTTCCCGGCGGGCGAGAAAGCCCGCGAATCCCAGGGGCGCGGGGCCTCCCCCGCTTGGAGGAGCGTAGCCGGTGCGCACGTGGATGTGCGGCTCTCGCTCCGGATCGGTGCGGCGCGGCCCCGGATTCGCTTCGCCGGAATCCGGGCCTAGCCAGGCGCCGACAAGCGCTGTTTCGGGCGTGTACGCACGAAACAGGCTGCTTGCTTAGGGCTGGAAATCTGTCGTATATGGCAGGAATCGATGCTTGTGCAAGCGTGGTGCTGCTAGAATGTATTCACGTTGTATTTACTCAAAAGGCAGGTGCACGAGGTGAAGTATTCGGAGCTTGTGAACAGTGGCGCCACCGAGACCGAGCTACAGGAGCAACTCGTCGGCGGCGACATGACCACCATCACCATGCGCATACCAAGAAACCTCAAGGAAGCGGGAGCAGAGGCAGCCGCCCTCAGGGGCATCAGCTTCAGCGCCTTCATCCGCATGTGCATGATTGAAGAACTAAGCAAGAGAGCGTGGTAAATGACTGCACAAGTAAAAACGCGCCAGCGTGTTCAAGACCACGGTGAGGTGTTCACGAACGAGCGCGAGGTTAACGCCATGCTGGACATGGTGAGGCAGGAGACCGAACGCATCGACTCTAGGTTCCTCGAGCCCGCATGCGGCGACGGCAACTTCCTCTCCGAGGTGCTGAGACGGAAGCTGGATGTGGTTGACTCTCGATACCGCAGATCGCTCCCAGAGTGGGAGAAATACGCATTCATAGCCGTAGGCAGTATCTATGGCGTAGAGCTTCTTAATGACAACACGCTGACATGCCGTAAGAGGCTATTTGGGATCGTGGAGGGGCGCTACGCGCGGGTGTCCAAGGGCGGCAGGAACCAGGCCTTCCTCGATGCCATCGCATTCGTGCTCGAGCGGAACATCCTCAACGGCAACGCCCTCAGCCTCAAGGCAGTGGACGAGCAAGGGCGAGATACCGACGAGCCGATCGTCTTCTCGGAGTGGTCGATCGTTTTGGGCGACAAGGTGAAGCGCCGGGACTTCCGCCTTGACGAGATGCTGGAGGGCAACGTCGAGATAGGTCAGACCCGCTCGCTCTTCGGAGCAGACAACACTCCGGCGGTCGATTGGGAGTACGACGAGGAGACGAAGTCCTTCATTCCGAAGCCGATACGCGAATTCCCGCTCGCTAGCTTCTACGAGATAGGCGATGCAAAATGAGCACGAAGAAGTCGGGAGTAATCTACATCCTCACCAACCCTTCCTTCCCGCAATACGTGAAGATCGGGTATGCGAACAACCTGGAAAGTCGCCTCCGCCAACTCAACCGTTCTGAGGCCCTGCCATATGCGTTTAGGGCATATGCGACCTACGATACCGACCACAGGCTGACGGATAAGGCCCTACACGAGCTCATAGACCGTCTCAACCCCGACCTCCGTACGGTGGAGACGTTCAATGGCCAGAAGAGGACGAAGGAGTTCTTCGAGATGTCGGCGGAGGACGCCTACAGCATCCTCGAAGCGATAGCCCGCATCTCTGGTACGGAAGGCCGCCTTCATCGTGTAACTCCCACCGGTGAGCAGGTAGCGGAGGAAGAGCAGGCGGCGGAGGCGCGCGAGCACCCGGCGCGCCGAGCGCCGTTCAGGTTCTCCATGGTCGGGCTCAAGCCTGGCGATGTTGTGACATATGCGAGCGACGCTACCAAGACCGCGCGCGTTGTGGATGACAAGCATGTGGTTTATCTAGAGAAGTCTACTGGTGAGGAGGTCACCTCGACCCTCTCTGGTCTTGCCGAGAAGTTCTCCGGCGCGAGCTCGTTGCAGGGCCCCAGGTTCTTCAGCTATGATGGCGAGCTTCTTTCTGACCGCCGAATAAGGATGGAGAAAGAGCATGAGTAGCCTGTTCGAGACCACCTACAACCCGGACGTGCTGAGCTGCATCGCAAACCTGAGCAACGACGAGGTGTTCACCCCGCCCGAACTCGCTAACAAGATGCTCGATCTCCTGCCGCAAGAAATATGGAGAGACCCCAACGCGACGTTCCTTGATCCTGCGTGCAAGTCTGGCGTGTTCCTACGCGAGATTGCCAAGCGGCTCATAGAAGGGCTAGAGAACGAGTATCCAGATCTTGATGAGCGACTTGAACACATCTACAAAAAGCAGATTTTTGGCATGGCAATAACCGAGCTTACGAGCTTGCTCTCGAGGCGAAGCTTGTACTGCTCCAAATATCCGAACAGCAAGTACTCGGTCGTGCGCTTTGACAATGCTGAGGGTAACGTCCGCTTCAAGAACATGAAGCACACCTGGCGTGATGGACGCTGCATCTACTGTGGAGCGACACAGAGGCAGTACGACAGGGACCCGTCGCTTGAGCAATATGCCTACGAGTTCATCCACCTTGACAACCCCGAAGAGGTTCTGCACATGAAGTTCGACGTCATTATTGGAAACCCGCCTTACCAGTTGAGCGACGGCGGCAACAACGCCTCCGCCATTCCCATCTACCAGAAGTTCGTGGAGCAGGCCAAGAAGCTCAACCCTCGCTTCCTCGTGATGATTACGCCCTCCCGCTGGTTCTCGGGCGGGCGCGGCCTCGATTCATATCGTAAGGACATGCTCAACGATAGGCGTATCAGGAGGCTTGTTGACTACGAGGACGCAAACGAGTGCTTCCCCGGGGTTGACATGTCCGGAGGCGTCTCCTACTTCCTGTGGGAGCGCAACTACAGCGGCGATTGCACCGTTGTCAACATGAAGAACGGCGAAGCTAATGAGCAAACGCGTGACCTCAGCCGTTACGACATCCTCATTCGCTCGAACCAGGCCGTATCGATCGTCGACAAGGTGACAGCACATACTGGCAAGTTCCTTAGCGCATACGTCAGCAGCCAGAAGCCCTTTGGCCTGCGCACGTTCGCACAGCCCACCGGCAAGGGAGACCTCACGCTGCGTTGGCGAAACGGCAAGGGACCCATCGAGCGCAGTGCAATCACGGCTGGCCAGGAATGGGTAGACAAGTGGAAGGTCATTGTGTCACGCGTTGTCTACGAACATGCCGGTGGCACTGATGCTCAGGGCATGCGTCGCGTACTCTCTATCCTCGAAGTCCTCGGACCCAAGGAGGTCTGCACAGAGACGTATCTTGTCGTAAAGACCTTCAACACCGAGACAGAAGCACGAAACTGCTTGGCATACCTCGCGCTCAAGTTTCCCCGCTTCCTTATCAGCCAAGTGGCTTCCGCACAGATGGTCAACAAGAAGTCCTTCATGTTCGTACCGGACCTCGACTTCACCAGGAGCTGGACCGACGCCGACCTATACGACGAGTTCGGTCTGGATGAACGCGAGACCGCTTACATCGAGAGTCACATCAAGGAAATGAACCCGGGTGAGGACTGATGCCTGCTAACGACTTCTTCCCCGAGCGCCCAAACGTTCAACCCATCATCTACGCCTACTGCGAGCCTAAGAACTCTGAGCTAAAGGGCCTGCTCAAGGTCGGCTATACCTCACGCACCATAGAGGAACGCATGCATGAGCACTACCCGACGCTCAAGCCCGGCGAAAAGCCCTACGAGGTCGTGTTCGTCGAGCCTGCTATGCGCACCGACGGCACGACGTTCATGGACCATGACGTGCACGCGAACCTCGAGGCGAACGGCTTCCGCCGGTTGAAGGACCGCGACGGAAAGAAGACGGAGTGGTTCCGCTGTACCGTCGACGACGTTACGGCGGCATACATTGCCGTGCGCGACCGAGCGGCAAACGTCGAGAGGCGCACGCGCGACTTCGTGATGCGACCCGAGCAGGCGGCGGCAGTGCAAAAGACCGAGGAGTACTTCCGCTCCATCGAGCGCGAGGGCGGTGCGCGCACACCGAAGTTCCTATGGAACGCCAAGATGCGCTTCGGCAAGACGTTCGCCACCTACGAGCTCGCCAAGGACATGGGGTTCAGTCGCGTGCTCGTGCTGACCTTCAAGCCAGCGGTGCAGGCGGCGTGGGAGGAGGACCTCACCACGCACGTCGACTTCGAGGGATGGCAGTTCATCAGCCGGCCCAAGGAGCCGCGCGAACCCGACATCGCCGCCCAGTACGAGGCAGCCGACAAGGACCGCCCGATCGTCTGCTTCGGCTCGTTCCAGGACTTCCTCGGCCGAGAGAAGCGCACCGGACGCATTAAGCCGCAACACGAGTGGGTCCGCGAGGAGGACTGGGACCTCGTCGTGTTCGACGAGTACCACTTCGGCGCTTGGAACGAGAACTCCAAGACGCTGTTCGAGCCGGAGGACGAGGACGAGCGGGACACCCAGGAGGATGTGGACACCCGCGTCGGCCACGTGAACACCGGCAGCGAGATGGACGAGGGCGACCTGCCCATCGTGACGCGCTACTACCTCTTCCTCTCTGGGACGCCGTTCCGCGCCCTCAACTCCGGCGAGTTCATCGAGGAACAGATCTTCAACTGGACCTACTCCGACGAGCAGGCTGCGAAGGAGGCCTGGCCGAGGGAGCACCCCGGCAGACCGAACCCCTACGAGAGCCTGCCCCGCATGGTCATGCTCACCTACCAGATGCCCGATGAGATCCGGAAGGTCGCGCTCGGGGGCGAGTACAACAGCTTCGACCTCAACGCCTTCTTCGAGGCGAAGGGAGAGGGAGACGATGCCGAGTTTGTGCTCAAGGAGTCGGTGCAGAAGTGGGTCGACCTCATCCGGGGCGCCTACAAGCCCTCCGCCGTTGACGACCTGAAGCTCGGGGCCGAGAAGCCCGCCCTGCCGTACTCCGACACGCGGCTCCTGCGCGTGCTCAACCACACTCTGTGGTACCTTCCGCGCGTTAACAGCTGCTACGCGATGCGGAACCTGCTCGCCGAGCCCCAGAACGTGTTCTTCCGCGACTACACGGTCAACGTCTGCGCCGGCTCCGGCGCGGGCATCGGGGAAGCCGCGCTCGACAAGGTCCGCGAGACGATGGAAGACCCCCTGAACTCGCAGACCATAACGCTCACCTGCGGAAAGCTCACGACAGGCGTGACGGTGAAGCCGTGGACGGGCATATTCATGCTCACCAACATGAAGAGCCCAGAAACCTACTTCCAGGCGGCGTTCCGCGTCCAGTCTCCCTGGACCGTAACGGATGACTCCGGCAGCACCGAGGTCGTGAAGAAGGAGTGCTACGTGTTCGACTTCGCGCTCGATCGCTCGCTACGCATGGTGTCCGACTACAGTTGCCGTCTGAAGGTCGACGAGAACGCGGGGCCCGAGCAGAAGGTGGGAGAGTTCATCAACTTCCTGCCCGTGCTCGCCTACGACGGCAGCGCCATGCGCCCCGTGAGCGCGGCCGACATCCTCGACATCGCGATGGCGGGCACGTCGGCAACGCTGCTCGCGCGACGCTGGGAGAGCGCCCTTCTGGTGAACGTGGACAACGACACCCTGCGCCGCATACTCGGCAACGACGAGGCTATGCGTGCGCTCATGAGCATCGAGGGGTTCCGCAACCTCAACCAGGACATCGAGACGATCATCAACCGCTCCGAAGCCATAAAGAAGGCGAAGCGCGAGAAGGAGGACATCACCCCCAAGGAGAAGAAGGAGATGTCCGAGGAGGAGAAGGAGCTCAAGAGCAAGCGCAAGCAGATCCAGGAGAAGCTCATCAAGTTCGCGACCCGCATCCCCGTGTTCATGTACCTCACCGACTACCGCGAGGAGACGCTCAAGGATGTAATCACCCAGCTGGAGCCCGGGCTTTTCAAGAAGGTCACCGGCCTCACGGTGAAGGACTTCGAGCTCCTCGTGTCGATCGGCGTCTTCAACGACGCGCTCATGAACGACGCCGTCTACAAGTTCCGCCGCTACGAGGACTCGTCGCTCACCTACGCGGGCGTCGACATGCACGCCGGCGAGAGGGTCGGGCTCTTCGACACGACGCTTTCGGACTACGAGTACATGGAGATGGCGCAGGAGGAGTCGATGGTTGCGCCGAATGGGCTGGCTAAGCCCAACACAAGTGCCGCAAGCGCGGGCGCAAAAACGAGCGAGCAGAGGGCCGCAGGGAAGGCTGCGGCCATGCCGCCTGTGTCTGCCACTATGACAAAGAGCCTTAATCACACACCGGCAAAGGCCGAAAGCGACACTGCATTTGCAGCGGCCTCTGCTGCCGAGGAAGTGGCACCTATCAAACCCGCTGTGACCCAGGAGCAGTTGGACGAGCTTGAGTCGGGCGCTACCGTGTTCCACAAGGCGTTCGGCTACGGACGCATCGTCAACCTGAATGACACGTACATCGAAGTTACGTTTGATGTTGACGACAAAAAGAAGAAGCCGTCGAGGAAGTTCATGTTTCCGAGCGCGTTTTACCAGGGCTTGCTTCAGATTGGATAGATGGGTATGCCGACAGGAGAACCTAACCCGAAATTTGACATAGAAAAGGTCATTATCAGTGGGTTTAAGCGCATCCGCGAGCCTCTGATTATCGACATGACCCGCCAGCTGAGCATACTCGTGGGCGATAACGGTGTTGGAAAGAGCACAATCCTCGAAGCAATACATCTTGCCCTGACAGGCTTATACCGAGGAGAACCCATCCAGAGAGCCCTTTCACAGGCATTGTTCAATAATGATGCCGTTGCTGAATTTCTCGCAGCCGCGTGCTCGGGCGACTTCTCAAGGCTTCCCGTAATCAAGATTGAGGTGTACCTCAGCGGCGGCGATGGGCATGACGCTGAATACCTTTCGGGTGCCGTCAATTCTGAGAAGAGCAAGCATTGCGGATTCACGTTCTCCGTCCTGTTCGATGAGGACTACCGTGACGAGCTCGAAAGCTTGCCTGAAAGCAGCCTCAAGAGCCTGCCAATCGAATACTACGAGGCCAAGTGGATGACCTTTGGGGACGGGCCGATTACGCCTCGAAAGATTCCCGTTCGGTCTGTGATGATCAACCCTGCTGGAGACTGGCAAGGCAGCAGGGTTGACGAGCGTGCGGCTCGCGTCCTTCTCAATGGGCTGAATGAGAAACACCAGATGGCGCTAGCCCAAGAAGCCCGTATCGCATTCGATGCGTGGAGTGCCAAAGATGCGCTTAAGAAAGCCAATGGCTCACTGCCATCCATAGGCATCGAGGGTATCGGTGCTATCGACATCACCGCTGACCATGGCACGACGGACTCTTGGAAGAGAAACATCGTCGTTCGGCTCGAAAACGTACCTTATGGGCATATCGGCGCGGGTGCGCAGAGCATGATGCAGACTGGCATCGCTTTGAGCAAGGAGCGCCCGGAGAAGACGACCCTGCTTCTCTTCGAGGAACCTGAGAACCACCTCTCCCATACAAACCTGAGCAAACTTATCAGGCTGATTGCTGACGGCGCGGACGGTCGTAAGGTTTGTGTAACGACCCATTCGAGCTACGTGGCGAACGTGCTTGGCCTTGAGAACTTGCAAATCGTAGGCGACGATTCCCGGCGGCCCTATTGCTCCCCACTTGCAGACCTTTCCCCAGAAACGTTGAGATTCTTCAAGAAGCTACCTGGCTACGACACCTTGAGACTCGTACTCGCGCGGGCGGCAATCCTGGTAGAGGGGCCTTCAGACGAGCTAATCGTGCAACTAGCCTATCTGCAAACCCACAACAACAGGCTACCGATTGAGGATGGAATTGACGTCATTTCTGTTGGAAGCGGCTTTCTCCGATTCCTCGAAATCGCGAGTTCCATCAAAAAGCGCGTGCTTGTTCTCACTGATAATGACGGCGATACGGACGCACTAGAAAGGAAGTACGCCGACTATTCCTCAGATGACCATGTGCGCTTGGGCTATGTTCGAGATGAATATGAGCCGGATGACCCAACCGGCATAGATCCGGATAAGAAACTCAACTGGAACACCCTTGAAGCAGAGATGCTGAGAAAGAACGGCTTCGAAAGCCTTAAGACAATCTTGGGTCGAGAAGACGACTGCAAGGCAAGCCTTCTCAAATACATGGAGAGCAACAAGACCGATACTGCTCTTGAGCTCTTTGACGCTGGCGAAAACGTCCTCATTCCCGACTACATAAGTGACGGGATAGGTTGGCTTGATGAGTAATGCCGATAATCGCAAGAGGATAATCGTTGCCGGCGCTGGCACCGGCAAGACGACCTTGCTGAAGGATATCGCAATAGAGCGTTGTGACGGGCGGCGCGTGCTGTACCTGACCTACACTATCGCCAACGCTGGCGAGTTCGAAGCTGCGGTAGTCGGCGAGCTCGGACACCTGCCTGCGAGTATTACGATTATGACCTGGTTCTCATTCCTCCTTGTGCATGGTGTTAGGCCGTATCCAGCAGATGGCTTTGCGAACCGCATCGATAGGATGCTGTTCAACGAAGGCAGAGCGTCGCAACGAGGTGGCGTTCATCGTGGAGATGAGAGCTACTACTGCCCTAAGCGCGGCGTTGTTTACAGGAGCAGGCTATCCGATTTAGCTGTCCTATGTGATGAGCAATGGCATGGCAAAGTCACCGATAGAATCTGCGCCATATACGACACCATCCTTGTGGATGAGGGCCAAGACTTCGCAGGCTATGATTACGACATCCTCGGCTCAATGATGCAGAAAGCTTGCGAAATGGTCATAGTGGGAGATCCAAGGCAGCAGACGTATCGAACCGGAAATGAACCGAAATACTCCGGTGTACGCAATGTGTTCGATTTTTTCAGCGCCAGCTCAGACTATACGCTTGACACAACCACCCTTAGCACGACCTATAGGTGCTCTGAGGCAGTGATTGCCCTTGCGAACTCACTATATCCAACGATGCCGCAGGTTATGGCGTGCGGCGAACGGAAGGCCGGCGGTACTGGCAAGATTCTGAAGGTCAAGAAATCTAGCTTTGAGGCATGGGCGAGGGCGCGAGTACAGCCCTTCACTGTTCTGCGCTACGACTCCCGAACGAAGGTGCCTGATGGTTTTCACACCATGAATATGGGTGAATCGAAGGGCTTGACACTTGATGATGTTGTTATCTTCCCTACGAATGAAATGAAAAAATGGATTAGCGACGACAACGCCAATCTCAAAGACGGGACGAGGGCTAAGTTGTACGTCGCGATAACGCGCGCACACGGGGATGTCATCTTTGTTATCTAACGCTAACAGAGAGGTTCCTAATGGCAAAAGGGAATATTGAAGAGGCGTACTCATATGTGAGCAAGCCCCAACAAACATCCAGTTTGCTTTGTTCTGTCTATATGAGCTACTTGTATTACTAGTGAGCGATTAGTAGGTGCTGCATGAGGTTTTGTCTGAACACCGGCAAACGATGCTCAAGAAGTTGGAGGAGAAAGACACAAATCACACCTCCACTGCTGAGGACTGGCAGGGACAGTTGCAAGGCGCGCTTGAAGCAATTGCAAACGGCGTCATCAAGCTTGATGAAACCAACGAGGCTGATGCCGACGCGGCCATCGAGAGAATGCTTGACAGATTTCCCGATGTCGTCGCCTCAATCAATCGCAGGCATGCCGGAAGAGAGAGTTTTGCAATCAACGACGAATACGATGTCCAAGACCTTCTCAGATCAATCTGTCTAGCTTATTTCGACGACGTTCGCGTTGAGGAGGCGGTGCCTGGCTTTGCCGGAAAGAACTCGCGTGTCGACATCTTCCTCAAAGACGAAGCGCGCTTCATTGAGGTGAAGATGACTCGTGATGGACTACGCGATAAAAAGCTGGGAGAGGAGTTGAGCATCGACATTCCCCAGTACAGAGAGCATCAAGGATGCAAGCGGCTTTTCTGCTTCATTTACGGCCCAGGTAGACTTGTCCGCAATCCGATCGGTCTCAAGCGCGGCCTAGAGAGGATAATCCCTGAGTTCGTTACCGTAATCATCGCGCGTTAGATAGAGCATGCAATCCTTAGCGCTAATGTCACGGGCCAGAAGCCCTCGGGGTGTCCTTGCGCTTCGCGTGTGCAGAGTACGTTGAGCTGGTGGCGACATGTCAACCTGGTCCATGGTTTCCCTCCCCGCCGTCGTTAGGTGTTCCTGACGGCGGGGAGGGCGGCCGCGGGAGGGTTCGGCTGCGGCAGTGGCGATGAGAAATAGGGACCGCTGGGGGCTCTCTCCCAGCGGTCCCTTTCGCATTGTGAGCGGTATGTCCTTCTGCTCTAATCCTCTGACCGGCGGCAAACTCCCACGAGGTGGCGTAGGGAGGCCTGCCTGTCACCCGTGATGGCCGCGACCATGATGTCGTGGCGCACGGCGTTTGCGTGCTCGCTTCCGCCTGCGCTCCGTCGTTCACAACCTCTATACTGCGGTGCTCCAGGTAGCCTCCGCACAGCCTGCGCGCCGTGGCCATCGCCTCCTCCTCGTCCATGGTTAGCTTGCTGGTCTCGGTCGTCTCGTCCATCTCGGTCTCCCTCCGGTCCCGGGGCCCTCTGCCCCGCCGTGGCCTTGGATGGCAAGCGCGGCTCGGCCGGCGGGCTCGTC
>OLPV01002665.1_pt1 | contig 11473 bp, 11 predicted proteins | sample 1671961 | NCBI WGS metagenome assembly OLPV01 (sample SAMEA3136630, study PRJEB25190) | human gut metagenome | biome: human gut; feature: human-associated habitat; material: faeces | place: Austria | collected 2013
GCTGCAAAGGCATTGCAGGGCACTTGCTCAATATGGCCGTAGAAGATATGAAAGACAAGGGAATTACTCCCATTTACCTGATTACTGACCATACCACTTTCTACGAGAGATATGGTTGGGAGTTTCTGTGTATGGTACAGGGAGATGGTGAATCCAATATGACAAGAATGTATATTCACCGATAGATATCTGCATTTGTCAAAACTAACATCAATGCAAATGGTGGATTCTTTTCTTGATGAGATCAAAAAACGAAAAATACTTTGAAGCTAAAATCTTCGGCAGGACAAGGGCAATGTAAAGTTGTTATATGCGAGAGTAGTTTCGAAGGAAAATAGGAAGGAGCAGGAGACAAATGGTTATGAAAAACAGTGAATTTATCGAAAATGGAGAACTACAGAAATCTCGCACAGCTATTTTAGAAAAACTGTTTGCTTTGCAGGATAAATCCTATCAGGCATTTCAAAGCAAGCTGATGCCTACTGTACCATCAGAAACGATCATCGGTGTGCGGACACCGATGTTGCGGAAGTTGGCAAAGGAGATCTCGGGCACGAAGCAGGTAGAATCCTTTTTGAACAGTCTACCTCACAAATACTATGAGGAAAATAATCTTCATGCGTTTCTTGTGGAAAACATTAAGGATTATGACACAGCACTGGTGGAAACGGAGAAGTTTCTACCCTATATTGATAATTGGGCTACCTGTGACTGCTTTTGTCCCAAGGTTTTCGCAAAGCACAAAGAAGAACTCCTGATACCCATCCGCCGATGGCTGAACTCTGACAAGATCTATACCGTGCGCTATGCTATGGGAATGCTGATGCGATATTATTTGGATGAAGAATTTCGAACGGAGTATCTTGGCTGGGTGGCAGATGTACATAGCGAAGAATACTATCTGAATATGATGAGAGCGTGGTACTTTGCGACGGCCCTAGCCAAGCAGCCGGAAGCTGCGTTGCCCTGGCTGACAACCAGACGGCTGGATACCTGGACTCACAACAAGACCATTCAAAAGGCAGTGGAGAGCTTCCGAATTACGCCGGAAATGAAGCAGCAGCTTTGTATGCTGCGCATCCGTTCTTGAAATAAGCTTTATGGATGATAACAAGGTGATGAAAATCGTAAATAGAATTTTCCAACATCAAAAAACCATCGGGACTGAGAAAATACAACACTTCGTGTCATGCCTTCTAGCTTCGATGGCCTTTTTAATCGCAATTTTTTTATTTCTTCATCAGAGGTGCACCAGTGTGCCATGCCTGACCGACCTTTTCGCCGATCGCATAGTAGCCACTCTGGAACTGATCAAATACAAATGCATTTAACTTGGTAGGATCAACCTTACCCTGCTCGTCTAATACAGATTCATCTGCCAATACGCCAACGATCTCACCAATTACATGATGTCCGTAGACTTCCTCTTTGTCCTCTACAACCTTGCACTCTAAGGTAAGTGGGAATTCCTGTACAACTGGTGCATCAACCTTTTCGCTTTTTACAGCTGTTAAGCCAGTGCGCTCAAACTTGTCGTCCATCTTATTTCCTGATGCAATGCCAAAAAAGTCTGCAGCTTCAATATGAGGAATATCAGCAATGCTTAAGGTAAAAGCACCACGCTTTTTGATATTTTCGGATGTTTTGTGGTCAGCATCAATATTCAGAGAAACCATATTTGCAGCACAGATACCACCCCATGCCATATTCATCACGTCCACTTTATCATTTTCACTGTAGGTTGCAATTAATAAAACCGGCATTGGAAACAGATACGGCTTAACGCCCAGATCTTTTTTCATAATAAAAACCTCCGTTTATCGTTTTGATTGACTTTCTTTCGCCATCTGCTATAATAATAACACGCATTGGAAAAAGAACAAGTACTGTCAATAAAGACAGGTACTTTCTAAAAAGAAAGTAAAGAAAATAGAAGAAAGTAAAGGAAAAATTGAAAATGTCTTGCATGGAAAAATATATTAAAAATGCAAATTTTGCAGACACCGGTTTCAGCTACACAATGTCTTTAATCAGTGGCAAGCACAAAATGGTGATTTTGTATTGTCTGATGGAATACCAGCCAGTTCGCTTCAATGAGATGAAGCGATATTTGGGGAAAATCACTGATAAGACACTCAGCAGCAATCTAAAAGAGTTAGAGGAAGATCAGCTGATCGTCAGAAAGGAATATCCGCAGATTCCACCTAAGGTAGAGTATTCTTTGACAGAAAGAGGGGAATCGTTGATGAATGTACTTGATCAATTATGTATTTGGGGAAGCCAAAATCGATTGCCTCAATGAAGTCTCCAAGAATGTAAGAGTACTTGGCATTCTTACATCCCAAATAGCAGACAAAACAATTTCCATCGCAGCGAAAATGCTTTTATCTCTTGACAGCAGGCGCGACGCAGCGTATTCTTGAATATAGAAAAAAAATGCCGCTGAAAGGCGGCATTTCATAGCACTATGAGTTAGAAAAAACTAACTATAGTAAGGAGGAAAACGGAATGACTGTCGGAGAACGAAACGAAAAAATGAACCTCACCGGTGTGCCGGAAACCATGCTGCAAACCATCTATGCCAGAGCAAAAGAAAGCAAAGGCCGCGGCGCGATTTGTGATAAAAAAGCCGAGGAAATCGTCAGCAGACTCGATTACGATTTTTCGCTTGCGGACAAAGATACCGCCATGCATAGCGGTGTTATTGCCCGCACCATTGTGCTGGACCGTTTGACAACGGCGTGGCTGGCAGCGCATCCCGGTGGCGTTGTGGTCAACATTGCCTGCGGGCTGGACACTCGGTGTTATCGGATGAAAGGGTATGCACATTGGTATAATCTTGACCTGCCGGAAACGATGGCCGTGCGTGCGAAACTCCTGCCGGAGAGCAGCTTGATCTCGCAGATTGCCATGTCCGCCATGGACAACTGGGGCGATGAAATCAAAGAGAAAACTGTACCAGTCTTGGTCATCATCGAAGGATTGACCATGTATCTGTCAGAAGCGGACGTGCAGCGAATCTTTGCAGTGATTTCTGGGCGCTTTCAGAAAGCAACTGTGTTTGTGGAAATCATGAATCCGATGATTGTAAAGCAGTTCAAGGAAAAATCCATTGATGCCAGCAACGCAAAATTTGTGTGGGGTGTGAAAAATGGCGCTGCCCTTGCAAAACTTATGCCGGATTTTCAATTTAGGGAAGAACACAGCCTGACGGAAGGGATGGCAGCTTTTGTGCCGATTTATAAGTTATTGGATAAGCTGCCGTTTGTGAGAAACATTTCAAACAAAATCATCATACTGGACAAGCAGTTATCCGGAGAAAAAACGGAAAAATAATAATGATAAAGGGCGCTTTTCCTCATGAAATTTCTTGCAAAGACAAAATAAAAAGACTATACTAATAATGATTAGAATATACTAACTCAAAAAGAACACTTAGAATGCGAACAGAGCAAGAATCTGCAAAAAAAATGTTGGAAAGGAAATAAAAGTGTTACAAAATCCATATAAAACTGCTGAAACGATACTTTTTGCATCATCCAAGCCTAGTGGCAAATTGAAAAGTGTTGATTTGTATGGTCCTTCTGTTAAAGAAAAAAATGAAGGATTACTATGTTCAACATTTCATCTTGAAAATGAAAGTGGTACTGGAGACATTGCTGCCTATTCAGTATTTCCAGGTATGGAACTAGTCTATAATGATATGCATATGAAGTATTGCAACAAAACGCAAAATCCTCGGACGAATTTTCTTGAAATTAATTATTGCAGAGAGGGGCGGTCTGAATGTACTTTTGGAGAATATAGTTATTGTTACATGACAACTGGTGATTTATCCATTTGTTCTTTGCAGGGAAAATCACACACATCATCTTTTTCAACCTCTCATTACCATGGCATAACAGTTACGATTGATTTTGCAGAAATTACAGAAGAGATGAAGCAGATTTTATCACTTCTTTCGATTGATCTAAATCGAATTTTAGCATTTTCAGAAAAACAGGATTTTTATATGGTGCGTGCAAATGAGACGATTCAGCATATATGTTCAGAATTGTACACGGTACAAGATCATTTAAAGCCTAGTTATAGTAAAATAAAGCTGCTGGAACTTTTGTTAATATTGACAGAAATGAATTTTGATGCTGGCAGGAAAGATTATGTTTATTTTTCAAAAGCACAAAGAGATTGCGTTTTAAAGATTCAAGATTTTGTAGTAGAGCATATTACAGAACACTATACAATTGAGGAATTAGCAGAGCGATTTGAGATATCGCCGACTTCATTAAAAAAATGTTTTAAGGAAATGTATGGTGTTCCGATCTATACTTATTGCCGTACCTATCGGCTGCAAATTGCAGAGAAAATGTTAAGGGAAGGGCAATTGTCGGTAGCTGAGATAGCTGCAAAAATTGGATATATTAATCCGAATAAATTCACATCTGCTTTTTGCTCTGAATACAAAATGACACCGACAGAATATAAAAAGAATGTCCAAATGGATAGAAAATAGTCTGTTTGGTCATTGAGATTTGAATCGGTACTAGATAAAATATGCATTAGTTAGTTATAACTAACATAATATAAATTTAAAAAGAAAAGAGGAAAAAAGATATGAGAAGAAAAATGTTTGTTATGCCACTTGCAGCAGCTATGGTTTTAAGTGCTGTTCCAGCATTTGCATCAGAAGGCACATCATCAGCAGAAGAGACAGTAGAAGAGACATCCGAGGCATCATCTGCAGAAGAGAGTGAGAGTGAGGGGGTTGGAGATGTCCTTGCTAATCTAGAGGGAACCTATGAGGAGTTATTCCCAGTGATCGCAGATGCAAAGTATGATGATTTGTGGCTAGGCTTTTGTGCTCAGTATGGTGATGAGGAGAATGCGCAGCTGTATTCTGATATGTTAAAGGGCAGCACGACTGCATTGATTTATGGAGCAGAGGCAGTGGATACCTATGCAGAGAATCCAGACGACACGGCATTTGACTGTTATTTTTTGCATGGAGTTGCACAGTTTACAGTAGAAGGAAACACGATTACTGGAACAGATGCAGACGGTGAGGAGGTATTTTCTCACACCTATACTTATGTTGGCGATGCAGAGGATGGAAGCTTTGCAATTTATAAGAGCGATGACGAGAACTCTGGTGATTTTACTTATTTTGCATTTGCAGCAGATACGCCAGATACGACCTATCATATTGAGTTTCGCTACGGATATACCGAGTACAAGATCAATTCTTTCTACGATGGAGATTATGCTTACTGGATGGCATCAGGAATTAAGAAAGATGCATCTGAGGATGTAATCAGTGATTGTGTTGAACTGTTTTGCAGCGAGAATCTTGCAGAATAAATAAAACGAATCCTTATAATTAAAAGATGACAAGATAGAGTGTGTCGAGAAATCGATATGCTCTATTTTTTTAGGACACAGGCGTGGATGTAAGAGTGCCAAGAACTCTTACGCTAACAGATTCGGGGGTGCGGATTGACACGTTTCCAGAGGGTTGGCAAAAAATATAATTGATTTCCGGAACGTTTCTGTATATAATCAAAAAAACTGATTGATGAGATATCAATAAAACTACCTGACAGCTTTACATGAGAGAGGAGATCAAAACAATGATTTATTTTACTGCAGATACGCATTTTGGCCATGCGAATATAGTAAAAATGTGTGAGCGGTCATATCCTGATGTTGAAAGCATGAATGAAGCAATGATCGAGGCATGGAACGAGCGTGTACATGGAGATGATACTGTATACATTATTGGAGATATGTTCTTTTGCTGTAAGGATCCAGAAAGTATCTTAAAGCGGTTAAAAGGAAAGAAGCGATTGATTGTGGGCAACCATGACGATTCCTGGATGAAGAAAGTTGATTTGACACATTATTTTCTCAGTGTAGATCATTTTCTGGAGGTTTCAGATGGTGAGCATTGCATGACACTTTGTCATTACCCACTGCTGACGTGGAAGCATGCCAAAAAGTCTTATATGATTCATGGTCATATCCATGCAAACACAGAGTATGATTTTTGGCCGTTACTCTGTCTACGGAATAATGTGTTGAATGCTGGAGTTGATGTGAATGGCTATCGTCCAGTTACCTTTGATGAAATGTTGGAGAATAACCAGAAGTTCAAAGCCGCACATAGTGACTTGAATTGAGGAAGGTGTGTTTCATGCCATTACAATATGATGTGTCCAAAATGCGGAAAAGAAATGAAGCATGGGTATTTATTTGCAAGCAAAGATGGCGCATTAAGCTTGGCGGATGAAGTCCTAGGTGTTTTTTAGAATGCACACAATGCAGTGGGATTTGTACAAACCACAGAGCTAAAACCTGGTCAACGTACAAGCGTTGCTGCCTTTTTTAATATGTATTTTGTATCGTACCTATTGAAATACGTAAGTTATCTTTTTGAGGGTGCTTGACAAATATACAGATTTTATTGTACAATCACCTCTAATAAAGGGGAGTAACCTGCGTTTTGAAATATACGTTTGCAGTGCCGTCAGTACGGTGGAGACATCCGGCACTGCAAGGAACTGGTGAGACTTTTATTGCATGTTTTGTCATGCAATAAAGGTTTCTTTTTTTATCAGAAGGAGGAAAAATAATGGATCTAAGTAAAATGTCTATTAAAAAAATCCGGGAGCTCATTGTGTTTACGGCACTTCTTGTGGTCGCCTTGTGGAAGTTTGATGTGGTGCTTGGTGTGCTAAAAACAATATGGGATATTATATTTCCGTTTGTGCTTGGTGGAGCAATCGCATTTCTTACCAATGTACCAATGAGCTTTTTGGAAAAGAAAATTTTTGAAAATGTAAAAAAGAAAAATAAGATAGTTAGAAAATTGAAAAGACCGATAAGCTTGATTCTTACTATTGTATTAGTAGTTGGTGTGATCGCATTGGTGATGTTCGGTGTGATTCCGCAGCTTACACGGACAATGGGAACGTTGGTGACGAGCATTAATGATTTTATTCCGCAGATGCAAAGTTGGATTGGAGAATTTTTCCATAATAATCAGGAAATTATGAATCTGGTAGATCAAATAGAGTTTGATCCAGATCAAGCGATTAAGTGGGGAATAAGCCTTCTCGGAAACGGTGCGGGAAATATGATGAATACGACAATGTCAGCAGTGGGTTCCATAGTCAGTGGAGTAGCGACCTTTTTCATTGCGTTCTCTTTTGCTTGCTATATTCTTTTTCAGAAAGAAAAGCTGCATATACAGATCAGAAAAGTATTTTTCGCTTTTCTTCCAAGACAAAAAGCAGACACTTTTCTTAAAGTATGTTCTCTAACTTATCGGACATTTGCAAACTTTCTTGCAGGCCAGTGTCTAGAAGCTGTGATTCTAGGAAGTATGTTTGTTGTTACGTTAAGTATTTTGAGGATGCCATATGCACTTTTGATTGGAATTTTAATTGCGTTTACGGCATTAATTCCTATTTTTGGAGCCTTCATCGGATGTGCAGTAGGAAGCTTTTTAATCTTTATGGTAAACCCACAACAGGCAATTTTATTCGTAATAGTATTTCTTGTGCTACAGCAGATTGAGGGAAATCTGATATATCCTCATGTTGTTGGCGAATCTGTAGGTCTTCCTTCAATATGGGTTTTGGCGGCAGTTACGATTGGTGGAAATCTTATGGGAATAGTTGGAATGCTTGTTTTCATTCCGCTGTTGTCAGTGTTATACACTATTTTTCGGGAATTTGTATATCTGCGCCTGAAAAAACAAAATATCAAGCAGGTGACAAAGACAGAAATAGAGGAATATACAAAAGAGGAAGATATAGAAGAAACAGAAAAAAGCAAACTGTAATATACCTTTTCTTTACACAGGCAGGCATCATAAACAAACAAGACTGTGCACTAATGACTAGTTTACTATAGTTTGAAACTATGATTAGCAGTGAATTAAGGTATTATACAAATGATAAAAAATCCTGTATGATAGCAGCGTTAAGAACAATAATAGAGTTTTATTATAAAATACAGGAGGATTGCCATGAATACACCATTTCGCTATGATTTTGTAGGAAGCTTTTTGCGTCCGCTTTCTTTAAAAGAAGCAAGAAAACAGTTTGAGGCTGGAACCATTTCAAAGCAAGAGCTGGTAAAAGTTGAGGATGCCTGCATTGAAGATTTGATTGCAAAACAAAAAACAGCAGGTTACCATGTAATCACAGATGGGGAATTTCGCCGCGCAACATGGCATTTAGATTTCTTTTGGGAGTTCAACGGAGTTGGTCACACCAAGACAAAAACAGGATTGCCATTTCACGGTGAGGCAGCTATGATAGATGATACATACCTGACAGGAAAGATTTCCTACAATAACAATCATTCATTTTTGCGTCATTTTGAATTTGTGAATCAATTTGAGGATGAAAATACAGTTGCAAAGTTGACTATTCCGGCACCAGCACAGTTTTTAGAGCAGATGATCATGCCATTTGCATGGGAAAATACTTCAAAGTATTATGACACACAAAAACAGGTAGCAGAAGATATTGTAAAAGGATATCGTGCATTTATCAAAGATATTTACGCAGCGGGATGTAGAAATCTTCAGCTTGACGACTGTTCTTGGGGAATGGTTGTTGATCCAAGTGCACCGGTACTTTTTGGAACAACAAAGGCAGGTCTTGAGAAAATTAAAGAACAGCTGCTTGATGTTAATAATAAGGCAATTGAGGGCGCTCCAAAGGATCTTGTGATTAATACACATGTATGTAGAGGAAATTTCCATTCTACATATGCAAGCAGCGGTGCATATGATAGTGTAGCAGAGACACTTTTCGCAAAGGAAAATGTAAATGCCTATTATCTAGAATTTGATGATGAACGTTCTGGTGGTTTTGAATGTTTACAGAAGGTATCAGGTGATAAAAAAGTAGTTTTGGGCTTGATTACAACAAAGTCACCAAAGCTTGAAGATAAACAGAAAGTAATTAACCGTATTCACGAGGCGGCAAAATATGTGCCGCTTGAGCGCCTGTATTTAAGTCCACAGTGTGGTTTTGCTTCTTGTGAAATTGGAAATAAGCTTACTGAAAAGCAGCAATGGGCAAAGCTTGCACTTGTAAAAGAAATTGCTCAAGAAGTCTGGGGCGAATAAAGAATCAAAGCCATCGGAGATTGATATGATCTCTGGTGGCTTTTTATTTGCAATAAAACCTTGTGTTTCGAGTGACTGACGTGATATAATTGTATAATAAAATCAAAGGGAGTAATAGCAATGGGAAAATACAGTACTGCCAAAAAAAGAATAATAAAATATAGCTGTGTTGTTGGACTAATTTCTTTTATGCTTTTGTTTCTTGTTGGATGCATGATCTTTGGCTATATGGAAAAAGAAGAGAAAGCAGGAGCAGCCTATATGGCACAAAGTACTGTAAGGCGAATTAAAGCACAGCTAGAGCGATATGTAGTGAGTTCAGATTTGATGGAAAATATTATTAATGCAGGCTATCAATTAGATGAAGAAACATTCTCTAAGTTGGCAAGTGTCATTCCAAATGAAAATGATGTAGTAAAAGCATTTGAGCTGGCACCAGATGGGATAATTACATATATTTATCCCAGAGAGGACAACGATAAAGCGTTTGGACTTGATGTGCTGACAGAACATGAGCGAAGCATTGACGCTAATTTGGCTAAAGAAACAAAAGAATATACACTTGGCGGTCCTTATGAATTGAAGCAGGGCGGAATGGGTGCATTGCTTTTTAATCCAGTCTATCAGCCAGCTGATGGCGAAGACAGTACATTTTGGGGGTTTGTGATTACAGTAATTGACTGGGATCGTTTTATAAGTGAATTAAAGCTCGAGAAGTTGAGTGAAGCTTCATTTTATTATAAAATCTGGACAAAAGATGACAGTACAGGTGAACAGGTTGTGTTGGCTCAAAATAAAGAAAAGCTTTCAAAAGATTGCCTGACGCTAGAGTGCAATATTCCAAATGAAGTATGGTACTTTGATATAGAGCCGTCTGCTGGATGGATAACAATATCTTATTGGTTTTCAGTTATCCTCACAATATTGGTTTTGTCTATGTTAATTGCTGCTATTTTTTATCAGATTCTTAGTAAAAACAATCAAGAGAAGCAGTATGCAGAGCAGCTGCAGCGATCAGCGGAGCTGGCAAAAAATGCAAATGAAGCTAAGACAAGATTTTTATTTAATATGAGTCATGATATTCGCACACCGATGAATGCAATAATTGGATTTTCAGGTCTTTTGGAGAAAAATCTTCAAAATGAAGATAAGGCTAGAGAATATCTGAAAAAAATTCAATCTTCTAGTGCGCTTATGATGACGATTATAAATCAGGTTTTGGAGATGGCGCGCATTGAAAGCGGAACGGCCACGTTAAGACTAAAGGCAGAAGATTTAAGCGCCATTTTTCACGATGTTAGCAGCGTATTTGAATCAGATATAAGAAAAAAGAATCTGCAGTATTCAATCGATGCTAATGTCTGCCATAAGTATGCCATCTGTGACAAAACAAAGCTTCAGGAAATTTATTTGAATATCGTAGGTAATGCAGTTAAATATACGCCGAGCGGAAAATCTATTCATGTGATAGTCAAAGAGATTGCATCAGATGATAAAATGGCACAATATTGTTTTATTTGTGAAGATACAGGAATAGGAATGAGCGAAGAATATCTGCCTCATATATTTGAAGAATTTTCCAGAGAGCATACATCAACGGAGAATAAAGTCGTAGGTACAGGACTTGGCCTTCCGATTGTGAAATCACTTATTGAGCTAATGGGCGGAAACATTAAGGCAGAGAGCAGTCAAGAAGTGGGTACAAAGTTTACGGTAACAATTTCGCTGGAAACAGTATCGAAGGAAGATGTATATAAAGAACAAGAAAAACAGCCTAATACGGCTGATATCAGAGGCAAGAGGATTTTGCTTGCAGAGGACAATGAGCTGAATGCTGAAATTGCAATAGAGTTATTGCATGAAGAAGGCTTTTTCGTGGAGCTTGCCACTGACGGTCAAGAATGTTTTGATATGCTTGATCAGGCAGAAGAAGGCTATTATGATCTAATTCTTATGGACATTCAGATGCCTAATGTAAATGGCTACGAAGCAACTGTAAAAATAAGGCAGATGGAAAATGATAAGAAAGCTCAAATTCCAATTGTTGCGATGACGGCAAATGTATTTGCAGAAGATCGCAAACTTGCATTGGATTTGGGAATGAATGGACATATATCAAAGCCGATAGATATGAAAAAGGTAAGAAAAGTCCTGCATAATATTTTGAATGCAGAATAAGTGAAGCGACAAGAAGAATACGAGAATTGGTAGTTGGGAGAACAGGGGAAATGGAGCATCGAGTTTGTTTGGACAAAATGATAGTTGTTTTTATGACTGTTATAAAATTTTTAGGCGAAAACCCAGGGGCTTGCCCCTGGGATGAAGCCAAGA
>OLPV01002667.1_pt1 | contig 11470 bp, 10 predicted proteins | sample 1671961 | NCBI WGS metagenome assembly OLPV01 (sample SAMEA3136630, study PRJEB25190) | human gut metagenome | biome: human gut; feature: human-associated habitat; material: faeces | place: Austria | collected 2013
AAGGGGTATGCCGCATCTGTAAGCCAGCTCACGCTGGCAACGGCTGCGCTATATTTTCCATTTTTCAAACCGCAGACTGGGGGCAAAAGATCCACTGCCCAGCCGCAGACGATTTATTCAGAGCTTCCCTAGAGAAAAGTAAGAAGTATAATAGGTGGATGTTGGTAATTGCCGTTGTTTCCATGCTTGCTGCGATTGCGGGGCCGCTATTACGTTGCTGGCTAGATGATGAATGCGATACGAATAGTCAAGAATGAGGTGCTTAAATGGATAATGATGCTTACAAATCCGCAATAGAAATCGTCGGCGGCGAGCAGTATATCCTTTCGGCGGTTATGCACGCCGACGAGCGCAACCGCGCCATGTCCGACGCGCTGGGGCAGGACGTGTACCACTATCACCTTCATGTGGTCTACATTCCCGTCGTGGAAAAGCAAATCCTGTGGTCGAAACGCTGCAAGGATAAATCGCTGGTGGGTACGGTCAAGGAAACGATACAGCAGGTCAGTATGAGTAAAAAGTGGGATTCCAAGCCCGCACTGGACGAGCATGGGAAACCGCTGCTGAACGCAAACGGAAAAACTGTGCTCCGAAAATCCTATTCTGTTCTGCAAGATGATTTCTTCGCCGCCATGCGAAAGGCAGGGTATGACGATGTGGAGCGAGGCGAGCGCGGCAGCTCCGAGGAACACCTGACGGTGACGCAGTTCAAGGTGCAGCAGGAGCAGGCGCGGCTGGAATCGATTGAGGATACGATTGACAGGAGGAAGCAGACGCTGGAAAAGTACAACGAGAAGATTAGGGAGCAAAAGGGCGCGGCAGCTTCCTTCCTCGAAATCGACAGCATTGGGAAAAAGACCATCTCCGGCAATATCTCCATGACGCCGCAGGACGCGCAGTTTCTCAAGGAGCTTGCCAAGGAGGGAGTCGCTTCTCGCGGGCTGATCGGAGATTTGAAGAATAAAGTGGAAACGCTCAAGCGCGATGTCAGCGTATGGAAACGCAAATATGAAAAGCTGCAAGAGCAGACAAAGGACTTCATGGCGGCACTCAAACGAGCGCCCCGCAAGGTCAAGGAGTTCATACAATTCATGCTCCACACCGAGCCGGAGAAACCTGAACAGTCCGGAAACCGTGATATGCCGCGCCGCAAGAAGCGCGACATGGAGCTGTGAGCAACTACGGTGTAGAGCCGTAAAAATACGAAAATAGCCAACAGGAGCGCGTCGGACGAACCCGGGCGTTGTCCGGCGTGCTCCTGTTTGAAAATCTCCGTTTTCCCCAAGTCATGAGCCGGAGAAAACAGCCGAAAAACACCCCTATTGCGTAACAGGGACGCAGAAAGGAGCTTGCATGAGAACAGGGCTTACCAATAATCGGAATGTTTTGACCGCAACAACACATAGAAGCACCGCCACGCCGGTATATCTTCAATATCCAAAATATGTTGCAGGCGTAGAACACGCATTGCACATGGCATATAAACATCTGATTTGCAAATGCAAAAATTCATTTGCGTTTACAGATTTTCAATTTGCGAATCTGGTAGCAATCTTCACAAATGTGTGCTATAATGTGACTATGTATTTTGATAAGGGGGACTTCCCAATATGCGCATCAGCTACAATAAACTCTGGAAGATGCTTATTGACAAAAATATGAAAAAGAGTGATTTGAGAGAAAAAGCCGGCATCAGTTCTGCCTCCCTTGCAAAGCTCGGCAAAGGAGACAACATAACCACGGATATTCTTCTTCGTATCTGCGAGGTAATGGATTGCCGGATTGAAGACATTCTTGAAACGGTTCGTGACTAACCAACGCCAAAGAATTTGATTAGGAGGTTTTGACATGACCATATTGGGCAAGAAACAGATGTCGGAAGAAGACATCAAATTGAATTATATTACTCCGGTCATTCTTGATGGATGGAAGGGTCACGTTACGATGGAGACCAAGATCACGGATGGTAGGATCAACATTAGTGGCAATATCGTTGCTCGTAGTAAGCCTAAGTTTGCCGACTATATGCTTTACCTCAATGACGGGAAGCCCATCGCTGTAGTCGAAGCAAAGGATAATAATCATTCTGTATCTCATGGTTTGCAGCAGGCAATGACTTATGCTCAGATGATGGATCTCCCATTTGCATATTCCTCAAACGGAGATGCTTTCTATGAGCATGACTTCTTGACCGGACAAGAGCAGCAAATTGCATTGGAGGAATTTCCAACTCAAGAGATGCTTGTGGCGAGATATTACGCTGAGCTGCACAGCGGCAAGGGCATTTCCGATATGGAAAAGAAAATTGTCTCGCAGCCGTACTATTCTTCTCAAAGCACGTACCCTCCACGATACTATCAGCGAAACGCAGTAAACAGGACCGTTGAAGCAATCGCCAGAGGACAGCAAAGATTGTTGCTCGTTATGGCTACCGGCACAGGCAAAACATACACCGCTTTTCAAATTGTCTATCGCCTGCTCCGCTCTGACCTTAAAAAGAGAATCCTGTATCTGGCTGACAGAAATATTCTTGTTGACCAGAGCATTTTACAGGATTTTGCACCGCTTGAAAAGACCATTTATAAAGTGGACTTTTCCGACAAGGAGTGTTTGAGCAAGATCGCATCCCATGAGGTAAACTTTGCTCTTTATCATCAGATGGTCGGGCAGAATGATGAAGAACACTTCAAACAGATTCCTGCAGAATACTTTGACCTCATTATTGTGGACGAGTGTCATCGTGGAAGTGCCAAGGAGGACAGCAACTGGAGAAAGGTTCTGGAGTATTTTTCTTCTGCAACCCAAATCGGTATGACCGCTACTCCAAAAGAGAGCGAAAAGGTATCGAATATAGATTACTTTGGAGAGCCTGTCTATACTTACAGCTTAAAGCAAGGCATCGAAGACGGATTCCTTGCTCCGTTCAAGGTTATCAATATCACGACCAACATCGGTGACGGATGGAGACCGTACAAAGGTCAAACCGACATCTATGGCAACGAGATTGAAGACCGCATCTACAACAACAGGGACTACGACTACAGCATCATTCTCCAAGACCGTATTGACGAGGTGGCAAGGGAGATCACTGAATATCTGAAAAACACCGACAGGATGCAGAAAACCATTGTGTTCTGCGCTTCCGAAGATCATGCCGAGCGCATGAGAATTGCCCTCATCAACCATAACGCTGATATGGTCAAGGAAAATCCGGACTACTGTGTCAGAATCACCGGTTCCGATGTTTATGGAAAATCCAAACTTGACTATTTCATCTCCGTGTCCAGCCCTTATCCGGTTATCGCTACAACATCCGAGCTGCTTTCCACCGGCGCAGACTGTAAAATGACAAAGCTGATCGTTCTGGATAAGACGGTCGAGAGCATGACCACCTTTAAGCAGATCATCGGTCGTGGAACCCGTATCAGAGAAAAGGACGGCAAGACACATTTTGTCGTTATGGACTTTAGAAACGTGACAAGACTTTTTACCGACCCCGATTGGGACGGTCCTATCGAGCAAGACGAAGGCTTCCAACATGGTGGCGGAGGAAACAAGCCGAAAGGCGGCATTCATGGTGGCGGAGGAAAAGAACCTCCCGTTGACCCTGTTGAAACTCCTATTATCGATAAAGACGGATGCAGAGTGAAAATTATCAATAAGACCGTTTCTGTCTACGATGCCAACGGCAAACTGCTTCGACAGGAAGATATTATTGATTACACGAGAACCAACATCAAGGGCGAGTATGCCTCTCTGTCTGACTTTATCCACAAGTGGAAGGCATCGGACAAGAAGAAAACGATTGAGCAGTCCTTTATGGCAATGGGCATTGATTTGAAAGCCCTGAAAGCAGATCAGGGAATGTCTGATGTTGATGATTTTGATTTCATCTGCTATGTGGCATACGGCAGGAAGCCGCTGACGAGAAAAGAGCGGGCTAACAACGTCAAGGAGAAGGACTTTTTCAGCAAGTATTCCGTCGAAGCGCAGGCAGTTCTCTCCATTCTCTTGGACAAGTATATGAACCAAGGCATCACTGAGGTTGAGGATATTAAGGTCCTTTCTCTTGCAGACTTTGCCGACTTTGGAAAGCCTGCAAAAATCGTTAAGCTGTTCGGCGGCAAAGCGCAGTATGAGGCTGCTATCAAGGAGCTTGAAGCGAACATTTATGAATTAGAGGTAAGTTAATTATGGCGATGCAGTCAGGTTTTATAAAAAGAATCCGTGATATTATGCGTATGGACGCAGGTATCAACGGCGATGCTCAACGAATTGAGCAGATGGTATGGATGCTCTTCCTGAAAGTCTACGATGCCAAAGAAGACGATTGGGAACTGAATGAGGACAACTACGAATCCATTATTCCCGAAGACCTCAGATGGAGAAATTGGGCAAAGGCCGACAGCAACGGTCATGCTATGACCGGAGACAAGCTGCTGAACTTTGTCAACAACACTTTGTTCCCGGTGCTGAAAGGCAATGATGTAAAAGAAGGCGACACGATTGTCTATGAGGGTATCAAGGTTGCACCTGACACTCAGATCAAGAAAGCGATCGTGAAATCGACCTTTGAGGACGCCAACAACTATATGAAGGACGGCGTTTATCTCCGTCAGGTCATTGATGTGATTGATGAAATCGAATTTGATGACGTCAAGGAAAGCCATGCTTTTGGTTTTGTTTATGAAGAAATCCTTCGTGAATTGCAGTCTGCCGGTTCCTCCGGTGAGTTTTACACGCCGAGAGCAGTCACCGAGTTCATGGCGCTGATGATCAAGCCGAAACTGGGAGAAAAGATGGCTGACTTCGCTTGCGGTACGGGTGGCTTTATTACCTCCTGGCTTGGACAGTTATCCAAGCAGGTAACCGATACTTCTGCTCAAAAGCAGCTTGATGACAGCATTTACGGAATCGAGAAAAAGCCGTTCCCGTATCTGCTCTGCGTAACCAATATGCTGCTGCATGACATTGAGGTTCCGAACATCTATCACATGAACTCGTTGAAGCATAATCTGCTGGACTATACGGACGCGGATAAGTTCGACGTCATCTTGATGAACCCTCCTTATGGCGGACATGAGGACAAGTCCATTCAAGGCTTCTTCCCCGATGATTTGGCAAGCTCAGAGACAGCCGATCTGTTCATGTCGGTGATCCTGTACCGTTTGAAAAAGAATGGCAGAGCCGCCGTTGTTGTGCCGGACGGCTTTCTGTTTGGTCTGGACAACGCCAAGGTAAACATCAAGAAAAAGCTCATTGGCGAGTTTAATCTGCACACCGTTGTAAGACTGCCCGGCTCTGTGTTCAGTCCTTATACTTCCATCACCACCAATCTGCTGTTCTTTGACAACACAAAGCCGACAACAGAAACATGGTTCTACAGAGTGGATATTCCGTCTGACAGAAAGCACTTCTCCAAGACCAAGCCGATGGATCTGAAGCACTTCGATGATTGTATCGCTTGGTGGAACAACAGAGAGGTAATTCCCGACGGCGAATACTTCAAGGCGCAGAAATTTACTGCTGATTATCTACTGAATGAACAGGGATGCAACATTGACCTTTGTGGTTATCCTCATGAGGAAGAGGAAGTTCTCGATCCTCTCGACACGATCCGAGAGTATCAGGAGAGAAGAACGGCTCTCAATGCCGAAATCGACAAGGTCCTTGCAGAGCTGGAAGCATTGCTGCCGGGAGGTGTAACAGAATGACCCCCGAACAGTTAAAGGCAAATATTCTTCAATATGCAATCCAAGGCAAGCTTGTTGAGCAGCGACCGGAAGAAGGAACGGGCGAGGAACTATACCGTCAGATTCAGGCAGAAAAACAGCGACTGATTAAAGCGGGCAAAATTAAAAAAGAGAAAGCTTTGCCTGAAATTACAGAGGATGAAATCCCGTTTGATATTCCGAAAACATGGTGCTGGATAAGACTCGGGGAACTTATTAGGGTTATTGGTGGTGTTTCCTATAAAAAGGGGGATGTTGTCAAAAACGGCATCCGTATTTTAAGAGGTGGCAATATTCAATCTATGAAAGTCTTAACGGATGAAGACGATGTATTTTTGCCACACGAATATAGAGATGATGAAAAGCAAGTGAAGATTGGTGACATTTTGATTGTTGCATCAACCGGTAGCAAGGCTGTCATTGGAAAAGCTGGATATGTTGACAGAGAAATGCCGTGTACGATGATTGGTGCTTTTTTACGAATCTGTCGCCCCATATATTTCGAGACCGTCGAATATTTGCGTTGCTTATTTGATAGTGATTTTTATAGAAAGCACATTCGTGATTTGTCACAAGGAACAAATATCAACAATGTAAAAGAGTCCTACATTACGGAGTTCGTTATTCCTTTCCCTCCTCTCACGGAACAAAAGCGCATTGTTGCCAAGATAGAAGAAGTTCTTCCGTATGTTGACCGTTATGCCGATGCCTACGAAAAGTTGGAACAGTTTAATGCCAAGTTCCCGGAGGATATGAAGAAGTCCATTCTGCAATATGCCATTCAGGGTAAGCTCGTTGAGCAGCGAGCTGAGGAAGGCACCGGCGAGGAACTCTATCAACAAATTCAAGCAGAGAAGCAACGGCTCATTGCGGAAAAGAAAATCAAAAAGGAAAAACCCCTGCCCGAAATTGCAGAGAATGAAATTCCATTTGATATTCCGGAAAGCTGGAAGTGGGTGCGTCTAAATAACATTGCGGAATCTATTGTGGATTGTCCGCATTCCACGCCAAAGTATCTAGATATGGAAACCGAATATTGCACAATTGATACCAATTGTATCGATGGGAAAGGCGACATTACCAAGTGGAGATATATTGATGCTGGCACATACACGGCACGAATCGCTCGTTTGACTCCGCAAAAGGATGATATCGTCTACACAAGAGAGGGATCGATCTGTAGAGCAGCGATATTACCAGAAGGCCCAAAAGTGTGCCTCGGTCAGCGTGTTATGCTTATACGTTCTGCAAATGGTGTGTTTCCTCAATTTATCCGTAGGCTCTTAATGTCTCCAATGGTTATTAGGAAGCTAACAGAACAACAGAAAGGCATTGGGGCAAAGCATGTTAATGTTTCTGATGTTTGCAATTTGATTCTTCCTCTCCCTCCTCTCGCAGAGCAAGAGCGTATCGTCGCCAAACTGGAAGAAATACTGCCGCTGTGTGAGCGGCTGAAATGAGGTGAATCAGATGACTGCAGACTGGGTAATGGTTATAATCACAGGAATTTACGTTATAGCAACTATTTTTATCTGTTTGGCGAATATCCAAGCTGCCAATGCATCTAAAGAACAGTTGAGGGAGATGCAAAAGCAGTTTTCAGAAACGAACAGACCTGTTGTCGAGCTTGAATTCCATTATAGCAGAAGAACATGGTATATCGTCCGCTTTATAAACCGAGGGAACCTGACTGCGCAGCATGTCAAAATTAATTTGGATCAGGGATTTGTTGACAGTATTCCGGAAGAATCGTTTAAGCGGGAATTAGAACGGATAAAGGACAAAGAATGCATCATAGGTGCTGGACAGCATTATGACTTGTATATAGGCAGCAACCAGCTTCGTGGAAATCCAAACATGAAACCACTAACCGGAACTATAGAGTATAAGGCACAAGGTGAAACCTATCGAAGTGATCTCTTTGTGGATCTAGAGCATTATATGACGTTTTTTTCCTCAACAACCGACGAGGAAGATTTGATTAAGACTTTGAAAGAGATTGGTAATGAGCTTAGGAACATTAAGCAAACCTTAAGCGCGCAAGGAACAAAGACGAAAGATTCCGAATAAAACCTACGATTGGTGCTTGGGTAATATGCATTTGTTTTGGCTTTTTAGATGCTATTTTGGTATGTTATAAAGTTCCTCAAAACCAAGAATGACATCACTAATCGTGACACCGAAGTAAAGAATTAGGTATGAAAATTATGCGGTTATGATGAGAGAAACTCGTCCTGTAAGTTGCTGAGCAAAAACAAATCGTTGCCAGTCAGGAAGAAACATTGCTGTTGTGTGAGTGGCTAAAATGAGGTGAAAAAGAAAATGAATGGAACGGAAATAATTGCTTTTTTGTCAAGCGGTCTTGAAACTATGTCTTCGGCTGTCGGTCCTGTTGCAGGAGCCCTTTTTACTGCAATCTTTTTAAGGCATAATACTAAAACGGATGAATTTGAGAAGATAAAGGCAGGCAAGTTCAAAGAAGTCGCAGACGATTTACTGGCTTCAGGAAAGATGACTTATACGGAGTATTATAAGGCAAACAACTTTCTAACTGTCGCCCAAAAAGCTGACCATTATTATCAAGAACAGCCAAAAAACAATGAAAAGGGAACTTATGATTTTGATTGGTTTGTGCGCTTTTTTGAAGCCGCAGGAAATGTAAGTGATGATACAATGCAGAATTTGTGGGCGAAGATTCTCGCTGGAGAGATTGCTAGTCCATCGACTTTCTCGTTAAAAACAATTGATGTTATGAGGAATATGTGCAAGAGGGATGCGGAACTTTTCATTAAAATATGTTCCCATTCCTTTGCGTCAAACCCGGAAAATTACTTTTTGCCAAATGAAGATGACTTTTTAGAAGCCGTCGGTGTTGCATATATAGACATTATGAAATTGAGTGAGCTTGGCCTAATATTTAATGATGGAATGATCACATTAAATATGACGATCGACAATGAGCCTCGTATTTTAATTAATAACACCAGTTTAATTATGATGATATCTTCAACTTCAGGAAAGTCCGAACAAGCAAGTATAAGGCAATATCCGTTTACAGAGGTCGGGAAAGAAATATCAACTTTGATAAGTAAAGGTGCTTCGGATGAGGATTTTTTGAAGTACGGCGAGATATTATCTCACAATAAATCATATAAAATCTCCGTTCACAAGGTTGTAGAATGGGAGGGAAACTCAGTGAGATGTGAAAAACAAGATTTAATACCGAAAGATATATCTACAATCACTAGCTGAATTTTGACGAGCAAGCATTAACTATGCTTGCTCGCCTTGGCTGCCAATTAAGCTATATTCATTTTGTCAGTTATCGAGGGACTTATATTCTTTCACAGCTTTCAGGCATGCTTCGGAACCGCTGTTCAGAACCAAGCCTGTATCATCACTTAGAAGAAGCCAGCCGCATGGTATTTGATGGCTATATTTCGGATATTCTCATTGAAAAGTATATTTACCGTATTCTCCGGGATACAATTGGCTACTCTTTTGGCTCGGGTGGCTATCGATACCACATTAGTGAAGAGAATTTCCGACTGCTGTTTGCCGACACAGAATTTGTGGACAAACTTTTGGAAGAACGTCCGCCAGAAACGGACGACGAAAGATTCGTTTTCCGGGTGTATCAGGTGTTTAAGCATGGCGGAAAAGACGAATTTGGAGAAGCTTCAGTGATGGCGGCAGAAGCCGTTGAATTATCCCTGTGAGCCTGAAATGCATGGAAACTATGGAAAAAGGACCGTCGCTGTGGAAAGTCGTTTGCGTGCGGTGTTTTGACGCTCACCGTATGTGTTCGACTGACCCTGATTTCTTCTCCGCAGCCTCCAGCTGATTCTCTGCTTTTTGAATTTGTTCCATTAAACTTTTATACCGTCTATCATTTTCCATAACTGCCAGTTGGTCAAGGTAGTCCGCCGCATGGCTTGCAACAGCCTCGTACTCTTCGTCCGGACACAATTGCAGGTACTGCGCAATCATATCCTGGTTTGTTGCGTGCTGAAAGAAGGTATCCAGCTTTTCATCCAAAGCAATGGACAATTTTTCAACTGTTTTCTGGTACTGTGAAATTGAGGCTTGCAGAAGTTGTTCATACTGATTCTGACGTTCTTTGGCTCGGGCTGCTTTGTAATCCGGTGTAGAGAGATTTCCTCGCGGGTGAGAACCCTTATACTCCCGGTCCCAGTCGTAGCGTTGCTTCATTTCCTTTTGCAGCCATTGCTTTTGCACCGCAATCCAGTCAAGAATCCCTTGGCCGGCAGGTTCCTGCTGATAGCGGACAGAACCATCCTTGCTGCGGATGATTTCGCCATCTTTATTTTTCTTGGGAATTGGCTTCCCATTTTCGTCCAACACATCTGCCCAGGTTGAGGGATAGCCCATTCCCGCCAACGCACGTCCCATAGCTGCCTGTACTTGGGGGCCGCGGGTGCAATTCCTGGAATAGGGTATGAAGGTCAGGTGGACACCTGGGGTTGCCTCATCCGCATGGACGGTCAGGTTCAGGACGATCAGTCCGTTGCGGAAGGGCGGCTGCCAGTCAGGATCGCTCAGTTCCTTGGTGGTGACGCAGCACAGATTCGGCTGCGCCAGCAAGTGGTCGCAAAAATCGCCCAACAGGGCTTCTGCTTGTTTGGCATCCGTGTACGCCTGAGCATAACCCGTATTGTCCATATCGCCTATGGTAAAAACAATTTCCAAAGCTTCAGCCGTGACTCTGCTTTTGACGTTTTTGCTCTGCTGTTTTGCGGTGGCATGCTTTCGCTGACCTTGGCGAATCTGTTCCAGATAGGTTCCGTTAAACCTCCGGCAGGGACGCTGCCGCTGCTGAAATGCCTGGAACGCAGGCTCATATAGTTTGGAATAGATTTCCTCCAGCGTTGCAAACCGAAGTGATGTCATCGGCTGTACTTGGCTTGCTTTTTCGCTGGCAAGCTTGCCGAGATCTGAGACTGTTTTATCCATGATTTGCAGATAATGAGAACCGCTCGCCAAATCTTCTTGGGACAGAGCTTCCCGTATGGAAAGCTTTGCCGCCCGGAAGGTCATATCCTTTAGCCATTGTTTGTGATTCCAGGCTTTCCATTCCTCAACGGTTTGCTTTTGCGCATGGCTCAGGTAAATGCCGCAGGGAATCAGAAGCGGCAGCAGGAGCATCGTTACCAGAGCTTCCGCGAAATTGTGGGGAATCGGATATAATTGGCGGCAGCATCGGCGCAGATGTGCCATTTGTTCCCGGTAAATGCGGTCAGACTCTAATTGGGAAAGACTCCGCTCAGACCAATAGGCATCACTGAGGGCTTTATAGGATTTCCAGAATTCGGAAATATGATGCGGTGCCGCCCAGTCAGGCCCGGCTACCTGTCCGGCGGCTACGCAGTAGTCATTTTGGAAAACCCTTTCCGCATCCACATTTCGGGGAAGAAAGTGACGGTTGTTATGGGCAAGGTTATAGGCGGTATCGTAATGACCGCTGATTGTTTTGTATTTGTGCATGAACTGCCTCCGTCTATCAGATTTCTATCAACTGCGTTTTTTCATGCACAACCGGCGGTGGACTTCTGGAGCTTAATTTTGGGAAGGAATGGAAATAGTCGTTGATTTGCAGATGTTTTTTCCGGTTACAGGTTTCTATCAGTTTCCGACGGTTACATCTGGCTTCCAAATACTTTTCTGGACTCAAAATCCACCGCTGGCGACAGCGTACCGGTTCGAGTCCGGTCACCGGC
>OLPV01002671.1_pt1 | contig 11461 bp, 8 predicted proteins | sample 1671961 | NCBI WGS metagenome assembly OLPV01 (sample SAMEA3136630, study PRJEB25190) | human gut metagenome | biome: human gut; feature: human-associated habitat; material: faeces | place: Austria | collected 2013
CGCCGGGGCGAGGCTGAAGATCCACGCGGTAACGTTGTGCACGAGGATGGCCACGATGAGCGCGACCACGCTGATGGCGCGGATCGCGGTGTGCGACATGCGGCCGACCTCGGCGCGCAGGTACGCCCACAGGTAGATCACCGACAGGATGAGGTAGGTGCCGAGCACCAGGATGTCCCACATCAGGGGGCTTGAGAAGTTCGAGTACACGAACAGCTCCCACAGGCGGGCCGGGCCGCCGAGGTCGACCACGACGAAGCCGATTGCCGCACAGGTGCAGCACACGCTCGTCCAGATGGCGACCTTGGAGATGCCACCGAAGCCCTTCATGCCGAAGGCGTTGGGCACCGACGAGATGATCAGGCCGCCGGCCGACAGGCCGACGAAGAACATGAAGTTCGTGATGTAGAGGCCCCAGGAGTCGAGGTTGCGCATGCCGGTCTGCACCATGCCGCCCGAAAGCTGCACGGCCCAGCACGCGATGCCGGCGACGGTGAGCACGGCCGCCACGATAATGGCGACGTTCAGGCCCTTGCCGCCCCATGTTTTCCGCTTGGGTTCAGCGGCAATGGAAGCCGCAGAAACATTTTCAGTCATAGTTGGCCTCCCTTACACCAGGTAGTAGACGGACGGCTTCGTGCCCTTTTCAGGCAGAAGCTGCATGTACTCGCGCTCGCGAATCAGCTTAGACACCTCGGAATCCGGATCGTCGAAATCGCCAAAGTAGCGAACGCGGGCGGGGCAAACCTCGACGCATGCCGGCTGTTTTCCCTTGGCCAGGCGATGCCAGCACATCGTGCATTTCTCCACGGTATGCTTCTGGTGCTTGGGCACGTCCGCATCACCCATATCCTGGCCAATGGCGTACTTGGGCTCCTCCCAATTGAACGAGCGGACGCCCGTGTAAGGGCACGCCGCGATGCACATGCGGCAGCCGATGCACTTGTCGTAGTCCTGGCGAACGGCACCAGTATCGGGGTCTTTGTAAGTGGCGCCGACGGGGCATGCCTTCACGCATGCCGGGTTGTCGCAATGTTGGCAATTAACCTCGATGTTTCGCATGGTGAGATTGGGAAATTCGCCGGCGGGCGTTTCTTGGCTCGCTCCCCCGTCCGTCAACACGCGAGCCCACCAGATTCCGTCGGGCAAGTTATTTTCGACTTTGCAAGCGACCGCGCACGCATGGCAGGCGATGCAGTTCTTCATGTCGATGACATAGCCGAGACGCGTCATTATTCGGCACCCCCATTCCATACTCGCACTTCACACAACACATCCATGAAGTTGTTGTTCACGGCGAATGAATCGAACTCGGTCGAGCTCAGCTGGGACCAGCCGCCGTCTTTATGCTGATCAAGCTGCCAGCCCTTCGGATACACCAATGTCCCCGGGCGGATAGCCTCAGACAGAACCGCCTTCGCCACGGCAAAGCCGCGGTCGTTGTAGCACTCGACGTAGTCCCCGTCGCCGATGCCTCGGGCGGCGGCGTCTTTCGGATTGATTTTCACAAAGGGCTCGGGGTCGAGCTCGCGCAGCAATGGGGTGCTGAACCACTGCGAGTGAACGCGATAGCGCGGGCGCTCGCTCATAAGAACGAGCGGGTATTTCTTGTACAGCTCGTTTTCGGGCCATGCCTCCAACGGAGGGAACCAATGGGCCATGCGGTTGATTTCAATCTCCTCCGCCGTCGGCACCTTCGTCGTGGCGGCGCGGGGCAGCGGGTTCTCGCGGTAGAATTCGAAACGTCCCGTTGCCGTTCCGAACGCGCCGTTTTCATACGCGATATGAGGCTTCTTTTCGGCATCGCCAGGAACGACGCGCACCTGCTTCTTCTCCCTCAGATCCTCCACAGTCTGCCCGAGCGCGACGCCGATAGGAGTATCCATCATTTCTTTGAGGATGCCGCCGTTGTCGAGCGAGAAGTAATCGCCCAGCCCCAGCTTCTGCGCGAGCTCAGAAACGATTTGGGGATCGGGCTTGCTCTCGTACAGTGGGTCGATTGCCTTCTCGTTGTAATTGAGGCTCGACGTTTGGCCCGCGTTGGAGACTTCCTCGAGCTCGAACCATTGAGCAATCGGCAGCACCATGTCGGCGTATTTCGCGGTATCGGTCATGACGGAATCGGCCACGACGACGTAATCCATAGCGGGAATGATGGTATCGGTCCAAGCGTGGGTGTCGGTATGGGTGTTAACGGGATTCGCGGAATAGACCCACAGCATCTTGATCGGGGCATCCTCGCCGCCAAATTTTCCGGTTTCGACGACGTTTTTGAAATCAACGCTCTGGATAGAAAAGCCCGTGGATGGTCCATTTGGGGCCGTATACGTCGGATTGTTTACGATGCCGTATGTCCAATAGGCGCCATATGATGCGCCCGGCTTGCCCAAATTGCCCAGGAGGGCGCACAGCGTGAGGCCGGCCATCGTGGTATGCGCGCCATTGTTGTATGCCTGCGGCCCATACCCTTCATAATGGTATACGGGGCCATCGATGCAGATATCAGCGAGCTCGTAGATTTCATCGACGGGAACCTCGATTTGTTTGGAAACCTCTTCGGGGTTATGCTTTGCGATCTCGTCCTTCAACAGCTCATACGCCGTGCGGCATTTCACGCCTTCGAAATCGTAGGATCCCTCTATTTCGGCGGAAGTAGAGGCCTCTTCGAGCGTCTTGAGCTCACCGGCAACGAGAACCATGCACGGATCGTACATGATTTCTTGACCGGTGGTTGGATTCGTCTTTCCCGTCGCGGTCGGTTCGATCCCCATATCGCTCCGACGCAAGAACATGCCCGTATCCTCGCGAACGAGGAACGGGGCGACCGTGTGGTCGCGGAGGTATTCGACATCCTGAGCGTTCTTCTCGAGCACGATATTCATCAGGGCATACTTCAACAGCGTATCGGTGCCAGGTCGCACGGAAATCCATTTGTCGGCCTTGGCGGCGATCTGAGTGAACGTGGGATCAATAACCACGAGTTTCGTGCCGCCCTGCATCGCCTCTTTGACGAGATGCCAATTCTGGATTTGGGCATCGGTGATGTTCGCACCCCACACCACAATGGATTTGGCGTTTTTGGCGTCCGTCGGCTCGTTGCCTTCCCACATACCCATGCCCATAAGAGGGCTGATGTAGTTGCCGGCCACGGCCGTCATACCGTAGTAGCTTCCCATATCGAGGCAAGGCATGATCGAGCTTGCATTGAGCAAGGACGCAAGGCGCGAATACGCGCTTGTGATTGCGACAGCCTGATTGCCCGAGGCGGTGAGGAATGCCAGGGCACCTTCGCCATACTGCTTCTGCGTGTCCCTAATGTTGTCGGCGATCTCCTGCAGGGCCTCATCCCAGCTAATACGCTCCCACTCCCCGGCGCCGCGCTCGGTTCCCTCTACGCGACGCATAGGATATTTCAAGCGCTTCGGGTCATAAATGCGCTGGACGTGAGATAGGCCGCGCTGGCAAATGCGCGTATAGCAGCTCTCGTTGTATTCCGCTCGCGACGTCTTTACCACCTTACCGTCGCGCACGTGGACATTCAGGTGGCAGAAGCCGAAGCAATTCGGACGGCAAACGCCACGGAAGATTTGCTCACCCTGAGTTTCAGGCTGCCCGGGCTCATAGCCCTCGGCGATCGCTGCAAGCTGCGGCGCCGCCGCTCCTGCAGCCACGGCGGCAACGCCTGCCGCGCCTGTGGTCTTGAGAAAACTGCGGCGCGTGAGCCCTTTCGGGCCGTGTGCTCCTGACATCTCTCCTCCTCCAAAGATAGCGTCAGGATATCCCCCTTGCATGAGGCACGAAGATTTCGAAAGGCCGGCGTCGCCTATTCTCAATGGCGACGCATCGTGACACCGCATTCGCGCGACGCGTTCCCCTTTATTCCCCTTACGACATGCTCGTTCTTATCGGATATCCCTTGCGGCCCTCGCGAGCCGCCCCCTTGCGTTTCACGTCCCCCGACGCAAAACGCTCCTGATAAGAATTGGCCAAATCCTTAGTTGTCATATTGTCACAATGTATTGCGATAATCAATCAAATTGATTATTCTATCTTTAAGATAATCTTATCGAACATATATTCGTATTTCAATAAGAGCGTCGTATGTTAGGAACCAACTCGACGGCGACTTTTGCGCCGAACAACGCCTCCCAAAGAAGGGAGGTAGTACCCATATCCGATGACATTGATATATTAAAGTTACTGGCCGCTCTTATCTCGCTGATTACCGCCATCGTCGGCCTCGCCAAGCCACGCATGGAACACCCGAGACGAAAAAACGCCACCGTCGATAGACGATAACGTCTTCTCTAGGCTAACGGCGTTGCCTGAACTGTCAAACGTGAGCCTGTCCTCGAGCCAATTACGGCATTTGAAGCGCTTTACCGTCCATCGCGGCGGCGCAGCAGGCGCTCGTCCACCAGGGCCACGATGTCTTCGTCGGTCAAGCCCGCCTCAATGCAGCCGCGAATCATGTCGTCGACGAGTAGCTCGACCGGCGTGTCGTATGCGCGCGCCGCACCGATTTCCTTTTGCTCCAACACGAATGTGCCCTTACCACGACGCGTTGAGATGTAGCCTTCGCGTTCCAGGTCCATGTAGGCGCGGTTGATGGTGTTGTAGCTGCTATCCAAATCGACAGCCAGCGCGCGCACCGTGGGCAGCTTGTCACCCGGAAGATATTTCCCTGCGCCAATGAGATACGCGATGCGGTTTTTTACCTGAATCCACACAGGCAAGCCGCTGGAATGATCCACCTGGAAACCCGCCATGGGGTTGTTCGTTCGCGTTTCGCTCATCGCTGCCCTTCTTTGTCGATCGCGTCGGCCAGACTGTCGGAAAGTGCGCTGGGCACCGTGACCACTGTCCCCTTCGACGCCTTCACCGTTTCGTATTGCTGAAGCATGGTGCGCAGACGCAACGCCGCCGACGGATCGCCGTAGGCACTCGCCGCCTCAGCCAGCATGTCGGCCATGTCAGCCTCGGCCGAGGCCACTGTCATGCGCGCGTTCTTCTCACGGTCGGCCTGCGCCTCGAGAGACATCACGTGCTGCAAATCGTCGGGAATCACAATGTCGCGCACCTTCACCGATATTACGCCGATGCCCCACGCGGCGGCCTCGCGCTCTACCTCTTCCTTAATTTCTTGGTCGAGTTGGTCGCGACGCAGCGCCACCTCGGCCACCGTCGAACGGCCCACGGCCTCACGCATGGCTGTTTGCGCCAGAAACGACACCGCCGCATAGTAGTCCTCGACTTCGACGCAAGCCTTTTCGGCATCCCACACCATCCAGAACAACACGGCATCAACCGTGACGGGCACAAGATCGGCCGTCAGAGTTTTCTCGGCATAAAATGGCGTGGCAATGGTACGCTGGTCAACGCGAATGGTGCCGTGCTCCAGAATGGGAATGGTGAAATACAGCCCAGGGCCCGCCACACGCGAAAGTTTGCCCATGCGCAGCACCACTACGCGCTCCCACGAAAGCGCGATATGTACCGATGAGACGGCAAGCAGCGCGCAAACGAATGCGAGCGATATCTCAAGAATGCCCACGCCCCCGGCCACGGCGCGCGCCGCAAGCAGCACCACGCCGAACACGAGTAAAAACACCGTGATATTAAATACCGTGGCTCCATTGCGCGACGACTTACGAGGCACATACGACGTGGCCGCGCGCATTTCGGCGTCTTTGTCGCGTGCATCGTAGGGCATGTCCACATACGCCCGACGATCGGGCTTTTTCCTATTTTTCAGCGGCATCGCATTCCCCTTTCGCGATTGCGGTTTCTTTCCTATGGCAAAGCCAGCGTGTCCGCCAAATTGGCTGTTTGCGTTATGTCGAACGCGGAAATTCCCACAATCGAATATCGCAACGTCACGCCCCCAATGAGCACAAACAGCGCCACCCATAAAAGCTGGCTGCGCCTGTTGTCGAATGTGAGCAAATGCTCGAGCACAAGCGGAATGCCCAGGCCGCACACCACAAGGCCTATCCAGAACGGCCACCGCAAATCGCCCGCAACGAGCGCGAAAGCGGCCTGAGACGTAGTCGGCGAAGCGAACAGCCAGGCAACATAAGCCACCAGGCACGCAGCTTCAACCGCCACTGCGGCGCTGTCCACACGCGACAAGGCGATAAACGAACCCATAAGCGGAGCTCGGCATTCCACAAACGCCCACGCGCCCAAGCACAGAGCCACGCCGCACGAAATGCCCGAAAGGACGAACAAGGCGGGTATGAGCGGCGTCTGCCACGCATCGACCGACGGGAGACCAGCAAGCAGTATGCCCGTGTATGCCACCACAACGACTCCGATAAGCACGCCGAGAACGCCGCCAGGTACGGCCAACTTCTCGCGTAGGTCCCACATCTCGAGCATATTTGCGCATGCGAACACCGTCGAAAGCGCGCACGCAACGGCAAGCGACCATGCGCCTACCGCGATTGCCGAGGGAGTCGAAGCCGCAAACAGAAAAAACGCGCGGTCGATTCGGCCGAGGTCGGCGAGCAAGCACACGACAGAAAGCCCCAGCACGATTGCGCATGCAGCCCATGCCCGCGCGAAGAATTCCGCCGGCAAAAGCCAACGACGGGCAGCAAGGCGCGGAGAATTCAGCACCTCGAGCAACGAGAGCACCGCAAGCGCCCCACCACCCGTGCTACCCAGAAACAGGTACGCCACGATGAGCGAATCGAATATGCCCATGCGCTTCCCTTCTCCACTCGCCAACGACGTGACGCTCCCGCACGTTGCCACATTGTCGCAATTCGTTGCGTCAAGTATAGCAGGAGTGCCGCTTCGGAAACGATGTTCAAAAAAGAGCCCCGAATGCCCGGCGCGTTCAAGATGCATTTCGAACAAGTGCACGGCAACCGCAAAAAAGCCGACCCTTTCGAGTCGGCTTTTCGTTAGCGATCCACGCTGTATGAAGTTACTACGCGCAACCGATTCGCAACTTACGCGCTCGAAGCCTACGCGTTTGCGGCAGCCTTGGCGTTTGCAGCGGCCGGAGCAGCTTCCTTCTTCTCGGCGGTGCGAGCGAGAATGTTCGCGTACACAGCGCCCGAGATGTTGTGCCACACGCTGAACACGGTGCCAGGCACAGCGGCAAGCGGCATGGTGGCGAAGTGTGTCAGAGCCAGTGAAGTTGCGAGGCCAGAGTTCTGCATGCCAACCTCGATGGAAAGCGTGCGCATCTGTGCCTTGCTCAGGCCAAGCACGCGGCCCACACCGTAGCCGAATGCATAGCCAAGCACGTTGTGCAGCATAACCACCGCAATGATGAGCAGGCCGCTCGTCATGAGCTTAGCGGCATTCGCGGAAACAACGGCCATGATGATGAGCGAAATAGCAACGACCGAGATAAGCGGAAGAACCTTGCCGAACACCTCGGAAACCTTCGGGGCGATGGCGTTGATGATGAAGCCAAGCACGATAGGAACGAGCACGACCTGAACGATCGACATAAGCATGCTCACATAGCTCACGTCAATGGACTGGCCGGCGAGCAGAAGCACGAGAGCCGGAGTCACAACAGGCGCCATGATGGTGGTGCATGCCGTCATGCCAACGGAAAGCGCGACGTCACCCTTGGACAGATACGTCATCACGTTAGAGGACGTACCGCCCGGGCAGCAGCCAACGAGGATGACGCCGACGGCGAGCTCGGTGGGCAGCTGGAAAATGGTCACGAGCAAAAACGCAAGCAGCGGCATAACGATGAACTGCGAGCAGATGCCGACGATAACGGCCTTGGGCTTGGTGAAAACGACCTTGAAGTCGGAAAGCTTGAGCGTCATGCCCATGCCGAACATCACGATGCCGAGGAGCGTATTAACCCAACTCGTGGGTAGTGCGGAATGAACGGGGCCTGGAATGATCAGGGCAATAATCGCTACCGCCAAAGCGATGATTGCCATGTACTTCCCTGCGAAATCACTTACTTTCTCAAGCGTTTTCATTTTCGACTTCCTTTCCGAAACGCTTCGCCGCGCAGCGCATTCCCAGCAGGGGTGAAACGCTCGGGTCGTGGCGGAAAGGTCGATCGTAGTGCGAATTACCAGTGCTCGGCAATGCACGCTTGCGGCGTACATGCCCTATGCATGTGATGGGTTAGTATAACTATCGCACACTAAAGCGCAAGAGTATTTTTCGGCATTTTTGAAAAAAGCTTTGATAATCAAAGAAACCCAGGTGAAACGTCCAAGAAATATGGCGGAAATGAGACGGTCATATGAAGGGGCACGCGGAATGCAGATGAATCGGGCACGCTGCGAACGAAAAGCCGCGTGGGATTACGCCTCGCATGAAGGCCCACGCATGGAGTCGTGGCACGCCGCACTTCAAGCCAAATCGGCAATCCGGCTTGCGACCATCACCCTAAACCAAAAAGCCGGCTTGCAGCGCTTTGCCACAAGCCGGCTCTCTTACGTATCAAGCTAGATGAAGCGCACTAGGCGTTCAGCGCAGCCTCCACGGCCTCGAGCACGCCGTCGATGGCGACCGACTGCTTCTCGCCGGTGGCGCGAGGCTTCACTTCCACAGAGCCCTCTTTCAGGCCACGCTTGCCCACGACAACCTGCACAGGCCAGCCGATAAGGTCGGCGTCGGCGAACTTGACGCCCGCGCGCTCGTCGCGGTCGTCAAGCACCACTTCCCAACCGGCGCAAGCGAGCTCGTCGGCGATTTTTGCGGCCGCCTCGGTCACCTCGTCGGGCTTGCCGGAAAGCGGAATCACGCACACATGCGCCGGAGCGATGCCCACGGGCCACACAATGCCGTTCTCGTCGTGGCTCTGCTCAACGGCGGCCGCCATGCAGCGCGACACGCCCACACCATAGCAGCCCATGACGAACGGCTTCTCGACGCCGTCTTCGTCCATGAACGTAACGCCCATGGCCTCGGAGTACTTCGTGCCGAGCTTGAAAATCTGGCCAGCCTCGATGCCACGCGCGATGGAAAGAGGCTTGCCGCACTTCGGGCAGGCGTCGCCTTCCTTCACCATGCACAGGTGCTCCCAAGCATCCACCGTAAAGTCTTCGCCCTGTTTGGCGCCCGCAAAGTGGAAGCCGTCGACATTTGCGCCCACAAGCCAGCGCTCGATGCTGCGCAAGCTTTCGTCGGCGGCGATTTTTACGCCCTCGGGCAGGCCAACCGGGCCCATGGAGCCCTTCACGAGGCCCGCGTCCTTCATTTCAGCGTCGGAAAGCGGCGTGAACTCGCCGAGCAGATGCTCGACGGCCACCTCGTTCACCTCATAGTCGCCGGGGACGAACAGCACCCACAGCGTGCCGTCGGCGGCTTTGCAGGAAAGCGCCTTCACACAGGCGTTTTCGGTGGTATCCAAAAATGCAGCAAGCTCCTCGATGGTGTGCACACCCGGAGTCTCGAGCTTCGTAAGCGCGTCGGCCGCATAGGCCACGGGGTGCGGCGTGGCCTGAGCGGCTTCGGTATCGGCCGCATAACCGCAGGTGCAGCTTGCGATTTCAGCCTCGCCCGCGTCGGCAAGCACCATGTACTCCTCGGAAGCGTTGCCGCCGATTTGGCCCGAGTCGGCCACGACCACGCGGTAATCGAAGCCCATGCGGTCGAACATGTTGATATAGGCCTCGCGCATGCGAGCGTAGCTGGCATCCAAGCCGGCTTCATCGGCGTCGAAGCTGTAGGCGTCCTTCATAATGAACTCACGACCGCGCATAAGCGCAAAACGCGGGCGGCGCTCGTCGCGGAACTTCACCTGAATTTGGTAGAGGTTCTTCGGCAGGTCTTTATAGCTGCGAAGCTCGTTGTTCACGAGATCGGTCACGATTTCCTCATGCGTGGGACCAAGGCAGAACTCGTTGTCGTGGCGGTCGGTCACGCGCAAAAGCTCGGGGCCGTAAACGTCCCAGCGGCCCGAACGATGCCACAGCTCAGCGGGCTGCACGAACGGCATAAGAATTTCCTGGCCGCCGTGGGAATCCATTTCCTCGCGCACGATGGTCTCGATTTTGCTAATAACGCGCATGCCGAGCGGCAGGAAGGTGTACAGGCCAGCGGCTTCCTTGCGAATCATGCCCGCGCGAACGAGCAGCTTCGCCGATTCGATGTCGGCATCAGAAGGGTCTTCCTTCAACGTGGGAGCGTAGATGTCGCTCATGCGCAAAACGGGCTGTTTGCGAATGTTTGCCATGGATGGTTCCTTTTCTATGTTGGTTCCAATGCGGAAATTGAACGCGTGGTTAGGGTTTCGATGGAGTGCGCCCCGCCCAGCTGCAGCGCGGAAAGCGATGCAATCGAACCGGTGCCGCAACACCGCGGGCGAAGCAGCGAGAAGTCGATGCATCGAACGCTGGCGCGCAGGAGGACTAAGCCATCTTTTCGAGCTCTTCCATCAGCGCGTCTACGATATCGGCCTCGGGCACTTTTCGCAAGACCTCGCCGCGTTTGAACACGACGCCCGAGCCCGCGCCGCACGCCACGCCAAGGTCGGCGTCGGCGGCTTCGCCCGGACCGTTCACAACGCAGCCCATAACGGCGACCTTCACCGGCTCGACGCGGTTCGCAAGGCGCTCGTCGACTTTCTTCGCGAGGTCGATGAGGTTCACCTGGCAGCGACCGCATGTGGGGCAGCTGATGATTTCGGGGCCGCGGCGGCGCAGATCGAGCGCAGCGAGCAGCATCCAGCAAGCGCGCACCTCTTCGGTAGGTTCGTCGGTGAGCGAAATACGCATGGTGTCGCCGATGCCCTCGTTCAGAAGAATACCCAGGCCGCAAGCCGATTTAATGACACCCTGCATGAGCGTGCCTGCTTCGGTGATGCCGATATGCAGCGGCACCTGCGGAATTTCCTGCGCGAGCGCGCGGTAGGTGGCGATGGTCGCCTGCACATCGTGCGCCTTGGCTGAAACCACGACGTCGCCGAAGTCGCGCTGCTCGAAGTGGCGCACGTATTCGACGGCAGATGCGGCAAGCTTCTCGGGAAGCGTGAGGTCGGCGCGTGCCTTCAGCGCGTCGTCGAGCGAGCCGGCGTTTACGCCGACACGAATGGGAATATGGGCGGCGCGAGCGGCGTCGATGACTTCGTCGGTCTTTTTCCAACCGCCAATATTGCCCGGGTTGATGCGCAGCTTCGCCGCGCCGCGGCGAGCAGCTTCGATGGCGATACCTGCATCGAAATGCACGTCGGCGACCACCGGCAAGGGGCTTTTCGCGCACACCTCGGCGAATTGGTCCAGGTAGGCGCGACGAGGAATGGCCATGCGCACCACTTCGCAGCCGGCCGCCTCAAGCGCACGAATCTGACGCAGGTTCGCCTCCACGTCGTCGGCGGGAGCGTTGAGCATCGACTGCACGACGCACGGGGCGCCGCCGCCCATGGGAACTCCACCCACGTTCATGCGACGCGTGCGCTGATTCGGACGCAGCGAGGCGACATCGCGAGGCGAGACTGCGGCCCCGGACGCAACGGCAGCGTTGA
>OLPV01002673.1_pt1 | contig 11453 bp, 9 predicted proteins | sample 1671961 | NCBI WGS metagenome assembly OLPV01 (sample SAMEA3136630, study PRJEB25190) | human gut metagenome | biome: human gut; feature: human-associated habitat; material: faeces | place: Austria | collected 2013
ATAAATGAAGAAAGGAGTGTATGTTGTATTTAAGTTATTAAATATATCATACAAGTGTAAATATGATATTAGTATTATTAGGAACTCAAAATAATAGTTTTACTAGGCTATTGGAAGCTGTACAAGAAAATATTGATAAAAAAATAATAAATGATGAAGTAGTAGTTCAAGCAGGTTTTACCAAATTTGAATCAAAAGATATGAAAATATTTAAATTAATAGATAAGAAAAAGCTTTCAAAATTGCAAGATAAAGCTGATTTAATTATAACACATGGTGGAGTTGGTTCAATTATTTCTTCATTAGAAAAAGGTAAGAAAGTAATTGTAGTACCAAGATTAAAAAAATATAATGAACATGTTAATGATCATCAAATTCAAATAGCAGAAAAATTTGAAAATAATGGATATGTTAGAAGTGTAATAGACATAAGTAAGTTAGGTGATACAATAAAAGAGATGGAAAACTTTGAACCTAAAAAATATGAAAGTGGTAATAAAAAAATACTTTCTATAATAGAAAATTACATAAATAATAATTAAATTATAAATAAAGGAAGGAGTGTATGTTATTTAGAGCAAAATAACATACAAAAGGAAATGATAAATAAAGTAGTAAATGCGCTAAAAGAATATATAAATAAAATAGTAAATTCTGAACTAATTATAATTTACACTGGAATTATATTGTTTTTTAAGATGTGTTTTTTTTATGAGCAAACAATATATTTTTCAGATGTAATGCAAACAGCAATTGTAGCTAAAACATTTATTTATTCAATGTACATAGTTACATTATTATTTTTGTTTAGAAACAAATCTAGATTTATATGTGCAAATATAATGAATTTATTAATGAGTATTATAATGTTTGCAGATGAGGTGTATTATAATTATTCATCTAGTTTAATATCTGTAGCGCAAGTTAGTAATTTACAATATTCTGAGCAAATATCAGGAACAATAGGTGATTTATTAAATTGGGGACAGATATTTTATTTTATAGATATTGTAATTATGCTAATTTTATATGTAACTAAATTTATTAAAATTGAAAAAATTAAAAAAAGAAGTTGGAAACCAGCATTATTATATTCTGCGATTATGATTGTAATATTTAGCTCTACAATTCCAAGTTATGTATCAGAAGCAAAAGAAAGTAGATATAATAAGAAAAGGCAATTGGAAATGGGAACATTATATACATTTCATTATTTAGATATAAAAAGTAATATAAATTTAAAGAAAATAGCAAAATATAATAATAAAAATGATGTGTTAAATGCATATCAGAATTTGAAAAATGATTATAATGAGAAATACGATAATGATATATATAATTTAAATGGTATAGCAAATAGAAAAAATGTAATATTATTACAGTTAGAGTCATTTCAAAACTTCGTAGTAGGAAAATCTATTAATGGAAAAGAAATAACTCCAAATATTAATAAATTTTTAAATGAAAATATAAAAGTTGATAATATGATAATTCAAAGTTATTCTACAACTGCTGATTCAGAGCATTCAGTTATGTCATCGCTATATCCGTTAGAAAATGGAATGGCTTTTGCTCAGTATAGTGGTAATAAATATAATGATATATTTGATTTATATAAGAAAAGTAATTATTATACTGTATATATGCATGGAAATGAAGGTTCATTTTGGAATAGAAAAAATGTATATAGCACATTACAAATTGATGATTTAAACTTTATAGATAGTTTTGATCCAAATAGTGAATTAATTAACGATTGGGTATCAGATGAATCTTTATATGAACAAGCTATCGCAAAATTAAAACAAGTAGAAAAGCCATTCTTTTCCAGTATAGTTGCATCATCATCACATACTGGATTTGATTTACCAGGGTTAGCAAATAAATATGATAAAGTATCAATTGATGTTGGTAAATATAAAGATACATATTTTGGAAATTATTTAGAATCTCTAAATTATGCTGATTACGCTTTTGGAAAATTTATAGAGAATTTAAAAAATGAAGGTTTATATGATGATACTGTTATATTTATTTTTGGAGATCATTATGGTATGCAAATGTATAATGAGGAAATGTTGGATTTTATAAAAGAAAGCGACCATGAGTTTAATAATGTTGAAACTGAAATAAATTATGCAAATGTAGTATGTGGAATAAAAATTCCTGGAGTTGAACATATGGAAATAAAAAAGACAGTGAGTAAACTAGATATAAAGCCAACATTAAGCTATATATCAGGTTTAAAAGACGAAGTATCATTAGGAACAAATATTTTTGGTACAAAAGATTTTGCATGTTTAAACAATGGAATTGTTGTTTCAGATGACTATTATTATAACGGAGAATGGTATGATAGAAAAAATGGAGAAGAAATAAATATAGAGGATTTAGATGATAAAAAGAAGAATCAACTAAATTATTATAAAAACAAAATGGACGAAGAGCTAACAATTTCAAATTCAATTGTATTAAATAATTTACTAAAATAGGATAAAAAGCTAATATCCTTGAAATTAATATGTTGAACTTAGTTTTAACAATACAAAGGAAGGAAAAATATAATTATGGATAATAATCAACTTATACGACCAGAGCTAGAAGATGATTTAGAAGAAAATTTAGAAACATCAATTAGACCTAAATTATTAGAAGAATATATAGGTCAATCAAAAGTAAAAGAAAATATGAAAATTTATATTGAGGCTGCTAAAAAAAGAGGAGAGCCACTAGACCATGTTCTATTATATGGCCCTCCTGGTCTTGGAAAGACAACATTAGCTAACATTATTGCAAATGAAATGAACTCAAATATAAAAGTTACATCTGGTCCTGCAATAGAAAAGGCTGGAGATTTAGCAGCACTATTAACGAACTTAAATGAATTTGATGTTTTGTTTATAGATGAAATACATAGATTAAATAAAAATGTAGAAGAAATTTTATATCCAGCACTAGAGGATTTTACTTTAGATATTGTAATTGGAAAGGGTCCAACATCTAAGTCTATAAGAATTGATTTACCTAAATTTACATTAATAGGTGCAACAACAAAGGCTGGCTCACTATCTACACCATTAAGGGATAGATTTGGAATTGTAAATAGATTAGAGCTATATGATATAAATGATTTAAAAAAGATAGTAAAAAGAACAGCTCAAATACTAAATGTAAATATAGATGATACATCAGCTGAAGAAATTGCAAGAAGATCAAGAGGAACACCAAGAATAGCAAATAGACTTTTAAAAAGAGTTAGGGATTATGCAATTGTTTTATCAGATAATGAAATAGATTTAAAACTTACAAAAGTTGCTTTAAACAGATTAGAAATAGATGAATTAGGATTAGACGAAATAGATAGAAAAATATTAGAAACAATGATAGAAAAATATGGAGGTCGTCCTGTAGGTATTGATACTTTAGCAACAACTGTAGGAGAAGAAGTTGAAACAATAGAGGATGTATATGAACCATACTTAATACAAATAGGGTTTATATCAAGAACAATAAGAGGAAGAATACCGCTACCAGCAGCGTATGAACATATGGGGTATGATTTAGGAACGGTGTAAAAATTTAAGTTAATAAAAATTAAAGTTGTATAAAGGGGCTTGGGTTTTATATGAAGAAATTAAGAGATGTATTATTTTGGAGTGGAATTTTTTTAGTAATTTTAACTTATATTGTCATAAAACCATTGGAAAATTTAGATGAAATGTGGAATTTCAATGTAGCAAGATGTATAGCTAATGGACTTATACCGTATAAAGAGATTAGCATGGTGTCTACACCATTACTAGGATTCTTAACAGCAATTTTTTTGAAAATATTTGGTACAGAAATGTTTATAACGAGAGTATTAGCTGCAGTATTAGCTACTGTAAATTTAGGAATATTATATAGAATATGTATAAAAATAAAAATTCCAAATTCAATTGGTAAATTACTTATATTAGTTGTTATGTTTATAATGAAAGATTATTATTGTTTAGACTATAATATTCTTGTTATGACATTAGGATTAATAATACTATTATTAGAAATTAAAAGCTTTGAACAGGAAAACAAAAATAAAAAAATACATATTATTATAGGAATAGTAAGCGGATTGGCAATATGTACTAAACAATCTATTGGATTACTAATTAGTGTTGTTGTAGTATTAAATCAATTATTTTTTATAAGAAATAAAGAAAGCTTTAAAGCTATTTGTAAAAATATAGTTTTTAGAATTATAGGAATTGTAATACCAGTAATAATTTTCATAGGATATTTATTTATAACAGGTGCTTTTAGTTATTTTATTGATTATTGTATATTAGGAATAAAGACATTTTCTAATAAAATATCTTATAGCAATTTATTAAAATCAGACAATACAACTATTAAAATATTTAGTATAGCAGTACCTGTAATATTAGCAATAGCAATAGTTCTTAATATTGTGTTGCGAATATTAAAAAAAGAAGATGAATTATTATTTTTAACAACGATATATTGCTTACCAATATTTGCTATATCATATCCAATAGCAGATAATATACATTTTCTTATTTCAATAACTCCTTGTTATATTCTTCTTTTTTATGGAATGGGAATAGTTTTAAATAAAATCAAGTGGGAAAGCTTTAAATATGCATTAGAATTTTTTGAAATAACATCTTTTATATTTATAATATTATTTACAGGATATACAGAAATAAAATATAGAGAAGAGCTTAGTGCATTAAGTAAATATAGATCATTAAATCATTTTAGTAATATAATTGTTGATCAAAAACTAGAAAAAATTGTAAAGGATGTTGATAATTATATAGTAACATCTGAAAAAGATGTATATATATTAGATTCAAATGCTGCATTATATATGATTCCATTGGATAGATATAATAAAAACTATGATATGTTTTTAAGAGGAAATTTAGGAAGCGGTGGAGAAGAAAAACAAATACGTAATATAGAAGAAAATTCAGAAAACACTAGATATTTGATATTAAATAATAATTATAATTTAAATTGGCAAACGCCTAAAGAAGTAATAAATTATATAAAAGAAAGATTTGTTAAATCAGGAACAGTAGGTATATATGATATATATGAAAAAGAACAAGTTGTAGAATATGAGCCAGAAGAATAAAGGTTACGATTTTTATTATTGTAGATATAACTATAATTTATTATGATGTTATAAAAAAGAAGAAAGAGCGGTGAGATTTAGTGAAATTATTAATGCACACATGTTGTGCACCGTGTAGTGTATATTGCATAGATGAACTAAGATCAAGAGGAATAGAGCCAACATTATATTGGTATAATCCTAATATACATCCATATACAGAATATATGGCGAGACGAGATTGCGTAAAAGAATATGCTCAAAAAATTAATGTAAAGGCCGTATTTGAAGATGAGTATGGACTTGATGAATTTTGCAAAAATGTATCAGGAAATATTAATGCTAGATGTGTGAATTATTGCTATCTAGTACGATTAAGAAAAACATTTGAATATGCAAAAGCAAACGGATATGATACAGTAACAACTACTCTTTTGTACAGTATATATCAAAAACATGATTTTATAAAAAAATTAATGGAAGATTTAAGCAAAAAATTTGAAATAGATTTTTTATACATAGATTTTAGAAAAGGTTTTTGGCAAGGGCATGAAAAAGCAATAGAGCAAGGATTATATATGCAAAAATATTGTGGATGTATATTTTCAGAGGAACAAATGATTTTAACCCACACAAATGAAAAGCCAGTATTACCAGAGGGATTTGAGTTTCTTCCAGTAAAGAGAAGTATTGTTATAAAGAAAGAAAAAGAAAATAAAGAGCAGTATATGGATTTATTACTTGAAGCAGATCCAAGTAAAGATATGATAAACGATTATTTGAGGGATGGAGAACTATTTGTATTAACATATAAAGATGATGTGGCATGTGTTGCAGTAATTATAAGAATAGATGATGAAACGATAGAATTAAAGAATATAGCAACCAAAGAAATATATAGAGGACAAGGATATGGAAAGAAAATGCTAAAATATTTAGCAGATAATTATAAACAAAAATATAAAAAGATGTTAGTTGGAACATCAGAGAATAACATTCCATTTTATGTTAAACAAGGTTTTGACAAATATGAAAAAACAATAAAGAATTTTTTTATTGATAATTATAAAGAAGAAATAATTGACGGAGATACAAAATGTATTGATATGTATTATTATTCAAAAAGTTTAAGTAAAAAAATGTAGTTATTGAAATAATATCTAACAGATAGAAGATAATTTAGAAATAAGTTATCTTCTTTTTTTATGCTTCCAAGAAAGAGAGGTAAAGATGAAAGAAAAAGATTTAGAAGAAATAACAAAAGAAAAATTAAAAAATTCATATCATATACAAAGAAAAATATATGAGATGGAAGAAAGATATTTATTTAAGAAACATTTATTATTAGCAACACAAAAGGTGCTAGATGTTCGAGATGTTAGAAATAAGATTTCTGAAACTAACAATAAAGAATTAAAAGAACTACTTGATAATCAATATCTAATGTCTGTTAATGATTTAATGAACATTGTTTATAGTGCTATAAGTGAACCACCATTTTGCTTTATATTTGAAAATGATATTGATGTAGATGATTATATTGTTTTAGAAATGGAAGACATGATTCTAGTAAATGGATATTTAAGAGAACTTAAACCATATAATTCAAACAATATAAATTTAGATGTTATCTTTATGGCATTAAATGAATCAATATTTGATTACATAAATTGTATAAAAGCAGAAGGAGATTATTCAAGTGAATTTGGTGATGACTATGTTCAAATAACAGAAGAACAGGAGGAAGACGATGAGTAAAATTATAGCCATAGCCAATCAAAAGGGTGGAGTTGGAAAAACAACTACCACTTTTTCTTTAGGTGTAGCTCTTGCAAAAGAGGGCAAAAAGGTTTTACTTATTGATGCAGATCCACAGGGAGATTTAACTACTTGTATGGGTTATTATAATCAAGATGAATTGCAGAATACAATAGGAACACTAATGACTGATACAATACAAGACAAAGAAATAAATACTGAAGAATCAATACTTCATCATAAGGAAGGAATAGATTTAATTCCTTCTAATTTAGATTTGTCTGCATTAGAAATGTCATTAGTAAATGCAATGAGTCGAGAATTTACATTAAAGAATTCTATAAGTAGTGTAAGAGATAAATACGATTATATCTTAATTGATTGTATGCCAAGTTTAGGAATGATAACAATAAATGCACTAGCTTGTAGTGATAAAGTTATAATTCCTGTTCAAGGAGAGTATTTAGCAGCAAAAGGAATGGGACATTTATTGAAGACTGTTTCAAAAGTTCATAAACAAATAAATCCTAACTTAAAAATAGGAGGTGTATTACTTACTCTTGTCGATAAAAGAACTAATTTGTCAAAACAAGTAAGAGATACATTAGAAGAAAATTATGGACAATATGTAAAGATATATGATACTGAAATTCCAAAAGCGATAAATACGGCAAAATCGAGTTCAACAGGTAAAAGTATATTCGAGTTTGATAAAAATAGCCCTGTGGCTGATTCTTATAAGAATTTAGCAAAGGAGGTATTAGACAATGAAAGAACAAAAGCAAGACATGAAACTTCCAAAGTTAGATGATTTGTTTACTACTCAAGAAGAACGAGATTATAACAATTCAGAAAAAGTACAAGAAATAGATATAAGCAAGATTTTTAATTTTCCAGACCATCCTTTCAAGGTTAATGATGATGATAAAATGAAAGAAATGGTCAAGAGTGTAAAAGAATATGGAGTAATACTTCCTGTTATTGTTAGACCAAAAGAAAATGGGACTTATGAAATGATAAGTGGACATAGGAGAAAAAGAGCTTGTGAACTTGCTGGAGTAAAACAAATAAGATGTATTGTAAAGAATTTATCTGACGATGAGGCAACTATTTTAATGGTAGATAGCAATATTCAAAGAGAAGAAATACTACCAAGTGAGAAGGCATTTGCTTATAAAATGAAGCTAAATGCCATGAAACATCAAGGAAAGAAAATAGATATTGATGAAGAAGAAACTTCGACACCAGTGGTGGCAAAGTTGAGAACTGATGAAATATTAGGAGAAGAAGTAGGAGAAAGCAGAGAAAATATAAGAAGATATATAAGACTTACTAAACTAATACCTGAATTATTAGAAGAAGTAGATAATAAGCGAATTGCTTTTAGACCTGCTGTTGAACTTTCTTATTTATCTGAGGAAAATCAATATGTAGTATTAAATAAACTTGAATATGATGAAGTATCTCCAAGTTTAAGTCAAGCAATAGTTCTAAAGAAAATGCAACAAGAAGGAACTATTACAGAAGAAAAGATAGAAGAATTGCTTGATAAAGAAAAGCCAAATCAAAAAGAATTTATAAAAATACACAATGAAAAAATTGATAGGTATATACCAACAAAAATTAAAGAAACAGGGAATGTGGAAGACTTTATAATTTTGTGTGTCCAAGAGCATAATAAAAGAGAGAGATTAAAACAGGAAAGAGATTCAAGATAATGTATGACATTTGTGTGACCATATTACAAAAGTTTTCCCTTACAAACCCTTTATAAAATACATACTATATACATACTAAAAGAGTAATATTATATATAATAATTTACACATTTGTTTTAATGTTTATATACTCCTATAATTTAGTTAAAGGAGATGATAGATTATGAAAAGAATAATAATATTTTTAATAATAACACTTACAACTTTTATGGGAGGAAATATTTATACAAACAATAAAGAATTAAAAGAAAATGAGTATATAGCTAATGATGTTGAAATAGAGAATAAAGCAGAGGATAAAACATCTGAAAACATTTTGATTATACCTGAAGAAAATGAAGTAATTACGGAAGATAACGAAATACAAGAAACAGCTGATAATGAAGTTATAGAAGAATACATAAGTGTAGAGAAAAGTGTTGCTACACCAAAAGAAGAAAAAAAAATTGAGCAACCTAAAACACAAAAAGTTCAAGAAGTTCAAAAAGAAGAAACAAAAGTAGAAAATATACAACCAAAAGAAGAACCTAAAGTTGTTGAAATAAAACCTGAACCAATAAAAGAACCTGAACCAGTTATTCCAAAATGTAGTGAATCTAATCATTACATTGGTGTTGGTAATTCAAATAAATGGTTTAATTCAAAACAAGAAACTATAAATTATTATCAGGGCATAATAAAAACTTGGGGAGATAAATGGGAGAAATTTGAAATAGATGATGAAACATATCAAAAAAATTGCCCTTATGGATATGAAACTTGGTCATGTCCATTATGTGAAAAATGGACAATAAACTTTTATTATAATTAAATAAAATATTAAAATTGGATAGAGCAAGTATAGTATTACTTGTTCTTTTTTTATGAAAATAGGAGGTAAAATTATATGAAAATAAAAAAAGTTAATAAAATAGTATCTGTCATAATGCTATTTTTAATATTATTTAGTGTAATTCAACCTGTTTTTGCAGCATCTGGAAGTGGAACATGGTCTGGAGGTCAATATGCCTCTGGAATGAAAACAACAGATAATGCAGGTGGAACAACAGGTGTACTAATAAGAAGATTAAACAACTTAAATACAGGAGAAAGAAGAACAGTATTCTGTGCAGAGCATGGAATAGATTTTAAGACAGGAGCTTCATATAATGGAGTTTATTATACTCCAACTAATTCTAATATTAGAAAGGCTTGTAAAGTTGCTTATTTAGGATGGTATAAAAACAATGGAGGCTATACAGTAGATGGTGGTATTTTAGCAAGTGATATGAAATGGGTAAAATGGGACTATGTATTTACTCAACAATATATTTGGGAAATACTAGGACAAAGTAATGCAACATTTATTAATGCAGATGAGCAACAAGGGTATGTAGATTTTAAAAATAGAATAAATAACGAAATTGCAAGTATTGAAAGAAGACCTAGCTTTAATGGAAATACAATCACAATTCAAGCAGGAGAAACAAAAACAATAAACGACTCTAATGGGGTTCTTGCAGAATATGGAACAATAGATAATACAAAAGATGGAATTAGATTTGTTCATCAGAATGGTAGTAATTCAATGACTATTTCAGTAGATGAAAATACAAATTTAGAGAATTACAGAATTTCAGACAATACTTTTAGAGAGTGGGGAATGATAAAAAATGGAACAGAAGATAATGATACAATGGTTTATTTTGAATTTGCAGCAGGTGTGCAAAATCAATTATATTGTATGAGTTACAATGATCCAGTAACATTAAATTTTTCTTTAGCAATTGAAACATTTGGTAAATTAGAATTACAAAAATTAAATACAAATGGAGATTTAGTAAATGGTGCAATATTTAATGTTACAGGACCAAATGGATATAATCAAGATATAACTGTTACTAATGGAAAAATAACTATAGATAAATTAAGAAAAGGAATATATACGATTACTGAAAAATCAGCTCCTAATGGTTATTTATTAAATACACAGGCTTATAATGTTGAAGTGAAAGTAAATCAAACTGCAACTCAAGCAATAGTTAATAATGAGCCAACGGGAACAATCCAAGTAATTAAAAAAAGTGAACAAGGTGACTTAATAAAGGGTACAATATTCAAAGTTATAGCAAATGAAAATATAAAAAATGTAGCAGGAACTAAAACATATTATACAGAAGGACAAGTAATTGCTAATATTACAACAGATAGTAATGGATTAGCAGAAATAACTAATCTTCCACTTGGAAAATATGTAGTAGAAGAAACACAAGCAACAACAGGTTATTTGTTAGATTCTACAAAGCATAATGTTACTTTATCTTATAAAGGACAAACACAAAAAATAGTATTAGAAAGTTTTGAAAAAATTGATACTACTCCAACAGGAGAGATAAAAGTATATAAAACAGATGATTATAATAACAAACTAAAAGGTGCAGAAATATCACTTTATGCAAGAGAAGATATAAAGAATGTAGCAGGAACTAGAACTTGGTACAAAAAGGGAGATTTAATTACAAAAGCTATTACAAATGATGAGGGAATGGTTAAATTTTCTGATTTATATTTAGGTAAATACTATGTTAAAGAAACAAATGCACCAGAGGGATATTTATTAAATACAAAAGAATTTGATGCAGAATTAAAGTATAAAGATCAAAATACAAAAGTTATTTATTTAGATATAAATAATGTTATAGATGAAGAACCAACAGGTACAATAACAATAATAAAGAAAGATTCAGAAACAGGTTCAGTACCACAGGGAGATGCAACATTTAATGGTGCAGTTTATAAAGTCTATGCAAGTGAAGATATATATAACAAAGCAAAAACTAAAAAATTCTATTCAAATGGAGATTTAGTTGCAACAAGAA
>OLPV01002682.1_pt1 | contig 11432 bp, 9 predicted proteins | sample 1671961 | NCBI WGS metagenome assembly OLPV01 (sample SAMEA3136630, study PRJEB25190) | human gut metagenome | biome: human gut; feature: human-associated habitat; material: faeces | place: Austria | collected 2013
GGAGAGCTGCTGTATGCGCTTCCGGAAGCACCGGCGGTTACAGCAACGGCAGACGGTTTTCAGCTGCGTGCAGCGGTCACGGTCGATGTGGCGCGGTTTTGTCCGTCCGAGTTCCGGCAGGTCACCGGCGTGACGGTGCAGGAACGCGTCTGCCCGTATGCAGCCGTGCCGTCGCTGACGATCGTTCGTTGGAATGGGGAAGACCTGTGGCAGCTTTCGAAGCGTTATTGCTCCAGTGAGCGCTGCATCCGCGAGACGAACGGCCTCTTGGATGACGATGTACCGGTCGAACTGCCGCAATATCTCCTGATTCCCAAAACAGAGGCGTAGTTTTCGCGCAAAAATGCGGATTTTTCTTGCCACGCGGCGCGGATTGTGTTAAAATGTTCAAAGCATTTTAGCAAGAGGAGTTGTAACTATGTCCGGACATTCCAAGTGGCATAACATACAGAAAACCAAAGGCGCGCAGGATGCCAAGCGTGCGCAGGCGTTCACGAAGATCGCCCGCGAGATGATCGTGGCCGTCAAAGAGGGCGGCAGCGGCGACCCCAATAACAATTCCCGCCTCGCAGCTGTCATTGCAAAGGCGAAGGCCGCCAACATGCCGAACGACAACATTAAGCGTACGATCGACAAGGCGCTCGGCTCCGGTAACACGGATAACTACGAGTCCATTACCTACGAAGGCTACGGCCCGTCTGGTGTCGCCATCATCGTCGAAACGATGACCGACAACCGCAACCGCACTGCCTCCGAGGTGCGCCATTACTTTGATAAGTACGGCGGAAACATGGGCGCGACCGGATGCGTGTCGTGGTCGTTTGACAAAAAGGGCGTCATCGTCATCAATGATGAGGATCAGGAGCTCGAGGAAGACAAGGTCATGGAGGATGCGCTCGAAGCCGGTGCAGCCGACTTTGCGCCCGACGAGGGCGTCTACACGGTCTACACTGATCCCGATGATGTGGCTTCGGTGGCCGAGGCGCTCACGAATGACGGCTATGAGCTGCTGAGCGCGCAGGCAGAGATGGTGCCGCAGAACACCATCAAGCTTACCGACGAGGGCGATATCAAAAACCTCCAGAAGATGCTCGACATGTTCGAGGACAACGAAGATGTCCAGAACGTCTGGCACAACTGGGAAGAGTGATCTGCCTGTGAAACGCATGCGTTTCCGGACACAAAACAGCATATTTGACGGATAACATGGCGCCTTGCGGCTTCAAGCGTCGTTTCCTGCGGGAAAACGCGGCGTCAGCTGTGACATACATGGCCACCTCTGTTGTGACATACTGAGGTGGCCATGGGTATGAAGATGCAAAGTGCTGTCGATGAGTATCTGGTTGAGATTGAGGTTCGCAAGTATACCCCGAAGACGATTCGGAGTTACCGGTGTAACCTCAATCTCTTTTTTTTGCGTTTTTGCGCAGAGAAATTGCATGTTGAGACTGTATAGAGGCGCTTGCAGCGAAATGAAAACAGATCCTGCTGTGGAAGCCTCCACAGCAGGATCTGTTCTGAAAATGGTTGCTATCGGCGGAAAGAAAGCTCAGGTGCAGGTCCAGCCGCCGTCGATGACAACATTGTTGCCGGTCATGTAGGAGTTTTCCTCACAGGTCATGAAGATGATGGCTGCATCCAGTTCGTGGTCGCTGCCGTTGCGCTTCATCGGACACCAGGTGTTGATGAAATCCGCAAACCAGCCCTGACCGACAGGCGACTGTTCGGAAGCAAAGAAGCCGGGACTGAGGGTGTTGACCGTGATGCCGTATTGCGCCCACTCGTTGGCCAGCTGGCGGGTGAAATTGATAACTGCGCCCTTAGATGCGGAGTATTCTGAGATGCCGCGGCCGAAGGAGCTGTCCAGCGCAATCATGCCAAGCATGGAGGCAACATTGACAATACGTCCGTAGTTGTGCTCGCGCATCAGCTTGCCGAACTCTCTGCACATAAGGAACAGGCCGGTGACACAGACATCGATCGTGGCTTGCCATTTTTCCAGCGCGAGGTCAATTGCCCAGTCGTTGTGGCCTTCGCCTGCGCAGTTGATCAGGATGTCACAGCGGCCAAATTCTTTCTCCACGAGTTCGCGTGCTGCAATGACCTGATCCTCCTTGGTGACGTCGCAGCGGACAGGAATTGCCTTGACACCGTACTGCTCGCGGAGCGCCTGCGCGTTTTTCTCCAGGATTTCAAAGCGGCGAGCTGCGAGTACGACATCGCATCCGCGTGCTGCAAGCGCATTTGCGCACAGAACGCCAAGGCCGGACGAACCGCCGGTGATCACTGCTACTCTTCCATGATAATCAAACATTTTGTAGCCTCCTTTATTTTTATTGAATTGAAATGATTAGATAATAACGATGGGCTTGATGGTATCCGGAGTCTTGAGCTCATCCATCATGCGGAAGCCGTCTTCGATCTTATCGAAGCCGTGCAGCTCGTGCGTAATGAGCAGGGTGGGATCCAGTCTGCCGTTTTTGATGAGTGCCATCAGATTCTCCAGACGGTAGCGCCCGCCTGCGCAGAGTCTGCCGGTAAGTGTGACGTGGTTCACGAGGCAGCCGGCATCCGCAACGGTAAGATGAAATTCCTTACTGAAGTCGTAGCCTGCAATATTGGAGATGTTGCCGCCGCACTTCACCATTCGGTATGCATCGTTGATCGTGCTTTCCGTTCCGCCGGCGATGATGACTCTGTCGACTTTTTCGTTATTGGTGAGTTCCATGATCTGTGCAACGATGTCGCCGTCTTTGTAGTCAACGACGTCGGTCGCACCGTATTTCTTTGCGATTTGCTTTGTCAGCTCGCGGTGTCCAACGGCGATCAGGCGCCCGGCGCCGCGGATCGCCGCGCCTGCAACGCTCATAAGGCCGACAGGGCCGATGCCGATCACAACGACTGTATCACCAAACTGGATATTTGCGCCCTCAACTCCGGAAAAGCCAGTGGTGACCATGTCGCCGACAAGGCCGGCAGCTTTAATGGAAACACCATTGGGAACGACTGCCAGATTCATGTCCGCATCGGGGATGATGAAGTATTCGCCAAACGTGCCGTCCAGCTTGGACGAGAGATAACGTCCCCCGAGAAATCCGCCGGTGTGTTCATGCAGCCCCTCTGCGATTTGCCTGCCGCGCCAGATAGGGGTGACGGCGGGAACCGCAACAATATCTCCGACATGGATGTCGGTGACCATCGTACCGACCTTTTCAACGCGGCCCACACCTTCGTGACCCAGGATGCGGTTCGGCCATGCGTTGCGGAAATGTGCGCTGTGTACATCGGAAGTACAGGGCAGAACTGCGACAGGGGAACAAAGTGCCTCGAACGGACCGGGTTCCGGGATCTCTTTTTCCATCCAGCCCCAACTCACTGTGGGTTCGATGACGCCGTAGCCTTTCATGATAGCCATAATTGCTTTCCTCCTTGTGAATTAGTCGATCTGCATACCGGCATAGAAGCCGCCGCGAATTGCTTTTCCGCTCTTGCCTACCTCGACGCAGTCGCCGACGCAGACGAGCTTCTTGTTGTATTTCTGCTTGAGTGCATTCGTGAGTTCGGTGTTTGGCGCCATGCCGAAAGCGGCAACAACGACATCCGCCTCGATCAGTTCTTGCTCGCCGTGCTCATTGATGACACGAACTCCGTTTTCAACGATCTCGGAAACACGCGTGTTGGTGCGGGTCACGACGCCGGCATCTTTAAGATAGATCTTCAGAGAATGCTGATTGATGAACACCATATCCATCGCCACGTCCGGCTTCATTTCGATGATGGTGCACTGTTTGCCGTACTCGGTGGCCATTTCCAGAGCGAAGTCGGAGCCAGAGAGGCCGCCGCCACAGATGGCGATTTTCTTGCCCTTGATTGCGGCTGGATCGCGGTGGGCGTCCTTGATGTCGATCACGTTTGCGCCGTGTGCACCGGGGATAGGCGGCACGACGGAGTGTGCTCCGGTCGCGGCAATGATCTTGTCGGCAGCGGCAAGGACGGGGCTGTCGATATCAATCTCCTGATGCACGACTGTTACGCCGAGCTTACGCATCTGCGTCTTGTAATACTCGATGAGCGCCTTGAGACGGGTCTTGAACTGTGCCTGAGCGGGCAGATTCAGCGTTCCGCCGAGTTCATCGCGTTCATAAAGTGTGACATGGTTTCCCTTAAGCGCAGCAACGCGTGCGGCTTCCATGCCGCCAGGACCGCCGCCGATAACGACAACATTTTTGGGTGTTTCCGTTTTGACGATCCGGAATGCGTGCTCCTCATTCGCCTGCGGGTTCACTGCGCATGACAGCTTGGAGTAGCGGCCCCAAATGCGGCCGATGCACTCTTCGTTGCAGCGGATGCAGGGGCGAACGTCTTCCTCACGGTTTTCCATCAGCTTTCTGGGCAGATAGGGGTCTGCGATGAGCGGCCGTCCCATCATGGCAAAGTCCGCGCGTCCGGACTCGATCAGGTGCTTTGCTGTCTGGGGTGTGTGGTTGCCGGAGTTGAGGATGGGTTTGTCAGTCGCCTCACGTGCGGTGTCGCACACATACTCCATGCAGGCGTCGCCGCGGTAAAAGGTGGGGTACACGAAGTCGGGGTGCTCATAGCAGCCGCAGTCAACATCAAATGCATCAACACCGTTTTCGCCGAGAATCTTAATGAGGCGCTTGCTGTCCTCAAGCGTTCTGCCGCCGGGGATGCGATGATCCATGGAGATGCGGTAAATAACGGGCATATCGTTGCCCGCGCCTCGCTTGATGGCCTGCAGGATCTCCAGCGCAAAGCGCGCACGGTTTTCATCGCTGCCGCCGTATTCGTCTTCACGCTTGTTCCACAGCGGGGTGAGGAACTGATCTATGATATATCCGACGTGGCCGTGCACCTCGATCGCGTCATAGCCGGCGTTCGCGGCGATCTCAGCGGCCAACTGCCAGGACTTCATGATCTCTTTGATCTCTTCGATGGTGAGTGGACGGCAGAGGATCTTGGGATTGAACACCGCGGGAACTGCGGACGCGGAGAACGGAACGCCGCCGCACTGACTGGGGTGCGCGTTGCGGCCGGTGCCGCTTGAGAGCTGGGCGATGGCTTTTGCTCCGTAGCAGTGAATGCGCTCCGTCATACCGGTCAGATGGGGGATGATGCGCTTGCTGTCAAAATAGGTGCCGTAGATGCCCTGGGCCAGCTTCGGCGTGAGATACTGGGAAGCGGTGATAATCGCGCCGACACCGCCCTTTGCACGCTCTTCAAAATAGGTGGCCAGTGTATCAGATACGGAGCCGTCCATTAGAGCTGCGTAGGTGCCCATGGGGGACATGACCAGACGGTTCTTGATCTCCATCTTACCGATAGAGAAGGGGGTGAAAAGGGAATCAAAATTGCTGTCGTTGCTCATTGCTAACCTCCATATAATTTTGCTTTGACTTTTGCTGCGTTTTTTATTATATTTACAATTAGTAAATAACGAAAAAGGTGAATCACAAATGAGAGAACGCAAACCCGCGAAAGGCAGTCAGAACGATACACGTACAAGAATCATCAATGCGGCGATCGAGCTCTTCAATGATTATGGGTTCGACGAGACGACGATCCCGATGATCTGCGAAAAGGCGAAGGTCTCCAAAACGACGCTGCATTACTATTTCCCGCGGAAACAGGACATTTTCCTGGACATGCAGAACAATTTTGAAGAGCTGTACGCCGATAACTTTTACCGCATCGTCGAGCAGGAGACTTTCAGCAAGCAGATCTGGGAGATCTTCCACATCATGTGCGAGGGTGATATTTTCTACGGTGCGGGTGTTTCCCAGCAGTACTTCGTCGGCAGACTCAAAGAGCATTCTCAGCGTGATTTTATTAAGAATATTTATCACAAAAAAATGCTGACTGCTGTCATTCGCTCTGCGCAGAATGCCGGACAGATTCGGAATCTGACCGATCCGGAGACATTGGCAGAGGCACTGTCGTATGCAATGCGCGGCGTCATTGTGACCTGGGCGATTGAGAACGGGACAATCAATCTTCTGGAAGAGGCGAAGCACGCGGTTTCCGCGATCATTGATCCGGCGCCCGGATTCGAAATTTAGTACTAAAGATCTACATTTATAGAGCTGAAGTACTACACAAATAGAATGATAGCATAAATCAGAAATTTGTCAAGGGGCGCGCAGCAAATTTGTGTACTTATGCGTGTTTTGTGACCCCTTCGTTACAGACATTGCAAATGAATAAAAACGTGTTTTCAAAAAGGCAGCCTGAGCAGGCTGCCTTTTTGATTGGAAGGTTTTACGGGAGGGACGGGAACAGCGACATGAAGATCGCGACTGCCGCTGTACCGACAGCAGTGGTCAGGATCGTTGTTACGGCCATCGGCGGGTATGCTTCCTTCATATCCTGATCGGCGATGCCGAGGTTAATGATGATTGCAGAGCTGTGCGGCAGCGTGTCCAGAATAGAGGCTGCAAACGCGCCCAGTCGCTGAACGAATGCCAACGACATGCCTGCGTCGATGCAGTGCTGCATCGCCATCGGCATACCGATGCGGATAGCCGAGGAGGACGAGCCGGTCAGTGCGCCCACGATATTGATCGAAAGGATCAGCACGAGGAACGGAGCCATATTCAGACTGAAGATGTAGTTGAGAATCGCCTGGAATTCCGGCAGAGTCTGCACAACGCTGACAAAGCCGAACAGGGAACCGACCATGCCGCAGGGGCCAAATGCGTTGCTGCCGGAGACCGTACACACGTCGAGCAGTTCCTTGAGGAGGCTGCCGTCCTTTTTCGGCATATACTTGCCGAGCAGAACAATGGAAAGGAGCCACGCGGCAAGGCAGGAGGAGAAAATGTCAAGCTTCACGACGTTGAAGAAAATGACGACAGAGAGCAGGGGGATGAGCGAGATGAGGAAGTTGGGAAGCTGCTTGTCATCGGCAACGCGGATGTCTTTTGGGCCGTATGCGAACTTGAGTCCCTTGGCAACGTCTTTTTTGATCATCAGCGTCAGGACGAAAGTGCCGAATACGATCTCGACGACAACGCCGACCAGACCGCCGACGAGACCGGCAGCAGGGCCTTCACCGACGACCTGCATGGACAGCACGTTTACGAGCTGCGCTGTTCCGGGGCCGGTCAATGCGAAGGCATAAACACCGAAGGAGAGCAGGCCCATGACATAGCGCTTCGGGATGCCAGCGCGCTCCATGAGGCCAAGTGCGATGGGATAGAATGCGATCAGCGTGACCAGACCGTTCATGCCGCAGTAGGCGAGCAGGCCAGTGGGGATGACAATCGCGAGAATGCAGGAGACATAGGTGCGGGTCTTGGAGCGCCCTTCTTTGAACAGCGCATTGGACATCGTATCGCTGATAGAGCGCACGGCGCCGGTCCGGTTATAGATCTGTGCAACCAGGTTGCCGGCAAAGATAGGCGGGAACAGTGACTTGACCATGGTGGCAAATCCGGTGAAGTACACATCGGTGAAGGTTTGTCCGAAGTTCAGCCAGTTCATCACAATAACGGCCGCCGTTGCGATGATGCCAACGATGATAGCAGGCCATTTTTTGCAGATGAGGAACAGGACCAGGAAGAAACCGACGAGAATGCTTAAGTAACCCATTCATAATCCTCTCTTTCACGTTTGATAAGATTTGTTTGCGATGTGCAGCTCTAATAATATAGAACTGTATCTCTCGCTTTATAGTACTATGATACCATTAAATAATTATTTGTCAAGCAATTATTCAACAAAAATTTCACATGTTTCGAAAAACACACGATCATGGCAGAGCAGGGAACAGATACATAAAGAGTGCGCAGATGATGGTGCCGCAAGCGGTCGCCAGTGTAGTAGCGATGAACATGGGGGGATAGCCTTCCTTCATGTCCAGATCTGCGATACCAAGATTGATGATGACAGCGGTGCCATAGGGAAGTGTATCAACGATTGAGCACGCAAAGCAGGAGACGCGGTGAATAAATGCCAGCGATAACCCAGCAGCCGTGCAGCGCTCCGCCACCATGGGCACGGCCACGCGAATGGCTGCGGTCGAGGAGCTGGTGAGAGCGGCAATCAGGCATACGGCGATGATCAGGATCAGAGCGGCGGGCATGTTGAAGTTAAATACACCATCGAGCATGGCCTGAAATTCCGGCAATGTCTGCACGATGCTGGTGAAGCCGACGATAGAGCCAACAGCACTGCAAGGGCCGAACGCCATTGTGCCAGCAGCTGTAAATACATCCAGCATTTCATTGGTGCGTTTTCCATCCTTTTTGGGGAGGTATTTCCAGAACAGAACGATGGAGAACAGCCATGCGATCATGGTCGAAGAGAAGATATCAATCGAAAAGATGTTAAACAGCAGGACAAGCGCCAGTAACGGCAACAGTGCGACGAGTGCCTTGGGGCGCGGCTGGTCATTTGAAGCGACAATGTCCTTCGGCCCGTAGGCAAAGGTTTTCCCTTTCGCTACATCTTTTTTGATCATGATGGTCGTCAAGGTCGTCGTGACTGCAATTTCTGTGATGCAGGCCAAAATACCGCCGCATATGCCGGCGTAGGACGGCGTGTTGAGCGACTGCATGGCCAGAATGTTCACGAGCTCTGCCGAGCCGGGAGCAGACATGGCAAAGGTGTAGACGCCGCAGCTGAGAATGCCCATCACAAAGCGCTTGGGGATGCCGGCGCGCTCCATGAGGCGCAGCGCAATCGGATACATCGCAATGAGTGTTACAAGTGCGTTCAGACCGCAGAAGGCCAGAATACCGGACGCGATTGCCATAGCCAGAATGCAGGAAACATACTTGCGCGTAGCGGAAGCGCTGTCCTTAAACAGAGCATTGGCGATGGCATCGCCGACGGCGTTGACAGCACCAGAGCGATTATAGATCTGCGCCAGAAGGCTTCCGGAAAAAATCGGTGGGAACAGCGATTTGAACATGGTGCAGAACCCGTCGAAGTAAGTGCCTGTCATGGTTTCGCCAAAAGGCAGGCCGTTCATGATAATAACGACCGTTGCGGCAACGATGCCCACCATCAACGGACTCCAGCGCCGGATCATCAGTGCGACGACGACTGCAAGCCCTAGAAAAATACTTATATAACCCATATTCTCCCTCTTTTCTAAATCGTTCGAGGTTATACCATCGTGGTCCCGCCGTTCGGTGATACGACCTGACCGGTAATAAAGTCGGACGCAAGAAAGTAACGCACGATGTGATACATTTCGCTGACTTCCCCTGCGCGCTGAAGCGGGCAGCCCTTGGTGCGCTTCTCGAGCAGTTCGGGATCGATCTTATACGCATCCCAGTACATGTCGGTTTTGTGTGCGCCTGGAGCAATCGCGTTGACCTGGATATTGTATTTGCCAAGGTCAAGTGCAAGCGCCTGCGTCATGCCACGGACGGCAAATTTTGAGCTTGCATATGCGATAGAGCCGGGTGCAGCGCGCAGACCCACCGCAGAGCAGAGGTTGATGATTTTCCCGTAGTGGTTTGCAATCATGAGGTCGACAAAATGACGGGTCATAAAGAACGTACCCTTCACGTTGACGTCAATAATGTCGCAGAACGTTTTCGACGCAATCTCCTCGGCGGGTATATTTGCATAGATGCCGGCATTGTTGACAAGCACCTGAAGATTCGTGCCCAGAGTCTCTTCGGCCCATTTGCGAAATGCAAGGACTGCTTCTTCGTCTTTGATATCGAGCTGATAGCTTTCAACGCGAACGCCAAATTTGGTCTCAAGCTGCTTTTTGACTTTCTGCGCCTTGTCCGCTTGTGTGCAGTAGGTAATGACAACGTCATAGCCTTCGCGTGCAAGTTCCTCTGCAATAGCGGCGCCAAGACCGCGGGATGCGCCGGTCACGATTGAATATTTATTCGACATGACTCATTTTCCTTTCTGCCAGGTCACTGGCTGCTGTCCAAATATAAGATTGTATTTGCCTGTATCAGGGCGCCCTGGATGAGACGCCCTGATGCAGCCTACAGGCTCTGTCAATCCTCTTCAAGCACGCGGATGTAGTGGTATGCTTGATGGATTGCGTTGATGATTTTTCCGGGTTTCACATTGTCGCCAACTTGTACGCACTCGTAGCCAGCTTTGAGAAGATCGTTGTAGAGGCTGTGATCGGCCTTGAAGCCGGAAGCAAAGACGACGCTGTCACACGTGATTTTCTCGGCCTCACCTTCCTTGTTGATGACCATGATGCCGTCATCTAGGATCTCCGTCAGTCTGGTGCTGCAGCGGATATCGGTGCCGGAGTTCTCAACGAGATAGCGGATGTTCTGATCATTCGCGACGAAATGATCTGCAGTGCGCAGAATGTCGTCCAGCAATTCGATCATGATCACATCTTTGCCCTGCAGGCAAAGTTCGCTCGACAATTCGCAGCCAACCTCACCGCCACCAACGACGACGACCTTCTGGCCGACTTCCTTCTGCTTGAGCAAAACCGGCACCGCGGTGCTGACATGCGGCTTATCCGCACCTGGCACCGGGATCACAACAGGCTTTGCACCTGTGGCGACGACAACAAAATCGGGATGGAGCCGCTGAACGTCCTCCAGCGTGATCTCCGTATTGAGGTGCAGGTCGACCGGATATTTTGCGATCTGGCGTTTCAGATACTCGACCTGGTCATGCACATCCGCCTTGAACCGCGGTGCGCCTGCGGCTGCCATGATTCCACCCATATAAGTGTTCTTTTCATACAGCGAGACGCGATAGCCTCTTTCGGCTGCGGTGGCTGCTGCCTTCATGCCACCGGGGCCGGCACCGATCACAAGAATTTTGAGATCGCTCTTTGCCGGCGTGAGTGGGAACTCGCCCTCGCGCATGCCATGGACATTGACTGCGCACGGTCTGGAATGTCCTTTCATTGCATTGAAGTGGCACTCGCCGCAGCCGATGCACGGGTTGATATCATCCAGTTTCCCGTTCTTGACCTTGTTCGCCCAGTGCGGATCTGCGATGAGACCGTGGCCAATCGCAACCAAATCAACCAAACCGTCCGCAATGGCCTTTTCCGCAACATCAGGGTGGTTGAGCTTCCCGTGTGCCATGAGGGGAAGATCGCCAATCATTTCTCTTACTTTCGGGGCGGCGTCGAGGTCAAAGCCGACGGGCTGGTAGACGGAGCTAACCATTCTCCAACGGCACGAATATGCACCGCGTCCAAAGTGGATCATGTCCACAAGGCCGGAGTCGGCAAGATACTTTGCAATTGCAAGGCCCTCTTCAATCGGGCGCTCATCGTCGTCAACGCTGTCGAGCGTCATTTTGATTGCGATCGGATAGTCCTTTCCGCATGCCTTGCGAACTTCCTCGACGATCTCTCTGAGGAAGCGCTGGCGGTTTTCGAAGCTTCCGCCATATTCATCGGTGCGGTGGTTCCACTTCGCGGAGGTGAACTGGTCGATCAGGTAGCCGCCGTAAGA